>Ga0256842_1001272_pt1 | contig 20639 bp, 30 predicted proteins | sample 4559240metaG_FD_185973 | JGI IMG/M metagenome (GOLD analysis project Ga0256842, IMG submission 185973) | Hydrothermal vent microbial communities from Guaymas Basin, Mexico - 4559-240 | ecosystem: Environmental > Aquatic > Marine > Hydrothermal vents | place: Mexico: Guaymas Basin | collected... | reverse complement strand
AGATCTTTAATTTTTAAATTCAGTGCATAATTCCAAACTTGATTTGATAGAAAAAATACTTTATCTAAGTGTTTTTCTTGAGTTTTATTTGGATATATTCTGTATTTATAATTAATTATCATACAAAAATTTTATTAAATTTTTGTTTATTAGTCAAGAAATTCATCACCGCCCTGAAGGACGATGCTTTCTTTCTTGAAAAGAGATGTAAATAATATAGGAGACATTCTTTGTATTGATCCTATATTATCAATTAATATTGATTATTAAAACTTTTTAGTTTATATATTTCCCCATTCTTTTAACATAAGATACTCCTTCTTTTATGGTTTTAGAGGTCATTCCTCTTTTTTTTTACTCATCACCTAATTCTTTCAGTGTTGGAAGCTATTCTTTTGATATTTTCTCCTTTTTTGTTTTATTATATCATAAAATAGTTAATTTTTAAATATAGTTGACTAATGATAAATTCTGAACTTTATTTAATACAGAGGCCATTGCTTGATATTGCACAGTTATTTCATTTAATTTAAATATATAATATTCTATGTTTTTGTATTTACTTTCAAATATTTCTTCAGAAGATAATTTTAAACTTTTTAATGATTTTTTTTTTGATAAAGCTATATCAGCATTTGAACCATTCTCAACTCTAAATATATTTACATTTTTCAAAATTTCATCAATTTTATTTAAATTATCAGAATTTTCCATATCATTAATAATTCCTTCGAGGTCTTGTAATATATTGCCGTCTTTTGTGTTCAAAAATGTTGGAGCTAATAATTTATCTTTAAGAACACCATCTGATACTAATAGTTTTGTATCTTTATAATTACCCTTATATATATCATCATCTTGAAAAGGTTTTGTGTCTGTTTTTGTTCCTGAAAAAATATAATCCTGTCCATTTTGTTGATTTAGACTAAATTTAATAAAATCTTTTAAAGAAGATAACTCTGTTTTTATCTCATCTTTATTATTTAATGTACCTTCTGAATATTTAATTATTAATGTTTTAAAACGATTAAGATCAGTTGTTATTTCAGACATTACATCATCTACAAAATTAGAGGTTTGTTCTATTGATTGATTAGAACTTATTTGTTGATCTATAATAGATATTTCTGTATCTAAAGATAATTTATCTCTCTTCATATCTTGACTTTGATCATATCCACCCTTATTTATTATATCTGAGTATTTATTTATATTGGCATTTATTTTAGTGAAATCTGTACTTATACGCATAAAACACCTCCTTTATTTATATATCGTCAAACTTAAACTAAACTTAAAATTTCCTTAATTTAAACTTAAAACTGACGATCTTTATAATTATCTTTAGGAGGTGTATTATGTTACAAGGTCTTTATAATGGGTTAAGTGGGTTGAAAACAGCACAACTAACATTAGATGTGACTTCTGATAATATTGCTAATGCTGATACAGAAGGTTATAATAAAAGAGTATTCAGTAGTGATAGCAATCCATCCATAATTAGAAATTATAATACTTTAGGTACAGGTGTTACTGATCAACCGATAGTTAGGTCTCATGATGAAATGGTTTTTTCTAAATTAAAATTATCTTTAAGTCAATTATCTTCAGATAAAGTTATTAAGAATGGATTGTCTGATTTAAATGAAGCTTTCACTAAAGAGGTGGAAGCAGAGAATAGCTTATCTTCTTTACAGGATGATTTTTTTTATACTCTTGAATTAATTTCACAAGATCCTGAAAATGAGAATCTTCATACTGAATTTAAATCAAAATTACAATCTTTTTTCGATAGAAAAGATAAATTGGATACCGATTTAAATAATAATATTGATGTTATAGATATTAGAATTGAAAATGCACGAAAAGAATCTTCTTTGAAATTAAAAGAGTTTGATGAGCTATCAAAATCTATAGCCGAATATGAATCTGCTAATTCAAGTAATATTAAAAATAGATATTTAAACGATTTAAGAGATAAGCGAGACCTTGTTGAGGAAAAGCTTTCTTCTTTAGGTAGTTTTAGAGTACAGAAAACAAAAGATGGAAGTGGAACTTATAATATTTCAGATGATAGTAATCTTATCTATAGTCGTGATTTTAATGAAACTTCTGGAGAAATAAATGGTCTTAATCAATTGAGAGATTCTTTAGTAACTTTAAAAGACTCATTCTCTGAAAATTTTGATTCTTTTTCATCTAATTTAAATAATAGCTATAAATCAGTTGATATTAATAGTGATTTATTTGAGAATGGAAAAGTCACTAATGACTCTTTAAATTTTTCTTCTTCTTCTAATGAAGTTAATAATAACATAGCTTTGGATATGTTAAATTTTAGAACAGATGATTCTGGATTTAAAGATTTAGTTAGTTCTCTTGAAAATAAATATAAATCTTCAAATACACAACATATGTATTCAGAGTCATTGTTTAAAACATATGAAGATAATATGAATAGTATTTCAAAAGTAAATATTGATGAAGAGATGACAAATCTTATAAAATATCAAAGAGCTTATGAAGCCAATGCCGTTGTTATTCGAACCATGGATGAAATTCTTAAAACTACTATTAATTTAAAAACTTAAATTCAAGAGTAATTAAGTTTTAATTTACTATAATGTATTCATATTTAAAATAAGGTTTAATATGAAATATTTTGGAATGTTAATGAGTGCACTTATTTTAGCTTCTTCTGCTTATGGAGATTCTCGAATGGGACGCGCTTTTGGTTATGGTAATGTTGGTTTTGATAGTAAAAAACTTCAAAATGATATTAGTTCTATAAAAAATTCTGGTATTGATACAGAATATATAATGGGTAGTCCTGATTTTTCAAGTTATTCTTTATTTGCAAAAATTCCTTTTAAAATAAGTGAATTTGTTGTTGTCCCTAAGGTGACTATACCTATTATAAAATCATCTATTTCTGATGCTAATGATGGTGTTGGAGATGTAGAATTTTCTCTATTATTAACCGATGCTACTTATAGAACTATGGGTTGGTATATAGGATATGGTATTGATTCAAGACTAAACACAGCAGCAGGTAGTGATTCTGGTTATGGTCGAAACGCTATTGGTCCAAAATTTAATTTAACTTATATTGGTGGACCTTATGTTATAGGCTTTGATTATTCTCATTTATTTGATGTAGGCGGAAGTGGCCCAGATAAAATAGATAATAGTTACTTTACTCTTAAATTAGATTACAATATAATTTCGGATCCAGGTACATATTTTGAGATAAACTCTAAAATGGAAGACTTTTGGTCTGGAAATTATTTTGATAATTTAGATATTCCTATTGGTCTTAAAATGGGATCTTTGTTTGAAGTTAGTGATAATCAATATGTAAGTGTTTATATTCAAGGTACATATTTTCTTATTGAAAGTGAAAAATATGATCGTGATTTTTCTTTAGCATTTGGTTTATCTTATGTTTTTTAAATAAACTTTAAGATTTATATGTTATAATTACACTTCAAATGGGGCTGACTTGGAATCGACTAGAGGACTAGTAGCTTTAGATGCAAGTAGTAGGTATGCTTTAAATCCAACAAAATGTAGATGCAAACAACAGCAACTACGTTCCTTCTCGTGTAGCCGCTGCTTAACAGCAGTTATCTATTAGAGATAAGGAACCCAGGAACTTCGAGAATCTTGGTGCGGTTTGAGGAATTTTAACATTAAACTCCGTATTACCTAAAATTAATGTTATTGGCTTATTAAATTAAGCAAAACCTAAGTCAACGAAGGTTAATCGTTACAAAAAACTTTTCTTTGAGAGTTAAATCGAAGACGTTATAATAAACTTGTATAACATCGAAAGTTAAAATCTTTTAACACTCGGGTTCAAATCCCGACTGCTCCACCAATTATTTTCTTAAATCACAACTCTTTAAATCTTTTTCTAATCTTGTTCTTTTTATACATAAAACATTTTTATTAATTTTTTCAATTAATTCTTTTTTTGTTTTAAATATATTTTCTTTTTTTTCATATTTAGGCATTAAATAATATTTGTCTTTTAAATTAAATTTATAAGATTTATCACATTGACTTAAAATCTCTTCTGTTTTTGCTTTTAATATACATATTTTTGATCTATTTATTTTTTCAATCAAGTCTTTTTGATATTTTCTATATTCAGTAGTTATTTGAAAATTTGTTTTATCTGATGTTACATAATCAAAGCTAACAGCAGCACTTAATGAAGTTATCGATGAAAGTAATATCGATGATATTAATATTTTTTTAAGCATTATTTTTCCTTTTTTTTTATTATAACATATTAAATAGCTATAGCTATATCATCAATCATATCTCTTGCTGGAAAAGCTTTTAATATGTGCATTTTAAAGGCTATACTCAAATTTTCTTTTAGTCTATTTTCTATATCTTCTTGAAGAATTCCTAAAGGATCAGAACGTAATATTTTTATTGTATCATCTATAGATTTTGGGATATAATCTGTTAAAACATCATTCACATCATTTATTTTATTTAAGGAGTTTCTGAATAATTCATCTATAAATTCTTCTGTATCTTTGTTCTTTGTTTTTAATATCTCACCTAAAGTAACAGTTGTTGATATTATCCAGGAATATAGAGTTGCTGATACTGTTGTGTCTTTATCTATTAAAGTTGAATATACTATTGCTATAGATTTTGCTTTATTTAAGAAATCTTTATCATATGATTCAACTAAACTTTTTTTTACTTGTTGAATATCTTCACCTGAGTCTTTTATATTGTTGACCATTTGTGTGATCATATGCAAAAATTTGAATTTTTCTTCTTTTATTAAATTGTACATATATTTCCTTTTTTTCTTATAATAGCTAAATTTATTAATTTTTAGAAATTACCTAATATAACTTGTGCTGCTTTATGGCCTTTTGTGGCTACTTTTTGATAATGTTTAATAGATTCAGCACTATCTTTTTCTATCAAAATTTTATCAGATTATACTTGTTTAAATCCTTTTAAACAACCTTTGTCCTTCATAAAGTTAAATTCAAAGTTTTAAGATAATTAGTTATCTTTGACTATTAACTTAGATATAGCTTCTCTAAAAACTTCTATATCTTTATCTTTTGTTATGATAGTTGCAAAACCATATCTTCTTAATCTAAATTCTTCTTCTTTAATTTTTATTAAAAGAGTTAATAAATGCAGCGGGAAATATACTTGAGTATGAAAAATGGCTTCTGGAGCAGAAAGCAAGGTGGGACACTCGTCACGCCAAATCTTCTTAAACTTAAAAGTTTAATTAGAAGCCTCGTCCTTTAGGGCGGGGTTTCTTCACATAGACTAAATAATTCATAATGAATCTTTTAAAAAAAATAATACTATGTTATAGATAGATAACTTATATATAATTAAGATTAATTTAAAAGATTATCTGATATAATTTATTAATAATTTTATTTAAGGGAGAAATAAGTATGTTTGTTTTTTTTATGTTAATAGTTTTGGTAGGAGGGGCATTATATTTATTTACCTCTATCGATAAGCCTGGTGACAAGTCTTTTGGTGCTGTTGAAATTAAAAATAAATCATATAAGCTTCATCCTTTAGGACAATCAAATAGTGGAAAAGTTCTTGGTGAAACCGAGTTAAGCAAAAATGAACTTAATTTTAAATATAGAAAAAGACAAGAATCGTTACTTCTTATAAAAAAACAAAAAGAAATGAAGATAAAAATGGCTGATATGAAATCAGAGAGTGTTTATAAAATAAATAGAAAAGATAAGTAATGAGTTCAATATTAGGAAAATGTCCTTTATGCGAAGAAGGTAATATTTTAGAAAAAGATAATTCTTTTGGTTGCTCAAAAGCTTTTTTTGAAGAAGATTCTTTTGGGGAGGGTAATGTTAATACAGGATGCAATTTTTATATATTTAAAGAGTCTTTTAAAAGGTATGGTAAAAATAAGATATATTCATCTGAAGTAAAAAAAATACTTCGAGGAGATGATTGTATAGGTGTTTTTAGAAGTAAATTTAAACGGGAAAAATATAAAAAATATATTGTTTTAGATTTAGAATTTGGAGTATCAATAGATTTTGATACTGAAGTAGAATAGGATTATTTATGATAATAGATACACATGTACATTTAGATGTAAAAAAAATGATAAAAAACCTTGATGAAATTTTATTTAGGGCAAGAGAAAATGGTGTTAAAAAATTTGTTATACCTGCTATAGATTCTAATGATATGGAACGTTTAGTTTCTATTGTTAATAATAATGATGATATTTTTTTTGCGGTAGGACATCATCCGAACAATTCAACAGAGATTAGTTTTGAAGAAATTAAAAAATATTCTAAACATAAAAAATGTGTTGCTATAGGAGAATGTGGTTTAGATTGGTTTAGGATCCACAAAGGTGATGATATTAGACAAGTTAAGCTAAAGCAGAAGGATTTGTTTAGAAAACAATTATCTTTAGCTGAAGAGCTTAATTTACCTGTTATATTACATTCAAGAGAAACTGATGAAGATATGTTAGAAGTTCTTTCTGAATTTAATGTTAAAGGTGTTATTCATTGTTATGTTGGTAGTAAAAAGTTACTATCTTTACTAGATAGAAATTTCTATTTTGGAATTGGTGGGGTTATAACTTACTCTTCGGCAATAGAGCTTAAAGAAAACATTCATAAAATACCTATAGAAAATATTGTTTTAGAGACTGATGCACCTTATTTAACTCCTGTTCCTTTTAGAAACAAGAGAAATGAATCTTCTTATTTAGAAAATATTTTACTTGAAATATCAAATATTCTTAAATTAGATAAGACAGAACTTGAAGATACTTTTGAAAAAAACACTTACTCTCTTTTTCCTAAGTTAGTTTAAGTTTTTTTGATTATAATTATAAAAAAGGAAATATTATGATAGGTGCAATCATTGGAGACATAGCTGGTATTCAATATGAAAGAAACCCTGTTAAAGGATCTTTTAAAGTAATGGAAAACGTTAATTCTTTTTCTGATGACACTATTTTAACAATGGCTATAACTTCTTTTTGTCAAAACCTGAAAATTTATCTGAATTAGCAGCTGTTATTAAAGATTTTGCTAAAAGATATCCAAATGATGGTTATGATAAAGGTTTTAAAAACTTGGTTAAATCAGATTCATTAGAAGATTATGGTAGTTGGGCTAATGGAAGTGCTATGAGAGTCTCTTTTATTGGATTTAATTTGGATACATTAGAAGAGTGTTTGGAACAATCAAAACTAACTGCTATGACAACACATAATAGTGAAGAAGATATAAAAAGATCTCAAACTATAACTGTTGCAATATTTCTTGCCAAAAATAATTTAACTAAAGAAGTTATTAAAAATAAAATAGTAGAACTTTTTAATTATGATCTTGATCGAAAAATTGTTGATATTAGAGCAAATTATAAGTTTGATGTTTCTTGTGAAGGAAGTGTTCCAGAGTCTATTATTTTTTTTTTAGATTCTACTGATTATGAAAGTGCTATTTATAATGCAATTTCTCTTGGAAGTAACTCTGATACACAAGCTTGTATGGCCGGTGGTATTGCTAAAGCTTATTATAAAAAATTCCTAAAGAATTTATAGATAAAGCAAAAGAAATCCTTCCTTAAGAGTTTCTTCTTCTATTGAATAATTGACCTAAATAGATCTTCTTAATATATTTAGCATATCTTCTCGTGCTAAATTATTAAATTCTCTTGAAAATTTAATAACATTCTTAATGTTCTCTTTATTTTCTAAGTCATCTAATCCGTTATCAAAAGAAGGACAAGAAAAAAAGATTCTTTCAAATTTACTTTTTTTATTTGCTAACATTAATTTTTTAGAAATATCTAAACTTAAATGTATATAGTGCACGAACATATCTGTAGAATCTTCACTATCTTGATAATAGATTTTATCAAAATAGAAAGTTAATTCATCTATAGATTTAAAGTCTTGTTCTTTAATATACTCTATATTAAATAAAGACAACTCTTCACTAAGAACAAAAGTTCTTTCTTTTATAATTTCAAACATAACCTTTCCAATAAAAATAAAATATGATTAGTTATATTTTATTTAATTAGATGATATATCAAATAGATTTCTGTACAAGCATTTTAGTCAGGCAAATATTTGTAAACTCATCGGTAATAGACAGTTCTTTTTTATCAATAAAAAGATTGTCTAATATATCTGACTCTAAGTCATTAAACATTACATAGCTTAATGATCCAAGATATAGCCCTAATTTTTTTAATTTTGGATCTTTTTTTATTATTTCTATTGTTTTAGTTAGTGAGTAATTTTTTAATAATATATTCATAACTTTAGACATATTAGAATTGTTTTTTAGATCTTTGAAATTTAGTTCTAAAATATTTTCACTTTCTATTAATGTTGCGTACATAATAGACATTATAGAGAAAGATGTGTCTTCTCTTTTTAAATCAAAGAAATCTGTCAGATAATCTATTACTTTATTAGCTTCTTTTTTATTTGTCAAATAACATCCAAAAGAAGATAATAGATGTTCATCACCTTCTTTTAATAAAGATGGATCAGGAAAACAATCTTTTAAAGATTTTCCTTTTGAATATTCAATTATAGAAAGTTCAATTTTTATAAAAATCTCTCGTTGTTTTTTATTTGTTTTGTTGTTAATTTTATTATCTGTTAAAATTGATGTAAGCATAATTTATCCTTTTATAAAACTAGTATGAGGCATTATTTTTAATAATAGATTATTTTTAAAACTTAATTTTTAAACTTAAAAAATATTTATCAATTTATTTATTATTTTAGCAAAAAAATGTTTTATCTTTTTTAGAGGTGACTCTTTTTTTGCAAACATCTTTGACAATAGTTCTTTTCCTTCAAAACTTGACTTTTTCTCAAGAGTTATATCTTCAAGTAATGATTCTTTTTCTTCTTGATTTATCTTTATAGATTTCTTTTCTTTTTTAGATATCTCTATTAAATTAGATTTTTTAATTAGAGAATCAAATGTTGTTCTATTTTCTTCTTTTATTGATTCTTCTCTTGATAAATATCTTGTAACTCTATCAGTTAATACATTAAATGTGTTGGGTATAACTATATATACAGATATTTTATTTAATTTAAATAGTTTTTCATATATTTCTTTGTTTTCAAATAAATAATAGAATTCTTCTGAACTTTTTAAAAGGAAAATTAGAGATAATTCTTGCGTATCTTCATTTACTTCTTGTAAAAACTTTAGTTGTTCTAAACATAAACTTAAGTCTAATATCTGTTCATTTACTAATTTTAATTTATTTTTATAAAAGTTTATATGCTTAATAGGAAGGATAACTTCTTCGTATCTAAAAGTTTTTGCTGCTTGTATAATAGTTATTTTTTTATTTATATCTAATATGGTTTTTATTTGATCTAAAGTTGTTATTTCTTTATTTTCATTTTTATAAGATATTGTATAATCTTTCATAAGATCAACCTTTTAAATAGTTTATTTTGAAGTATATCAAAATAAATTCTTTAAATCTCTCTTTAATACTGTTATTAAAGGGGTTTTAAAAAGATTTCATCGAAAGGACAATATAAATATATTGATTTATATTTTTCTTCACAACTTGAACATCTCTTCTTATTTTATTTTAGGAAAATCTTTATTTCCACCTTCATGTTTTGAGTCGAAAAATTCTTTCAGAGTTTTGTTTAATTTTTTAGCACTTTGTTGCAGAACACCATTTTATTCCTTAGATTGTCTGATTCTCAATCTCATTTTTTAAGTCAAATTTATTTAAAAAAATAAAAGAACTATTTTAGTTTAATTTAAATATAAAAATGATATAATAATATCAATTAAACTAAGGATTGTGTTATGTTTGAAAAATTAAAAAAATTTTCATCAAGTTGGACTGCAACTTTTCTCTATATATTTTTATTTATGTCATTTGGATTTCAGGCATTTAAAATACCAAGTGGTTCTATGGAGACAACTTTATTGATAGGTGATAGTTTATTTGTAAAGAAATTTTCATATGGTATACCAACACCATATATACCTTTCTTTAATGTAAACATAATTCCTGGAACCGATGGTCATCTTGTTGACTGGGGCACACCAAAAAGAGGTGAAATTGTTGTTTTTAGATTACCTCAGAATAATAGGGTTTTTTATGTTAAAAGATTAATAGGTTTACCTGGTGATAAATTATTTATGGTAGATAAAGTCTTATACATGAATTTTAAAGAAGGTAAGAAGTGGATGATAGAACATTATAATAGGGATCAAATCGTTACAATAGATAATCTTACTTGGGTTAAAAATCCATTTTTTAAAAAATATCCTGGCATACATAATACAGATGAATTTGTTAAAGCTCCTTCTATTGATCGTGAGCCTACTTTTAATTTTCCTGTGACTGAGGTTCCAGAAAACGAATATTTTATGTTAGGGGATAATCGTGATAACTCTAAAGATAGTAGATACATAGGAACTGTTCCCTTTGGATTATTTTTAGGGAATCCAGCTTTTATATTTTTTAGTTCAAGTCCAGATAAGTTCCGTTTAAACAGAATATTTTCTGTTCCAGAGTAATAATTATGTTTAATTTAAAAACAATAGGTCAAGATAATAACATAATCTTAAACCATAATAAACAACAATTTATTATTATTTTAACAAATCATCTTTTTGAAAAAAGAGGTAAAAAAAACATTGAGAGATTTAGTACTTTTTCAAAAAATGAAATTAAACAAATTATTTTAAATGCTATAGTTAATACTAATTTATTAGATAGACAGTTTGTAAAGACTGGAATAATATTCCCTTCTAAAACAGATAAAGAGGACCAATATTCAGGATTTCTTGTTTCTGTTGAAAATCTAAAAATTGTTTTAGTTTCTATTTTTGATGAAGAATCTGAAGATTATAGAAAAGTCGGTATTTTTAATAAAGTCGAAAAAGTGTTTTTAGATAATTATGATCATTCTACTGTATATAATCCACATAACGCACCTTTAGTTAAGGATAACAAGCATCTTATGTATCATCCTCGACATAAGAAAGGTCTTTCCATTGTTAAGAAGGCTAAAAAAGGGTATATAACTAAAAGTGGTATAAAAATAGTTAAGAAAAAAGATTTAAGTAAAGTACCTCAAGAATAGTTATACCTATAAAGGTGTTACATAAATGCTAAATGTATTAATCCTACTAAACATCCAACAATGATACCTAACGTCTAGGCCCACATTAATGAGTTTGGACTATATCTTTCTTCTTCGACTTTACCTCTCTTTTCAAGAAAGAAAGCATCGTCCTTTAGGGCGGGGTTTCTTCACATCACTTAAACGTTTGGAGAAGTTTATAAGTTTTTCACCAAGATTAATTCGAGCATTTGTCAAAGAAAACCCTCCATAAAAAGTATTAGATCTTCTAAATTTCACAAAACCTTTTTCATTTAACTCATCTTCAAACGCTCTCCTAACTATAGTTCTTTCACCTTGACGGACGTCTAACGGACAATAAATCTTTCTTTCGTTTAGTATTGATAATATTTTCTGATCTAAAATCGTATTAGACATAAATTTATATTTAATCTTTTTAACTTCTTTTTCCCTATATGTCGGTTAAATTCATTAACCTCTAGTGTTTTGATAATCTTTAAGTTGATTTTTTAATAAATTCACAATAATATTGAAAACTTGATTTGCAGCGAAAACATCATCATTAATAAGTTTTGTTTGTGTTTTCGTAGGAAATATTCTATGCTTATAGATTAATACCTGTTTCAGGTAATAATTATAGCTAAATTGTGTTTATTTTGTAACAATTCATCTCAGAGGTAAGCCTGCGTGAAATTCTTGTTACAGATTAAGAATAAATAGAACTTTTATACTATAATTATATTTAATAAAAAAGGAGAAGTTAATGAAAACTGAAAAAATAAATGAAATAATAACAAAAATAGAAGAAGATATGTTTAGTGGAGCGAAGAATTTAGCCGATAAAGCAGAAAAATTTGACGAAACACTTTTTAAAAATGCAAAAGAACTTGGTAATTCTGTAGATGATATAGACAAAAAAGTTTTTGATAAAGCTAAATCAATTGCAAATAAAGCTGAAAAACTACAAGCATCAATCTTTAAGATTATACATTCTGATGGTGAAACTTCAAATGAATTTGTAAAAGATATTGCAGAGAAAACAGATTCTATAACAAAATCATTTCAAGATTTTGCAGAAAATTTAGCAAATAAAGCAGATAAGTTAGAAGCAAAAGATAAAGAAATAAACAAGGCAATAGTAAAAAAAGCAGAAGATTTAGATAAAAGCTTTAAAAACTTTGTTGATATGATGTCAAAAAAAGCAGATGAAATAGAATCTAAAATAATTAAATAATTTAAGGTTATTTTAAAGTTAATTTAGTTACAATTACAACAATAATTTAAAACACATAAGGATAAAGTCATGAAAACTACAATTTCATTTAAAATTCGAAACACTGTATTTAGTAAGCCGTGTAAAAACATTACACGGCTTACAGACTTCTCTCCTAATGGAGCAGACTGCTAAATAAGCTTTAAATATAAGTTTATCTTCCAGCCAGGGTAGAAGTTGAAGTAACAACATCTGCTCTGGCTTTTTTTATGCCATTTTTTTGGTAAATAAGCCATTTTTTGTTAGCCAATATAGCTCAAAAGGTAAGAGCACTGGTCTGAAAAACCAGGGGTTGCAGTCTCAAACTCTGCTATTGGCACCATATAAAATAAGCTAATATAGCTCAGGGGTAGAGCACTAGACTGAAAATCTGGGTGTCACTGGTTCAATTCCAGTTATTAGCACCAAAATGCCCTATTAGCTCAGATGGACAGAGTGACTGATTTCGGCTCAGTAGGTCGAGGGTTCAAATCCTTCATGGGGCTCCATTAATATAAAATCAAAATCATTGTTTTTTATCTACATAAAATCATATAACATAATCAACTCTTTTGAGTAAACTTTAAAAAGAAGACATTTAAAATGTCTAAAATTATGAAGTATATAATCAAATTAAGATAGAGTTCCAATAATAACAGTTCTTATTCTATTCATAGAATGAAATATTCAATTTTCTATGAAAAGATTTAGGTATACTTAAAGAAAGTGTTTATAAAGTTTAATTAGTTCTTCTAATTAAAACTTCTAAAGACTTTCCATAAATAAAAAGGATTCATTATGAATTTTAATAAACGAGCGAAAGCTATTGTAACTGCATTTGGTTTTTCTGTATCAACAGAAATTTTTGACTTAATGGTTAAAGAAGTTGAGCATGGATTAAAAGAACAAGACAAAATAACTAGAGAAAATTATTCTAAGTAAGATATTAAAATCTCTATAACTTTTTAAGTTATATTCTATGATAAGAAAGTTCTTAAAAAAGATAAAAAATTTAGATTTTTTACCTCTCTTTTCAAGAAAGAAAGCATCGTCCTTCAGGGCGGGGTTTCTTCACAAAAAATTATAGTTAAATATAATATACCTGAAACATATTTTTCATCAAATAGAAAAATTATTTTAAAAGGTGTTTCTATTGGGCTATTTATAGCCTTTATACCTATGCCTATGCAAATGTTAGCAGTAATATTACTTATCCCCTTTATAAAATTTAATGTCCCAGTAGCATTATCTATGTGCTGGTTAAGTAATCCTATAACAATGCCAGTAATATATTGGTTAGAGTATCTCACCGGTTCATATATAACAGGTTCTATTCCATTAAATGTAGAAATAAATATAAATTGGTTTTCTGAAAATATGAATCTTATATTTTTTAATTTATATACTGGTGCAATAACTTTTTCTTTTTTAGGTTCTTTAACTGCCTATTTAATCCTAAACTACCTATGGAAAAGATCTGTAATTTTTCAAAAAGATGAAATAAAAAATAAATCTTTAACCAATCTTAAATAAATTATTTAATTTTTAATTTATTCTCTTTCATAATTATTTATACTATATAATATATCTATATAAAAAGGATTTATTATGTCAAATACTACTAATTTTATTTCGGTACAAAACTCATTCTTAAATGAAGTATCCTCTAAATCTTATTTTTCAAAAGAAGAAGAGATACTTGTTTTTCAAAACTTAGAAAATAAAAGAAATTTACTCCTATCATTTTTGATTACAGACAAAAACTTTATACAAGTTATTTTAAATTATGAAACATCGTTATTAAATCATAATATAAGAGCTAAAACATTCTTTAGATTCTTAAATTTAAAAGAAAAAGATTTTTCTGATAACAATATTATTCAATCTTTTTCTTCTTTTAAAGAAGCTCTAAAAACAAAAAATCCTTCAGTAATAATAAATTCATTAAATAAAGATCTTACAATATCTAATGAATTGATTCTATTTTTACTTAAAATAATGAGGACTCCTGATAAAATAGACTCATATGTATCAAATATAAAAGAAACCCTAACAAATCAAAATGAAAATATCTTATCAAATATAATGTCAATTTCTATAGAAGAGATTGATCAGCAACTGGATAAAAAAGATAAACCTAATTTATCTAAATATATTGAGATAAAAGAAATTTATTTAATGTCTTTTTCTTCAATAGATATCTATGATATAGAGCAAATAATTTCAGACTTTAAAGAAATTGAATCAGAAATATTAGAATCAAATATTATGCTTATAATTTCGAATGTAAATAAATACGCAAAAAATAATATGCAAAGAATGGATTTAATTCAAGAAGGTAGTTTAGGCTTAATTAAAGCTATACATAAATTTGATATAGATAGAGGTTTTAAGTTCTCAACTTTTGCCACACCATGGATAAATCAATCTCTTGTAAAATATATGCAAAATGAAAAAAGTATGGTCCAGTTACCAAGTCATATAAAAACAAAACTATATACTATAAATAAAGAAGAAAAATTATTTTTTCTAAAAAATGGAAAAAATGCTTCTATTGATTATCTTTCTAAAGTAACAGAAATAAGTATTGAGGATATAAGATATATAAAATATGTATCACAATCAGATGTCTCTACTACTGTATATTCTGATGATGGAGAAGAGATAGACTTTTTAGATACAGTCACTACACATAATGAAGATCACGCTTTTGAGCAAAAAGATTTAGATACAAAATTTATAGAACTATTAAAAGAGAAAATTTCGACTGATCAGTTGATAGTATTAGAATTATTCTATGGTCTGAGACAATTTGAGGATGAAACTATGAAACCTACTTTAGTTAACTTAACTAAAGAAACAGGATTTTCTGTAAATAAAGTAAAAAAACTTTTAAATATAAAAAGATTATCTCTCGATAAAGATCTACAGTCTCTAAATGATACTTACCATTCCATGGTATAATAAATAAAAAAAGGAAATTTTATGATTAAGGTGAAACTAATTGAAAAATAAATTAGAAATAGAGATAGTCCCTTTAAGCTCACATTATAATAATCTAAGAAAGATACTTAAAGCCTCTCAATGAAAAAAATTAAGAGAATTGATAATAACTCCACTTAATAATAAATGTCAAATATGTGGAGGACATAGTAATATAAGGTCTCTTGATTTACCTCTCTTTTCAAGAAAGAAAGCATCGTCCTTCAGGGCGGTGATGAATTTCTTGACTTAGCTAAAATTAGAGGAAATGAAAAAAGGGCAAGAAAAAGAATCAAAGAAATAAATAAAATGACAAATAAAGAATTTGATAAATATACTCTAAAAATACATGAAGAATATCTATTAAGATCAAGTATTAATTGGATATTAGATATTTCTTTAATTAAGGAGTATATAGATGTATAAAATAATTTTAACATTACTAATTTCTTTTTTTATACAAGGCTGTATGTATACACCTAAACCTCCACCAGGTAAAAGTAATACTGTATTTGAAAATAACTGGAATGATTTTTATGCAACATCAAGTGTAGACATAAATAATTATAAAAATATTTATGTAGCACAAGATTTTGCTACAAAAAATGCAGCAGAGAAAATGTTTAAGGAAGTTAAAAATTTTATTTTAGAAGAGATTGATGACTTAGCAGATAAAACAGGTCAAAAGAAAACAACATACTTTGAAGATAATAAAAATTTTGTAGCATTAAATTCTCTAAATATTAAATCTAAAAAATATATGAGGATAATAAATAAAGAAGTAGATGATAATATATTATATATAACAATAGGATTGAAAAAAGATATAGTTTTTAAAAGAATGGATCAAAATATAAAAATGATATTTGGACCTAAGTCAAAAATATATAGAGCTTATAAATAAGTTATAAATTGACTTAGTTTTAACTACTTATCCAAATACAGCGTCTTTAAACTCATCAGTAGATCTCTTTCTTCTTGATATATCAATCATGTTTTGTTCATCTAAACGGGCCCACAAGATATCAACAAACTTTTTTAAATTTTTAAATTGACCAATATTCATTCTTTTAGAGTCACCCTTTATGATAGATGATAATTCTGCTCCAGAAGCATATAAATGATTACCTATATGAAGAAATAGCTCCTTATCACAAAGTCTTCTATCACCATCCGTTATGGTTATGAAACAATCATCAATTAATTCAGATTCATCTTTTTCTGTATAAGAAGGATAAATATATGCTGCAGAATAAACTAAAAAAGATATATAGTAAAAAGAATTAAAAGTAGACTCATTGTTAATATCCATATTTTTTATATTATCATGCTCCATTAAACGATTAAAACTCATTGTAATTAAAGGTATTGTTGAGCTCATTTTCAATAAAAGATCCTTAGAAGATGGAAAATACTTATCTATACCATATTTTACAAACTTTTCTTCATTATATAAATTTATACTACTTTTATGCATAATTTTTCCTTATGTTTTTATTACCTATATAATACCATAAGCCAAAGATTTTAACTTTTTTTAAGTTCTTTTATTTCTATAAAAACTTTTTTATTACCTAAAAAAATCAAACCTTTTTTCAATATAACTTCAGAAGGTATATATAAATTATTCTTTTTTCAAATCTAAAAGATACTCTTGATTACTGTTAACCAATTCATTCATACAATTTCTAATAAAAAAAATACTATTATCCTCTAAAAAGTGAGGTTCTACAATTTTATTGTAACGTGATAAAGCATCTAAATGATAAATAGCCATTGAATAATCTTCTAAAGTTTTGATCATAATAATTTCCTTTTATGTATTTTAACAAATAAATCAAAAATTAAGTTTAAATTAGATAAAATTATAAAAAAGAGACTATTATGAAAAAAATATTATTAAAAAATAAAAAAGCAAAATTTGACTATGAATTAGAAACATTTTATGAAGCAGGTATAAAATTAACAGGACCTGAAGTAAAGTCTTTAAAGTTAGGTAAAGGTAGTATAAAAGAGTCCTTTATATCTATTACAAACAAAGGGATTCCTTTATGGAAACAAGGCCATATCGCAAAATTTGAAAATGGATTTAAATATATTCTTCAAGAAGAAATGAAAGATAGACCTTTGTTGTTAAATAAAAGAGAAATATCCTCTATAATAAAAGAAATAGAAATAAAAGGAAAAACCCTAATTCCGATTGATATATATATCAATGCTCAAGGTTATTTAAAGATGACAATTGCTATAGGAAAAGGAAAAAATAAAAGAGACAAAAGAAATTCTTTAAAAGAAAGAGAATCTAATATTAGTATACAAAGATCTTTAGGTGAAAAATATTAAGTGGAAATAGATAATACTACTCCACTTTAGATTTAATTTCTTCAATTTTATTAAATAAACAACAATCTTTTATGTAGAGAATTTTATTTGAATAGATACCTACGACTTTGCTTTGATCATTTGTTATAGCCCAGTCAAAATCATCAACAAAAACTTGAGTGCCTCTTGTTTTATTAAACTTTTCAATAATATAATTTTTAGTTTTATCTACACAGATAATAGCATCACCTTTTTTAAAAGAAGCTACAATTTCAACGAGCTCTTCATTACTTGATTCTCCATAACAATTACTATCAGATGAAAATAATAAAGATTTAAATAAAACAATAATAACTATAAGCTTTAACATTATATAACTCCTTTATGCTTTTTATAAATTTTATTAAACAATGGCTTAGTATAAGATAATTCTTTTTTAAAATCAATAAGTTCATTAGAAACAAGCACACCTTGGATAAATCCAATTTCACGAGAAACCTCGTCAATATTTTTTTCTCCATTTTCGATAATAGAGTCTAACATAGATATAAGTTCTTCTTTATTTATATTTCCAGATAAACAAGAACCTTCTTTTAAAAGAATTCTTTTATATTTCTTTGAAATTCTAATATGTGTATTAAAAAAATCAATACGTAATGAATTATTATTAATTGGGGAAGAAACATGTTTTTCAATTTTTATAAATATTTTTTCCAATCTACTTTTAATTTCCATAAACTATCCTTTTTATTTTATATATTATAACATTCATTTATTTAAAATGACTTTAAATTTTAATCAAAGTTTAATTTTTATTTATGTATAATATGAAAAAATAAGGTTGTCTCTTGGAATTAAATAAAAATAGACGTTATGAAATAATATTAACACCAGCTCATAAAAAAATAATACTAACTTCCTTAAAACTAAAAAATGATTTAGCATTTGGTTCTTCTAAAGTTTACTTAACCTTACTAAAAGATATATTTTCTTTAAAAGATACAGAATATATAAAAATATCAAAAGCATTAAATACATATTTATCAAATATAAATAAAGTCACATCTTTTAAAAACAAGAAGACAAATACTTTTCGTTTTTTAAATTCAGTTAATTATAAATTAATAAATACAACTAAATATAAAATAACTATAACTGAAGAAGATTTATATGAAATAATAACTTCTACAGAATTAACAATGCGTTTATTATCTGGGCAACTAAAAGATATAGAGAGTTCTTATATATGGAATAAGGATATAGATAATTCATTTTTAGAAGACCTAAAATCAATATTTCAAGAAGTTATTTTTAAACCTAATGTTAGATTTCCAGATTTGTCTGAAATGTGTTATGATATTTATCAATCAACAAGATATACTTTTTACTGGACCAAGTTTCCTAAAGGTGGATTTCAAGTATATTTCGACAAACCATTAAAAAAATCAAAATTAGAATTGATAGAAGTAAAGTCATTAATGACTGAAAATGTAAGAAATATTTTCATAGCAACGCCAATGAGTGCCTTCACAGTAGATGAATATGAACAACTTCAAAAAACTATTTTAAATTACAAAGAAAAGAGTATAGATAATGTTTTTTCTGAAATAACAAATATATCAGTTCAAAACAATTTTATCTCACCAGAGATGGGGACTAGAAGAGATTTGTTGGAGATAGAAAAATCAGATTTTTTCATACTAATCCATCCAAAGAAAATACAATCAAGTACACTGTTTGAGTTAGGAATAGCTTTTAATCAAAATAAAGAAATATTGATCTTATTTAAGAACAAAGAAGATATACCTTATATGCTTCAAGAATTAGACTTAATCTCTAATAAAGTATCTTTAGAGTATTATAATAACAAAGAAGATATAATAAAAAAAATAAATTATTTCATTAAAAAGGATTAAAAATGCTAAGAGAAAATATAGAAAAAAAATTACAAGAAATAATTGTAAGACAATTAAATATAGAAGTTACAGAGTTTAAACATGAAGCAAAACTTCAAGATGATTTAGGTGCAGATAGTTTAGATGGTATAGAATTAGTTATGGAATTAGAAGAAGAATTTGATATAGAAATTGAGGATTCTTATTCTATAAAAAGAAATATGACTGTAAAAGAAATTATAGATTACTTAGACAGTAAAATAAACTAAAAGGACTATTATGATCAAAGGTGTACAACTGATAATTATCAAAGAAGGGAAATTATTAATAGCTAAACGAGCTCCATTTAAACAAAATGGAAGTAAAAGAATAGGAGCTAATAGATGGAATCTTATTGGTGGTAAAATAGACCCTGGAGAATCAGCTCATATAGCAGCAAATAGAGAAACTTATGAAGAAGCAGGAGTAATCTTAGACAATCTTGTAGAAATAAGCTCTAAGGTTAATACTTGGGATCCAGAATACGATCCTTTCTATGCTCATCTATTTATAACATACTTATCTTCTGAAGACAATATCTTATTAAACAAAGAACATTCTGAATATAAATTCATAAATATAGAGGACTTAGATAAATATAATTTATTAGGTTATACAAAAAAAGAAATAATTGAAGCTATAGAAACATATAATTTGCATAAAAATTTATTCTAAATTTCTAAAAAAGGATAATTATGCTTGAGAACAATAATCTTTTAAGATTTGAAAAAAGCTTAAAATGAAATAAAAGAAATATATCCTGCTGTGGATATATAAGTAGAAAAAACCGTACGAGTCAGAGTGTATTTCATTGCAAAAGATGTGGGCATAAAGAAAATGTCGATATAAATGCAGCGAGAAATATACTTGAGTATGAAAAATGGCTTCTGGAGCAGAAAGCCAGGTGGGACACTCGTCACGCCGAATCTTCTTAAACTTAAAAGTTTAATTAGAAGCATCGTCCTTTAGGGCAGGGTTTCTTCACAAGATA
>Ga0256842_1001271_pt1 | contig 20654 bp, 17 predicted proteins | sample 4559240metaG_FD_185973 | JGI IMG/M metagenome (GOLD analysis project Ga0256842, IMG submission 185973) | Hydrothermal vent microbial communities from Guaymas Basin, Mexico - 4559-240 | ecosystem: Environmental > Aquatic > Marine > Hydrothermal vents | place: Mexico: Guaymas Basin | collected... | reverse complement strand
AAGTCTATTAGTTTTCATATCTATAATATTTAATATTTTAAGGCTCATAGCTAGTTAGAATCAAAATTTCCTAATTTAAACAGCCAAGTTGCCGTAAAAACAGGTATTGAAATTACTGAATATTGATATGTTCTAATTCCCGAATAAGAAGGAATAAAATATACAGAATATGGATTATCTCTACCGGTAATATTATATATACTAAAAACCAATGAGCTATGCATAAACTTTTTACGCTTAAGACTTCCTTCTATTGTCAAAGAAGCATCTACCCTAAAATAAGATGGAATACGATAGGCATTGCGCTCAGAATAATCCACAAAAGACATATTATTTACATAATATATAGATGTAGGATATGTAATTGGTCTTCCACTTTGATAATTAATAGTTGTAGAGAAACTAAGTCTTTTACTAATCTTTAAATTAATAAGGCCACTAAAAACATGTGGAATATCAAAGGAAGCAGGATATACTTTACCATCATTTATTTTCTGAAAATCTTCATCTCCATTTATATGTATCAAAGCTCGTGAATATGTGTAAGCGAGCCAGCCTGTAAGTCTGTAGTCTCCTTTTCGTTTTAGCATAAATTCCAGGCCATAAGACCATTGTCTACCCTGCAAGACATCTTGCTCAATATTTGGCGAATTTAAAAACTCTGCTCCATCTTTAAATTCTGTATAGTTATTTGTATTTTTATAGTAAAGCTCTACTGAAGATTCCAAGCCATTTTTCAAAAAGCTTTTAAAGTACCCAACCGAAATTTGACTGCTCTTTGATGGCTTTAAATAATAATCCGCCATTTTCCATTGAGCCCTTGGAGAAATAGAAAATGTTGTATTGAGCATAAATAGGTTTTGATGCATTTGATTAAAAGCAAATTTTAATGAAGACAACCTATCAATATCAATATTTGCAGAAAACCTAATCTCTGGTATTATCGATGTGTTTATTATTTCGTTATTACCATATTTTAAAGTATCTTTAATATACTGATTACTAATTGTTTTATCATCATAATACAAATATACACTCTTTGGTCCTAAAGGATTATAAACATTCATTCTAAAACCAACATTTAGATTTAACCATTGCCAGGGGCTATAATTATTTATTATAAACAAGGCATTCTCCATGGCTTTATCTCTACCAAGATTCACCTCTGAAACTTTTGAATATCCTAATGGTTCAACAACACCTCTATTTAAATTATTATATGTGAAATGGTATCCTAAATCTATAAAATAATTATCATTGATAAGATAATTTAATTTAGCCTTAAACTCTTGTTGTCCAAGTAAATACTTATGAGAATATGCTTCTGAAGCGAATTGATAATCACGAGTAGTAAATTGATACTGATATGTGACCAACGAATAAGTTGCTTTTAGTTTCTTAGAATAATTTTGACTAATATTTAACGAAAAACCATCGTTTGAATACTTATAATTGTTTACATTTGAATAAGAAAAGTTATCAGCACTATGATACAAAAATGTTGAAATATGCAATTTAGGCAAATCAAGATAAACACCTACTGATATATCATTAAATCTGGAGCTACTACTACTAATATCGTAGTCATCAATTCTACGTAATATCCAATCGGAATATGACCTGCGTCCACTAACAATAAAACTCAGCTTATCCTTTAATATAGGAACAGACATAACACCGTTAAGAGCAATAGGACTTACACCGCCGTGTAAGCTAAATTTTTTTCTATTTCCTTTACGCGTTTGGATATCAAAGACAGAGGATAATCTCCCACCATATTCTGCAGGAATATAACCTTTGTATATTGTAAAATTCTTTACCAAATCTGCATTAAAAGCTGGGAAAAAACCAAAAAGATGTGATGTGTTCAAAATTGGAATGTTGTTTATATAAAAAGCATTCTGATCTGAATTGCCTCCCCTGACATTCAAACCTGAAGAACCTTCACCAACACTAACAATCCCCGGTAACATAGTAGATGCTTTTACTATATCCGGTTCTCCAACCATAACAGGAATTTCCTTAATTGCTCTGGCAGTCATTTTCTCCAATCCTGCATCTTTCTGCCTCATATTCATTTGCTTATCGCCCAAAATGTCTACACGGCTAAGCTCATAGCCTTCTTTATCGAGTGAAACTGAAAAATGACCTGTAGAATACACAACCAGTTGATATATTTTGGTTTTCATACCCATATATAATATCTTCAGTGTATATTTCCCTGGATTAATAAATAAACTTGCTTCTCCATTTTTATTACTAATGGTACCTTTCTTAAGCTCAACTATATAAAGAGTAGCGCCGGGAAGTGACTTTCCTGACTCTGAATCTGTTACTCTACACATCACACTTGCTAATGCATTTGAAGACATAGATTTTGAACCTATAATAATCTTCTTTCGTGCTGAGGCCAAAGTTGTTGAAATATTATTTTGCTTTTCTTCACCTTTATCTTTATCTGAATCTTTTGAACGATTTAATCCTCCGTAATTTGGCAATGAACTTATAGGCCTACTTCCTGATGATACTATAATAGAATTATTCCACACAAATACACTAAAACTATCTAAATTAATTACCTCTCTTATTGCGTCTATAAGTTTTATCTTATCCACATTTATACTTATCGGATATTCCTTAAAAATATCATATGGATAAAAAATATTCACATCAGTTTGTGAACTTAATTTATCACAGTACTCAACAAAACTAATGTTGCTATAATGCACACTAACATTTTGTTGTTGAGCTTTTGAAAATTGTACTATTGAAATTAATAATATAATTAATAAAATAAATCTATTAGCCATTACATTCATTATTTATGAACATTAATAAACCAAACAGCTCTTTATCAGTCATTTTCTTTAATTTAAATTTGCCATTTTTAAAATAGTGTTTAATCATTAACCCTTTTTCCTTTCCGAAAAGCTTATAAAATTTTTTATTATTACTAATCTCAACCCTTTCACCTTTATGTATAAAGGTAATTCTTCGATTCACTTCAGAAAAATAATAATTTATCTCATTAAGAGCAGATTGTAATTCTAATTTTTTATAATAGTTAATATAAAATTTGTAATTATTATACTTTATTTCTTGTTCAATTCTTTGATTTACAGAGTCAATTTGATTTACTACAAACACTTTATTATTAATAATAAACGAATCAAGATAAGCTAAAGACATAGAAATAACACGCTTAGCACCTTCATTAGTCTCAAATTTAAGTAGTATTTCTTGATTTAAAACATCAATATTAATATTTAAATTATTATATTTTCTATCACCTAAGTAAACACTTGATAACATAAAATCTGAAGAAAAAAGAAACTGATTACCTTTAACATTTTTAGGAGGGAAATAATTATAAAATTTACCATTGTAAAGTCTATCATCAAGCTTAATATTTGATTGAGCAACTACTTGAAAATTCGTAATATACAGAAATACAAAAATAAAACTGAATGCTCTAAAATAAAAAATAAATTCTCTTTTACTTTTCAAAATGAAATAAATTTAATTTCCCTTAAATATTGGTTTTCTACGCTCATCAAAAGCTTTTTTACCCTCCAAATAATCATTGCTATTATACGCTTTTTGTCTCAGTTCATCAATCTGAAATAATGTTTCAACAGCCACAGGCTTAGACCGAGAAAGAGTATCAATCTGTTTCTTAATAACGGAAATACTTACTGGTGAGTTATTTCCAATTTGCTCAGCCATACTAAAAGTAAAGTCTTCCAGTTCGTCTTCTTCTACTAAATGATTAATAATACCCAGTTGATATGCTCTTTCAGCAGACATTGGTTTAGCTGTAAAAAACAATTCCTTAGCGATATTTGGTTGTAGACGATTCAAAATACGTTGTATTCCTAATGAATTATAAGGTACCCCTATTTTTGCAGGAGTAATAGCAAATGTTGTATTCTTTGTACCAATTAAAATATCACAGCTGAATGCCAAATCACAGGCTCCACCCCAAACACTTCCTTCCATCATAGCAATCATTGGTATATCAACCACTTGCATTCTTCTAATTAATTTCTCCAAGGGATGATTGTATGGTACAGGGTCTACCCCCGGCAATGGCAATTCATCTATATTAAAACCAGAAGACCATACTTTACTATGTTTAGTTGCACGTATTATTAAAACTCTAGCTTCACTTTTTTCAACTATATCTAACGCAGCGATAAAATCGTTTAATAAAACTGAAGACAAAGAATTTCTTTTTTCTGAATTATTAATTATAACTTGTGCTACAAAGCCATTTATTTTTGATTCGATTAAACTCATTGTTTTTTCGGTATTTAGATTCCTATAATTTTTAATTCAGTTCTTCTATTCAAAGCCCGTCCTTTATCAGAAGAATTATCAGATATTGGTTTTGTTGAGCCATAACCTCTATATTTCAATTTTTCTGATGAAACACCAATTGACAACAAAAAGTCATATACGGCCTTAGCCCGTTCTTTGGAAAGCTTTGCATTAGCTTCATTACTTCCTATATTATCGGTATGTCCACTTATCTCGATTTTCAAATTAGGATTTAAATCGAGAAGCTCCTTTACTTTCCTTAGCTCTAAAAATGATTCATTCTCAAGTTGATATGATGCTGTTGCGAAAAATACATTTTTAAGAATAATCTTACGATTAACTTCAAGAGGATTGAGAAGAATGTTTTTAGTAAAAGGTTTTATAGAACTATACTCTCCTTCTACTGCAAATTGGTCTGAATAAAACAGATACGATTTTCTATTAACATTTAATGCGAGTTTGCTTCCGCTAGGAATCACAACTAAAAAATCTCCTGTAATAGCATCCGAAGTAGATTTAACAATCAGTTTATTGGTTTTCAAATCATAGAGTTCAAAATTAGCCTGAAGAGGCTTATGTGTTTTAGCATCACGAATTACTCCTTTTAAATATGTTACTGCAATTGGACGAGCATCCATATAAAGAGGGAATGAATATATATCATAACCACCTTTACCGGCTTCCATATCAGAAGAAATATATGCTAAATCACCACTAGCATTTACAATAATTCCCATTTGATTTTTATAATCATTAATAGGATAACCAAGGTTTACAGGTTCAGTCCAGTTGCCATTAGCATCTTTGCGAGAATAGAATAAGTCCTTACCACCCATCCCTAAATGTCCGTCAGAAGAAAAATATAATGTTTTACCATCCGGATGAATAAAAGGTGTCATTTCTGAGCCATCAGAATTTATAACATCACCTATATTTTGCACATTCCCCCAACTTCCATCATCTTGCAGTTCAGCAGTATAAATATCTGAATTACCACGCCCCATTCTACGTACAAAATATAATGTTTTACCATCAGAACTTAAACAAGCATTTGATTCCCAATTACCAGTATTTACAGGGGGGCCAATATTAATTGGAATTTGCCATTTTTTGCCTTTTTTCTTTGTTTGGTAAATATCACATCTTCCAAAACCATCTTTACGATAACAAGCTGTAAAAACCATCATATTCTGGTCTGGAGATATATTCATAGCTCCCTCGTTACCATTAGTATTAAATAACGGCCCCATTCTACGAGCAACCAGCCATTCTCCATTCTCACCTTTTATACTCTTATAAAAATCTTCTTCTTGACTATTCCTTTGATTTTTGGTTCTTATATTCTTTTTCTGTTTTCTCGTAAAAATTATCAACTGATTATCAGTGCTAATAGTATTAATATATTCATCGGCAGGAGTATTGATTGCTGAACCTAAGTTCATTGGTTTAAAATCAACAGGATTCTTTTTTTGATCCATTCCAAAATATGCCCTGTCAATATTATCATTTAGCAATTTTGAAAGCCTTCTATCCATTTTAGGATGAACAAGATATGTTCTAAAATCATTGAGTGCACTCTCATAATATCCAAGTTCTAACTCATTAGTCCCCAAAATATAAAAAACCATTGGATAAAAATCAGGGTTAGCAATAGCTGCTTTTCTATAATACTTTATACTTTGCGAAGATTTTCTTTGACTATCATAAATTTGACCTATTAAAAGATAAGCTTCAACAAAATTTGTATCATATTCTACTGCTTGTTTAGCATCAATTAGAGCTTCAGGATAATTATTATCAGAAAAGAATGTCATTGCCCGCTCCATGGACTTCCTTGCTTTTCTTGATTTTGTAGAATACTTAATATCACCACCACGCTGTGCATGAGACTGACAATATAATAATGATAATGATATAGTTAAAAATAATGAAATAATACGAAACTGTCTCATTTGACTAAAATATAAAATTAGAATTTAAGATAAAATATAGCTTTTAGCATCTGCTTATTATAATATACAAATATAGTTTTTTAATAACACTTCTGCTTATCTTTTTTGAACAAATTATAATTTCAAGGAATATTAACAATATAATTCTAATGATTAAGTAAAACTAACAAACTCATAGTATTTTCTTATTACTTTTGCAATATGAATTTACATTCCATAATTTATGAAAAAACTAAATAATAGTTTCGCCGCTATTGATTTCGAGTTAGCTAATGGGGTTAGGAATAGTGTTTGCTCCGTAGGCATTGTTATTGTAGAAAAAGGAGAGGTTATTGATACCTTTTATAGTTTAGTAAAGCCACCAAAAAATAACTATCATTGGGGCAATAGTCGTGTTACTAAAATATATCCAAAAAACACTATAAATTCTCCTTCTTTTAAGGACATATTTCCAGAAGTTAAAAAACGATTACAGGGCAAGAAAATAGTTGCTCACAATGAAGGTTTCGATAGGGATGTTCTTAAAACAGTAATGAAATATTATAAACTTGATTATGAAAGCTTAAAGCTACCAAAAAAATGGGAAGATACTGTAGAAATCTTTCAATCTTTGGGAGCAGAATCAGCGAAATTAAATCGACTAGCAGAATTTTATAATATTGAAATAAAACATCATAACGCTCTTAGTGACGCACATGCAACTGCCCTGCTTTATTTAAAGAGCCTTGAATTAAAACAAATTACTAACAAATAATCCTAATTGTTAAGTTAGTAAATAAATAGACTATACTAAAATTAAAGCTGAAATTCATTGCAATTTTATAAAAAAATTAATGTACATTTACACCTTTATTATTAAATCATTTTATCAATTATATAATTATGATTAGCAAGACATTAGAGAAAGAATTAAATAATCAGCTCAATGCAGAATTATACTCTGCATACTTATATTTATCGATGGCTGCTTATTTATCTCAAAAAAATCTTAATGGTTTTTCAAATTGGACAAAAGTTCAATTTGAAGAAGAGCAATCTCACGCAAACAAGTTATTTCAATATATTTTAGACAGAGGCGGTAAAGTTGAATTAAAACAAATTAACCAGCCAAAAAGCGAATGGAATGGCATTATAGATATTTTCGAAAACATTCTCAAGCACGAACAATACATCACAAGTAGAATAAATGAATTAGTAGATATTGCTATGTCTGAAAAAGATCACGCAACTGTGGCATTAATGCAATGGTATGTAAATGAGCAAGTTGAAGAAGAAGCAACTGTCTCTGATATATTAGATCAGTTAAAACTAATTGAAGGAAAAGGCTCTGGTCTTTTCATGCTTGATAGAGAAGCAAAACAAAGAGTATTTAAACCAATAAATTAAAACATTATTAAATTTATCAAATGGTAAATATAGAGACTAATTATCTAGGACTAAATCTTAAGAGTCCTATAATTGTTGCCAGTTCAGGTATAAGCAACAATATTGAAAAAATTAAAGAATTAGAATCAAATGGTGCTGGAGCTATAGTCCTAAAGTCGCTTTTTGAAGAGCAAATACTTGCCGAATCGAGTCACAATATTTCACAAGATGAAAGTTATGGCTATGATGTACACAATTACATTACAACAGTAATGCGTGACACTAGATTAAGTGATTATACCAAACACATCAAAGAGGCGAAGTCCAATACTAATATTCCTATTATTGCATCTATCAACTGCGTTAGCGATAAAGAGTGGATAGACTATACCAGTGCCATAGAAAAAGCTGGTGCAGATGCATTAGAATTAAATATCGGTATTTTACCCTCTAATCACGAGTTCTCTAGTGAACAAAACGAACAACAATATTTTAATATTATAGAAAAAGTACGTAAAAGCACAAAATTACCTATTGCTTTAAAGATGAGTCAATATTCAGCCGGACTTGCCAATTTAATAAAAAAATTAAGTTGGACTGGTCATGTAGATGCTTTCGTTCTTTTCAACAGATATTTCAGACCTGATATCGACATTAACGATATGAAAATAACATCTTCAGGAGTTTTTAGTTCATCTGAAGACATTTCTGATTCTTTAAGATGGGTTGCTGTTATGAGCAATGTAATAGAAGTTCCGATTGCTGCCACTACCGGAATTCATACTGGTGCTGATGTTATAAAACAAATCTTAGTAGGTGCACAATGCGTTCAAGTTGCATCAACACTATACCAAAATGGAACACAGCAGCTTAGTAAAATGAACGATGAACTTAAAACATGGATGGAAAAGAAAAAATTTAATACTCTTGATGATTTCAGAGGAAAAATGGCTTTCGATAGCGAGAAAAATACAGTTGCTTTTGAAAGGATCCAATTTATGAAACATTTTGGAGGAATAGAATAAAATATTATGGATGAATTAAATAGTGTATTAACACAGGTGATACAAGTATCACCTACAATGAAAGTTTTTAGAATTGCACCAATAGGCTGGGAATTACCCGATTTTAAAGCTGGACAATTTGTAGCATTGTACTTACCGGGGTCAGCACCACGTTGTGCTGAAGCAACAGATGAATTTGAAGTTCCGGCTCCCGACAAAATGATAAAAAGAGCATATTCTATTGCATCTTCATCAAAATCAAAAGAATTTATTGAGTTTTACATAACACTGGTACATTCCGGATCGCTTACTCCACGTCTATTTGACTTAAAAATTGGTGATAAAGTAGGTATCGGCAAAAAGTTTGTTGGAATGTTTACCTTAGATCAAGTTCCAACAGAAAAAAATATCGTATTGGTTGCAACAGGAACAGGAGTTGCACCATATATGAGTATGCTTAGAACAGATGCATTACAACGTAAAGGTAAAGTTGCAATTATTCATGGTGCTGCTAACTCATGGGATTTGGGTTATTCTTCAGAATTAAACCTTCTACAAAGTATCAGTCCAAATTTCAAATATTTACCAACAATCACCGCCCCTCAAAAGGAAATGGCTCCATGGAACGGCCATGTAGATTTTATTCAGGACATGTGGAATGCCGGTATAATGGAAGAAACATGGGGTTTTAAACCAACTCCTGAGGATACTGATATTTTCCTATGTGGAAATCCAAGAATGATTGCTGACATGTCTACAGCTCTTGAAAAAGACAACTTTAGCGAATGGAGCAGAAAAAATCCGGAAGGTCAGATTCATATTGAGAAGTTCTAATTTATATATCTTAATATCATGGAAAATTTTAAATCTATTAACGATGTACTTGATTTTGCCATAGAACAAGAACAAGAGGCTATTGACTTTTATACTGAATTAGCAAAACAAGCAAAAAGTAAAGACGTTAAAGAAATATTTTTGGAGTTTGTAAAGGAAGAAATAAATCATAAATCAAAATTAATGAAAATAAAAGCAGAAGGAAACCTTGCTACCATAAGTGATGATTCTGTACAAGATCTATTGATTTCTAATTACCTTGCTCCTGTAAAACCAAGTCATGATATGAGTTATCAGGACACTCTTATAGTAGTTATGAAAAAAGAAAAAGCTGCTTATAATCTCTATAAAACTTTATCTAAAATATCAACAAGCCAAGAGATGAAAGATATATTTAATCGTTTGGCAATGGAAGAAGCAAATCACAAGCTTCAGTTTGAGAAAGAGTATGATGATAATATTCTTAAGAATAATTAAGATAAACTAACTTTTTATATTATTTTTTTTTAAAAAGTAAATTTAATTTAAGAATATTAAAAAAACTACCCAAAACTAATTGGGTAGTTTTTTTTAAAATAATAATATGCAACAAAATATAACAAATAAAGCTTATTTATTATCTAAAAATGGATATTTCTTTAATGTAAATAGTTACATTAGTAAGGCATGGGAAACAATGAAACCTCATTGGCTTATATTTAGTTCTTTTACAGCAGTTTATATTGCAATACTTACTCTTTTGTTACGCACTCCTGAAATCGGACAAATTGTACAGATGCTAATATCAGGACCTATTACTGCAGGCTATTATCTAACTATTCACCGAGTTTTTAATAATGAACCAATAAGTTTTGAGAACTTCCTTGATGGGTTTAAGATTTTTCTTCCCAGCTTAGTTGTCTCTTTGGTAGTAGGTTTATTCACTACAGCAGGTCTTATTTTGTTCATTATACCGGCATTTTTCTTTATGCTGATATACTTATTTGCTATGCCACTGGTTGTATTTGATAAAATTTATTTTTGGACTGCAATGGAATCTAGTAGGGTTATTATTCTAAAAAGATTTAAAGAAGCACTAATACTAGGTATCGCAATTTTAGGTATTAATATACTAGGTGTTTTGGCTTTTGGATTAGGCTTACTTTTTACTATTCCTCTATCTTATGCAATTATTTATTCAGCTTATATGGATATTTATGGATTAGAAGAAGTTGAGGATGAAAACAATTTCAATTATTTCAAATAATGAATTCTGACAATAAATATATGCAGAGATGCATTGAGCTTGCTACCAAAGGGCGTCAAAATGTTAAACCAAATCCAATGGTTGGCTGTGTTATTGTCCATAATGATGTAATAATAGGTGAATCATACCACAAAAAATATGGCCAACCACATGCTGAAGTTAATGCTATCAATAGCGTTAAAGATAAAAGTTTACTAAAAGAATCAACCCTTTACGTAAATTTAGAACCATGTGCTCATCATGGGAAAACACCACCTTGCTCAGACCTTATAATTAAAGAAGAATTAAAAAGAGTTGTTGTAGGCTGTAAAGATAGCTTTGCAAAAGTTGCAGGTAAAGGAATTGAGAAAATGAGGAATGCCGGCATTAAAGTCGATGTAGGTATCTTAGAAAAAGAAAGCTTAGAACTAAACAAAGCATTTTTTACATTTCATCAAAAACAAAGACCATATATTATTTTAAAATGGGCTCAAACCCTTGATGGTTATATTGATGTCATAAGAAAAGCTGAGGATCCTATTGGTGTAAATTGGATTACTCATCCCAATTTAAGATTGCCTGTACATAAATGGCGAAGCGAAGAGACAGCCATTTTAGTAGGAGCTGGAACTGCTAAAAATGATAATCCAAGGCTAAATACCAGAGAATGGTATGGTAAAAACCCTTTGAGAATATTATTTGCACAAAAAGATAAGATATCAAAAAATTGGCATTTACTTGATGATAATATTAATACTATAGTTTTTACAAACAAAGAGATACAAGATACAGAATCTACGACTTACATAAATTTAGATTTTCAAGATAATCCTATTCAACAAATGTTGAAAATACTTTATAATAAAGATATTCAAACAATAATAGTGGAAGGAGGTCAGATGATGTTGCAATCTTTTATTAACATTAATATCTGGGATGAAGCCAGAGTTCTTATTGGTGATAAAACTTTTGGTACTGGTCTTGAAGCACCAAAATTACCTAAAAGACATAGTAAAAACTATCGATATTCCAAAGACACAATTATTCATTATTTAAACGAAGAAAATTAAATGGGAATTATATATATAACTGTTGCAATACTCTTTTTTGTGAGTATATTTCTGATATTTAGAATCTTTGAAAAATATAAGATTAATAATTCACATGCAATAATTATCAATTATCTTATTGCAAGTATTTTTTCTCTCTTTTTATATAAAGGAGAATTACCAATAAGTGATGTAATATTTCAAAATTGGTTTCCTGCAACTGCTGTGCTTGGTACTCTTTTTATGATTTCATTTTTATTATTCGCAATATCCACTCAAAAAGCAGGAATGGCAATAACATCCGTTGCAAGTAAAATGTCAGTAGTATTGCCAGTATTTATTGGAGCTTACCTATATGAATATGAACATTTGAGTGCATTCAAAATTACAGGTCTTCTCTTTGCACTACTTTCATTCTATTTAATTTTTAAAAAGAGTGATACAGAAAAAATTAATTGGATAAAAATAGTATTACCATTACTGATTTTTCTTTTTAGTGGAGCTAATGATGTAATAATGAAATATATACGAGAAATGTATTTTAAAACCAGTGAGATGAATTTAGATTCAGAGATTCTCTTTGTTGGTAGTCTTTTTAGTATATCATTTATCTCAGGTTTAATTGTACTAGGACCAATTTCTATAATAAAAAAGGAAAAGTTAGAATTAAAATCACTCTGGGCAGGAATCATACTTGGAATTGTAAATTTTTTCTCAGCTTTAACAATGTTTAAAGCAATGGGTTATTTTGAAAGCTCTGTGTTTTTTCCAATTTTCAATGTAAGTATTGTAAGTATTTCTGCAATAATTGGCATTATCGTCTTTAAAGAAAAGCTCAGCAAATTAAACTATATTGGCTTAGGACTTGCTCTAATAACTATTTTAATCTTGGCAATCAGCTAATTAAGTCTTTGTTATAAAACGCCAAATATTACGCTACTTTCATTTATAAAACAGTCAATTACTATTGTATCGGTTTCAAATTACTTTAAAAAGCAATATCTTTGATATTTTCTTACTAAAGACATAAAAATACGTTTTTTTTATTGCAGACACTAATTATATTTTGATAAAACCTTTTATTATAATACAAACAAAAAGTGCCAAATAATATTGAGGGGAAATATTATTGGCACTTTAAAACCGTATTAAATCAACTTTACGAGATGATGCATGATTCAATTAATTTTGTAAATGTTGAATAATAATTCTAATGATTATAAGAAATTTAGCATTGCTATTTTACTTCTCAATTTAGACTTAATAGTATAATCATTTTCCTTTTCAATTAACTGTTGAAGCCTAGTCAAAGTAAATGCATTACCTGTAGAATAGCAAATATTATATTCAAGAGAGTCAAGAATTGTAATACGGTTATCTTTTGAATCTACAAGAGTAATCTCTGAAGATGTTAATTCATTGTGAGTCTTATTAGTATATTTAAATAACAAAAGTTTTGTCATCTCTAGCAAATGATACTTATTCAATGGAAAAGTCTCATATACATGGTCCATCGCATAAACCATTTCGTCATCCAAAAAATGTAGTTGAAGTAAATATTTATATGAATCCACTCGCTTTTTGTAAAAAAGCACTTTATGTAAATCATTCTTATCAAATTCCAATTTATAGTTGGGCTTGCCAAGTATTCTTACAGCATTTTTCATTGAAGAGCCAAAACTTATACCAAAAGGTTTAATTACCTTATCGGTATAAAAGTAAAAATTTGCATCAGCACCTTTCTCATATATTCTGTCATATAATTCCTGAAAGCTTCTTGCATGAGATCTTGCAATATAATATTCCTTTCGAGCTTGATTGTTGTAGGAGTAATAAGTACTACGTGTACCCCCCTCGTACGCATACTTAAATAGTTTCATGATAAATGTTGTTAACCTTAATAAATTAATAATGAACTTTACTTGAGCATTTTGAGCAATTGGTGTTTTATACGTAAAAATTAAATTATTGTTACAGAAAAATACTAAAAAAAATATTTTTTTTTACATTATTATTTTAAAACATAAACGATTGATTTAATGCATTATATAGTTATAACACACTAAATAAAAATTAAATTATTTTATTTTTTTTGCAAAATCTTCACCAATATAATTATCTGTACTCATGCACACCTGAGAAGCAAATAAATCACCCATATTAAGTATTTCTTCCCATTGTTTATGTGATAAAGTATGCAATTGTTCTTTGGTAATATTATTCTTGTATAAATAGTAAATAATCCCGGCATTAAAACTATCACCCGCTCCTACTGCACTAATAGGATCAAGTTTTTTAACGTCAATATGATGTCTATCACCTCTAATCTGCACATCAACACCTTCAGCATTTCTTGTATAAATAACATTTTCAATATCAAGATTACTAAGTCTATCTATTATGTCATTAAAATTGTCTAGTCCGAAAATTAGTTCAAAATCTTCATTCGAAGCCTTTACTATATCAGCAAGGCGAATATTATCTTCTATAAATGGAAGCACGGTGCTTAGCAATGATTTATGATTTACTCTAAAATTAGGATCGTAGAGAATAATAGCTCCTTTCTTATTAGCTTCGAGTAAAAAATCCACTAGCTGACCACGTACTTCTGATTTAATACCATAAAACGAACCAAACAAAATAATATCATTAGGATTTATTTCGGGGAATTTTAGCTTAATTTTTTGAGAAGTATTAATTTTATAAAAAGAATATCTTGGAGCGTTAATCTCATCTATAAAAGCAAGTGCTAAACGAGATTTACTATTAGAATAATGAGAGAAATAATCTATATTTACATTGTTAGCAACAAGAAATTCATTCATAATATCTCCGACTACATCATCGGCAGTATCACCAATATAATTGATTGGTAAACCCAATCTTCCTAACGACACTGAAGAGTTTATCATTGCTCCTCCAACCTTAGCATCAATAGGCTTGCCATCTTTGAAAATAATATCATAAATAGCCTCACCAACAGTGTATATTTTCCTCATATTATATACTTATTTTAAGGCTCCAAAGATATATAATTATGTCTTACTTTAAAAAGCTATTTAAAACAATTAATAACGATAAGAGTCTAATTTACAATTACAGAAATATCTGTAGCCGATTTAATATTATCTGTAACAGGGCATCGTTGCTCTGTTTCAGCAATCCAATTATCTATTTTCTCTTGAGATACAGGAATGTCAAATTTTGCATCCAAATGCACATTAATTCTATCAAAGCCGGCTCTGTTTTCAGTTGAACATCCCATAAAAGTACAGGCATCTAAATTACCATCTATTTCTATATTTAGAGAAACTAAAGGCAGAGATTTCTGTTTAGCCACCTCATGAGCTGTTACATTTAAACATCCGGCAAGAGCCATTAATAACACTTGAATTGGCGTAGGACCTTGATTTGTACCACCCATTTGTTCTGGTTCATCAATAAGCATATTAAATCTCCCGGAACTAACACTAAGTCTGGTAGAACTTTCGCTAACTCCTTTTACTTTTATAGCCATTGGCATTTCACAAATATTCATAATTCTTAATTTATATATTTATATTGTCTACAAAATAACAACTAAAAACAACGCATTAAATGTAATAGATATTAGGAAACTAAAGTAATTGAAGAAATAAATAATACAAAAAAAACATACTTTATTTTACAAATAGAGCAAAAAAAGCATATATTTGCAGCCTCAAAATAAGGACCCGTAGCATAACTGGATACTGCACTACGTTACGGCCGTAGCGATTGGGGGTTCGAATCCCTCCGGGTTCACTAAAATACAAGAGGCTTTTTGCCTCTTTTTTTTTAAAAAAACTTGAAAGAATAACAAGTTTATTACTGCTAATACACGACACAAAAAATTCAACAAGACAGTTATGCTAAGTGATTTGTATTATTACAAATAAAAAGAACTGCAACAAACAAGCTTACAATACAAATTTTATCGAAGTATGTACCGAAAAAAGAACAAATAAATATCCATAAAACCATATTATTTTCTGTAAATTTACAGCTTCAAATTTTAATATAAATGCCAAACAACAAAGAATTAGATTTAGCTTTTGAGTTTGTTCAATATTCCAATAGAAATATATTTTTAACAGGCAAAGCAGGTACTGGCAAAACTACTTTTTTAAAGTCTCTAAAAGAGAGAACACATAAAAGAATGATAGTTGTTGCACCAACGGGTGTAGCTGCAATTAATGCCGGTGGTGTCACGATACACTCCTTTTTTCAGTTACCATTTGGCCCGATTATCACAGAGAAAATTGGCGGTAAAAAATCAGAAAATTCTAATTTCAAACAGAAGTTCTACAAAAGTAAAATACGGCTTATAAAATCTCTCGACCTATTAGTTATTGATGAAATATCAATGGTTAGAGCGGATATATTAGATGCTATTGACGAGGTATTAAGAAAATATAAAGATAGATATAAAGCTTTTGGTGGAATTCAGCTATTGATGATAGGAGATTTACAACAACTTGCACCTGTGGTAAAAGATGAGGAATGGAATATTCTCAGATCATATTACAAAAGTATGTTTTTCTTTGACAGCAAGGCTATTCAAGAAGCAAATCTTATTTCTATTGAGCTAAAACATGTTTATAGGCAAAGTGATGATACTTTTCTAAATATTCTTAATGAAGTTAGAAATAACAACTTAAGCCAGGAATCATATAATAAATTACATACTAGATATTTACCAGATTTTGAGCCTAAGGACGAAGAAGGTTATATTACACTTACAACACATAATAAATCAGCAAATATCATTAATGAAAAACGCCTTTCAAAACTAAAATCAAAGAGTAAGTTTTTCAAAGCTAGTATCGAAGGTAAATTTTCTGAACACTCCTATCCCACTGATTTTACTTTGGAGCTAAAAAAGGGAGCGCAGGTAATGTTTGTCAAGAATGACAGTTCTCCAGATAAAAGATATTTTAATGGTAAAATAGGGAGAATAGTTTCTTTCGACACGGATGCTATTGTAGTAAAATGCGATAATGAAGAAGAAATTTATACTACTCAGGAAAGGTGGGAGAATATCAAATATAGTATTAATGAAGAAACAAAAGAGATTACAGAAGAATTTATTGGTGCTTTTGTTCAATATCCTCTTCGACTTGCTTGGGCAATCACTATCCATAAAAGTCAAGGGCTAACTTTCGACAAAGCTATAATTGATGCAGCGGCGGCTTTTGCTCATGGGCAAACATATGTAGCTCTTAGTAGATGTAAAACCCTTGAAGGAATAATATTGAGTACTAATATTGCAGAGTCTGCAATTATTTGTGATAGAACTGTTAGCTCATTCAACAAACAAGTAGAAGAAAATCAACCCGATGAGAATAAGCTTATTGAAGCTAAAAACTCTTTCCAGTTTGATCTTATCGATGAGTTATTCGATTATAAACAAATAAATTATCGATTTAAAAGAATAGAAAAAATTATTGCAGAACATGGCTCTTCTATTCATGGTAATATCAAGGAGAATCTCTTAAAAATTCAGAGAGAAGTTTTACCTAATCTTAGTGGAATTGCAGCAAAATTTATGCAACAGGTTATAAAATTAGTATCCGAAAATCCAAATATTGAAAAGAACAAAACACTTCAGGAAAGAATAAAAAAAGCAAGCACTTATTTTTTTGAACAACAAGCTGAAAAAATAATTACTGTAATAAATGAAAGCAGCTTTGAATCAGATAATAAAGCCAGCAAACAAATTTTTAGCGAAGCTTTGGAAAACATCAATGATGCAATTAATATTAAGCAAAAAAGCTTACAATCCTGTATGTATGGTTTTAGTACAAATAACATTATGGATGTAAAAGCTAAGGCCGCCCTTGATAAATTTGATAAGCCTAAATCTAAAACCATTAAAAAAGACTTTAAAGATATTGACACTAAGCATCCAGAATTATATTCATTACTTAAATCGTGGCGTAATGAAGAAGCTACAATAAGAGAAGTACCACACTATATAATAGCCTCACAAAAAATGCTTATTGGCATTGCAAATACTCTGCCTACAACTTTTACAGACCTGTTAATGATAAAAGGCATAGGAAAAATGAAGGCTGCTCAGTACGGAGAAAAAATTATAGAACTTGTAAACGAATATATGCTCGAAAACGCTATTAACAAAGAAGAAATAAAAGTGGATGAAGATTATATTAAAAAGAAACCTCCAAAAAAGAAAAAAGAAGATAAAACTCCTTCACATATTGTCAGTTTAGAATTGTTTAAATCCGGTAAAAGTATTGAAGAAATATGTATAGAAAGGAATCTAGTTTATTCAACAATTAAAGGACATTTATCAAAGCATGTGATTTCAGGTGATATTAAGCTTGAAGACTTGATGAATCCTGAATTAGTACCAATAATTATACAATGCATTAAAGAAAATCCTGATTTAATTGATTCCACATCTGAATTAAAAGCACTCTTACCGAATGAAGTAGATTATAGCGATATTCGACTAGTGAGAGATATCATTAATTCAAAATAATAATCTTAATATCATAAAACTACATTTTAAAAAAGATAAACTTAATAAAAATTGATTTAAAAAAGTCCCTACATTTGTCTAATTAAAATAATAAGAATCTTTATGACAAATAAGAAAACAGACCTCACAATAATAGCATTCTTACTAATTATCCTTGTAGCAGGAGTTTATGTTATCACTAAAACATACAACAGCTTTGGAGGTGCTGATAATATTGCACATTATTTTGCTGCCCATTATGGTTGGAAATATCCAAAGTTATTATTCGACCATTGGAGTAAACCAGTCTTTACAATATTAAGTTCCCCATTTGCACAATTTGGCATTAACGGTATTCGTGTTTATAATCTCATATTAGGATTGGCAGGTGGATTCTTAGCATATAAAACAGCAAGCATATTAGGGCTAAAGTCTTCAATTTCTGCGCTTATTTTCACCATATTATCACCTATTTACTTTATCTTAATGTTTACCAGCCTAACGGAGATTAGCTTTGCTTTTTTTCTAATTCTGGGCGTATATTTATTTTTCAAGGACAAGATTCTTTGGTCTTCAATTATAATATCATTTTTACCAATTATTAGAACTGAAGGAATAATATTATTACCACTTTTTGCTTTAGCTTATGGTTTAAAAAAATCCTACTTATCTATTCCGTTATTGAGTTTTGGTTTTTTACTAATTAGTATTCTTGGCTATCCATTTCACAATGATTTTTTGTGGTTAATAACAGAAATACCATACGGACAAGACAGTATTTATGGAAGTGGTAGTTGGTTACATTTTATTAATAACACAAAAAATATTCAAGGATTTATCGTATTTAGTTTATTTATTATAAGCTTAATTATCACTTTAAGAAGATATATAAAAAAAGGTATTTTTAAATTCGAAAACGAGTTTTACATACTCCTATTAGTTTTTGCTCCCTTTATCCTGTATTACGCTGCACATAGCTTTGTTTGGGCAATGGGAAAAGGAGGTAGTCTAGGTCTTATTAGAGTTATAGGTGCTGTAATTCCATTATCGGCAGTTGGCGCTGCCATTGCATTTGATATAATATATTTGTTCTTTAAAAAATACAATAAATACATTTCTTACATCCTTATAGCTATTATTTCAGTTGTAATGTATTACCAATGTACACATATTTACAAATGGGGATTTTCACCTACCAAAGAAGATAAGTTAATGCAGAAAACTGCAGATTATATAAATAACAATGAGCTAAATAAAAATCATATAGTGTATTATGATGTAAATGTTATATTCAAATTAGGACGTGATCCTTATGATAATTCTAAAACTTCATGGATGATTGCAAACAGACAACATCCTTCTATGCCTTTTCCTAATAGTACTATCATTGTCTGGGATTCACATTTTGGCAATAATGAAGGACAAATGCCTCTAAAAAATCTCACAAATGATAAAAATCTGGTTTTACTAAAAAAGATAGCTCCCAACCCACCGACAAAAACATTAGGAGGATACAATTATGAAATATATATCTTTCAAAAGAAAAAAACAGATTCAATAAATAAGCTTAGGAATTATAGCCTTGATTTCAATAATGGTGATAAATTTGATGATGAAGATTCAATTTGCTTTGCTGCAAATAGCAAAACTGAATATATTAACGGACTTACTGTTAGCACATCAAATATTTGCAATAAATATTCAGAATTCAATATTGACATTAGTTTTGACATTAAAAACAAAATGGATATTCCTAAGGATATTATATTGGTTGTGTCCATTGAAAATGGGAAAACTTATTTTTACAGAGGCAATGATGTAACAAGCAATATTAATTCAAAGAATAAATGGGAACATATAAATTATCAGTTTGACAAAATAGGAATAAGTCCAGGAAAAGAAATACTTAAAATTTACATCTGGAATAAAGGCAAGAATGAATTTTTATTTGATAATTTTAAGGTTCACTTTACTGATTTGCAAATGCCATAAAAAAAGCCTCCTTTAAATTAATAAAGAAAGCTCTTTAAAAAAATCAATTTCCTAATTAATTCATTTCTATAAAGAAAGGAAGTCTTGCTTGCACACCTTTCATAGATTGTATTTTCTTAAGGTAATTATAGTATTTATAATTATCTCCAAGTTCTGTTTTAATAGCAGCGCTAGCACTGGTATTATTACTAAGTTGTTTTATTATTTCCTCAATAGGATTTTTCCTACTAGGATATTCCACAGTTTTATATTCAGTAACATCGGCCATTTTAGCAGCAATATCTATAGCTTTTTGTATTCCGCCAAGCTCATCTACCAAACCAATCTTAACAGCATTAGCACCACTCCAAACTCTACCTTGCCCAATATTATCAACTTGCTCAGGAGTCATGCCTCTACCTTCAGCCACAT
>Ga0256842_1001270_pt1 | contig 20657 bp, 17 predicted proteins | sample 4559240metaG_FD_185973 | JGI IMG/M metagenome (GOLD analysis project Ga0256842, IMG submission 185973) | Hydrothermal vent microbial communities from Guaymas Basin, Mexico - 4559-240 | ecosystem: Environmental > Aquatic > Marine > Hydrothermal vents | place: Mexico: Guaymas Basin | collected... | reverse complement strand
TTGTTACAAAAACTGTGAATAAAGACTCGTTAGAAAAATTGATGGAAGAACGTCATTTTCTCCACCTCCTGAGGATTAATGGGGCCACGGCGAGACTTACCAAAAAGACCGGACCGCAGATTCCATGTCCCTCTTTCTCTCCGGCGTTCTGAGCATTGGAGCTGTTTTGGGGTGAAGCAGTATCGGAGGTCCTACCGTCACTCACTTTACCGCTTGAGGAAGTATCTAGGGTGTTTTGACCAAGGCATCTGGTCACGTCTTTCTTGACGGTCAGGTAGACATCATCGAGCTTGGTCTGGTTTATCCTCCCAGTTGCAAGTGCATCGTTCATAAAGCTCGAGAGGCTCTGAAAGAGGTCGCTCTCTATAAGAGGAACACAGGAGCCGTATCTCGTCCAGTCCTCCTCCGCCTTCTGGGGATTGAGGATCCTGGGGTCGTACTTAACGTGAAGGTACTGGCCAGAGCTTAAGGTAATGTAAAAGAGGATGTAGGACGCGTTCAGTTGTTCCTCGTACTCCTTGCTCAGGGGCAGAACCACGATATCCCCGGGCCTCGGAGGAATGTGTGTGGCAATTAAATGGTTTGTGGACAGACCTGGAAAATACATATTTTTCCGGTACAGAGTGCGCCTTATTGCATCCCTGAGCGCGTTGGCATTCCCTGTTTTGATGTACTTTACTATGGCTTCTACCGTCTCGTTGCTACGTATCCTGCTTATGTTCACCCACGGCTTGGGTAAGATCGTTGAAAAGTTAACCATGGGAGCATAGACGGAGGATCCGTTTCCCCCTGCAACCAGTTTTATCGGTAGCCCAAGGTAGATGCCCTCAACGCTGAATATCCTATGTGTGAAGTTTAACGTTGCGTTGGATATTATTTCCGAAGCGTTGAAGCCGGAACTCATCTTCGCCTTGTTTATGATGCTCTCAATCACCCAGGGGTTCTCCTTTACCTGTCGAACAAAAGCCTCTGCGTTTTTAACCGCGCTGTTGAGGTAATTCGCGATATCGAACTGGGGCATCAGGAGCGGGAAGGCTCCGACGTACCTCTTCGAACCATTATCAATTAGGTATGAGTCGCCGTTATCCATATTTACAAGAAATGAGAGCTTTATCTCCCTTGGCCAGCCGTATTGAGACGGGTCGAACGAGCCGAATACCCATCCTATGTCCGGAGAAACGGTCAAGTTGGAAAAAGTTACCTTTACAAGGGCATAGCTCTCGTTGTAATAGTCGTATTCTATCGTCAGGTTTTTGGAGCGGAGTTCCTCAACCGCTGGAAACGGCGTGTTCATGTAAATACTGAGCAGTATGGTTGTCCTTGTGTAGTTGTTCTCTGTTTTACTGTTTTCCCCTGTTACGACAATGCTAACGTCGGTAACGTTTTTGCAGTTAACATAGATATTCCCCTTAACAACGACCGCTGAAGTTGAGTTGATGATAACCCCCAAGGTTCTGTTTTCTCTGTATAGAACACAACCGTTTACGTGATATGGTATCACCTTAAAGCTTCCGTTCAATGGCCAGATAACGACCGGGAACGTTATATTCTCATTTTGGTTAGTATCCTGAGCCGAGACAAAAGAGGGGGCAGTTAAAGATGTCTGAATAAAAAGAAGGAAAATAAGAAAAATGGTGGCAAAACCTCTTTCAATTTTCATGTCTCGTTCACCCCTTAACTTACTATTTCTCCCGTTATACCCTGAGTTTCCATATCAACATCCTCATAGCTGTATATATAGCCACTCTTCTTAAAGTCAAAGTGCTTATTGTGTCCACTCTCGCTGACCTCCTCTCCAGCTAGGGCGAGGGTTCCAACGAGTTAACCCCTCGCTAGTTGCGGGGAGGTTTGCGGGCTCATAACCTACTCGTGTTACTACTTTCGGCTCAACCCGCAGGCCCGGTCTCCGGCCCGTTACCCCTACCCCGCAGAGCGGTTCGGGGTTATTGCTTAGAGGCCACCCATTGGAGTTTTCAACCGCTTGAAAGCGGTTTTGAAAGGACGCCTTACGGCGTCAACCCTCCAACACTGGAGGGTAACGTGAAACTCCTCATCCCATCGGGTTACCTTACGGTGGCCTCTTCGAGGCCCTATTACGTTAAGGGAGTTTAAAAGGATTTCGGTCTAAAGAGCTAAACCTTCAATTACCGCATCACCGCCCTAAAGGGCGAGGCTTGAAAAAGAAAAAATATCATTTAAACTTTTGGGGTATGAAAAGTCATCCTTGTCCCCTCCACCTTCTTAACAATGGAACCATTATCAGACCCACAACGAAAGCGGGACCGCACAATGAGCGAGTGTCCTCACTTGAAGTCACAGAATCACTGCTCTCAATCTGCATCACTGAGCTTGATGAAGTCAAAGCACTCGAAGTCGTTGAAACGTCCTCCCCAGACGCATCCAAAAACCCACACACCTCCAGCCGGCCCTTAATGAAAGGATACAGCTCCTCAAAGGCCGTAGCGTTAAAACCATTAACCCTCTGATCCGAAAGAACCCTCAAAAACCAATTCAACGTCTCCACTTTAAGGTTACTCAAACACGCACCAAGCTTCCCCCACCCCTCAATGATGTCCTTAGGCGTGAAGAAGCTCGGATCATACTCCACTTCAAAAGCATCCCCATCCCCCATTAACACAAGCAAGTACGGAGAGTTAAAAGCCCGCGCGTACTCCTCGGGAAGGGGAAGCACAAAGATGTAAGTTTTATTTATGTCCAGTGGCAGCGTCGAGTCCATTACAACCAAACTATCCCCCCACTGGTCAATCATACCCGGAACGTATCCGTCCTCAATATGGATGACACTCCAGATGAAGTCCTCGAGAATGCTCTGATTCCCCGTTTGAAGGAACTCCCGCAGTGCGAGGAGGGTATAATTGTAAGTTGGTATCCCACTGATATTTGAAGGCGGAGAATAATGGAGATACTTGGTGTGAACCAGATAAGGGCCCGGTATGGGCATTATGAACGTCGGCAGGTAATAATACCTGTTCGGCGTTATATTAACGCCCTCAAAGGTCATTTTACACTTGCTAAGATTGTAGAAATGAATCACCATGCGAGTTTCCCGCCCAAGGTAATTGAATTCCGTCTTGAATATCCGGTTGGTAAAGTCCTCCGCCAGCTCGTGAACAACCCTACTCGCCTCCGTCATGTTATTAGCCATCCTCGCCTTCTCCAAAACCTGCTCCACGACCCACGGGTTAGCCTTAATGTCCTCAATCAAGAGCCTCGTGTTGGTCAGAATCGCTTTGACGAAGTTCTCCTCTTTTAACAAAGGGTGCCAGAATGGCGTTACTCCCACGTACTTTTTCGTCCCGTTGTCAAGGAGGTAACCATCACCCGTCCGCTTGTCTATCAAAAGCCTTATCGTAACATTCACAGGCCACCCATAATCCCGCGGATCCAAAGTACCATAAGCATCTTCGTACATAGGATCTGGAACTAGAGTGAGGTTTTTGAAGGAGAAGGTGATGAGTTCGTGAGTGGAATTATAAGGCGAATACTTAACTACCGCGTTCGGAGTTTTAAGTTCAATTGGCCTGTACTCCTGGTGGCCGAGCTTGACTGAGATGTTTATAGCCACTACCGTAACGTTGACGAATCTGTCCCTTGTCCAGTCATAGACTTCTACTGTGCCGTTGCTGGTGTAGATTCCTTCAACTTCAATGGAGGCGTTGTCCACTCCGGGGCAGTTCACGAGAACCCATCCAGTCAGCAAGGCGTAGTGAGTTTCATTTATTACTCCTCTGAATGGGAACTGGCCGAGGTATAGGGCTTTTCCGCACTCCGGGAAGGGGTAAGGAGTCATGGTCATATTCTCGGTGAGAGGATATATATGAGTGTGCAGAGTTGACATGGCGCTTGCCGCAGGGAGCATTAACAGTACGATAAAAAGAGAAAGAAGAGAAAGCCTCCTCATTACCTCGCCTCCTGTTCAAACACGATGGGGAGTTCCTCAGTTTTAACACCATTTGTTCCCTTATACCCAACGAAAAACATCGGGCCGCTGCTGAGGTCGAATTCTCTTGTATAAGTGCGGTCGTAGAGGCTCGTTGGAGTTGTCTCCTCCTGGGACATTATCCTTGGGTTTATAGAAAGCGGGCAGAACTCTCTCTGGCAATCAAGATGCAGTGTGCGAATCAAGGATCCCTCATACTCAACACTTACCCTGTAAACATAATTGTGGAATCTCACGACGACTCCATAGGTCTTTACGGTTGAAGTGGAGGACATAAGCTCCTCTACGCGGTCAATCGTGTAGTCAACTCCAGCTTTAAGTTTAACTACTCTAATGGGAGCGCTAACCTCGGCCCCAGCACTGAGAGTTTCCTCTACCTTCTCCCTTGCTGCCTCCGCACTGCTTGCTTGGACGATGAATGTAATCTCTACCTCCTGCGTATCAGCCAACATAGCCCGGTATATGTGTTTGGTAAATGAAGCTCCATACTCCTCGAATCCGGAGGTTCCTGGCTCATTTATCTCGATGTGAGCTCCTCTGTTGTAATCAGTACCTGCAAAGTCTGTAACCACAAGAAAGTATTCGCCCGTGTCCAGCTTCAGGGGGTAGAGATCCCCATGCACCATGATACCAACACTTGCAACGTCCAAGCGATCCCATGGAATCCTCTTGTATATTGAACCAACTGCCTCTGAACCCGCGAGCGGCTTCAGGTACTTGTACACTGCGTAGTTGTCAACCCCACTCCAGCTCTTGTGGTTGAAGTACACTGGGGTGTCTACCTCTTGAAGTGCCCCCACTGCCGGAGTCGTCGCCCCTACCACCCTTAGTGGCTTTGAAACTAAACCTTATAAGCTTTTCTATTGCGATGTGTAATTTTTGCGGCAGTTGTAATTAATTACAACCGCGCATACACGCAAATATTTTTGTTACAAAAACTGTGAATAAAGACTCGTTAGAAAAATTGATGGAAACTAAGAGCGGAGAGGGCAGGAGCTACTCAACTTTCAGATTCCACGTCAGGGTCATTATGGCAGTGAGCTCCTCACCATCCAAGGGCACCACCCGAATACGTCCACTTTTGAATAACATTGGTGCAAAAGGGATCATGCCGGGGAGAATTGGCCAGTGTTAGTTTAAAAAATCGAAGAAAAAAGAAATCACTTGCTCTTGGCCCTCTGGAGCCTGGCCTCCTGGAAGGCCTTGGTCCACTTGAGCTTCCTCGGGTTCCTGCCCATTCCTGCTTGGACTTCCTCATCAACAAACACTATCCCGTACTCTTCCGTTAATTCTCTGAGCCCCTTCATGAACTCTTCTGGGGGCACAACTACACCTGCATCTCCTTGAATCGGCTCTATTATAATTCCAGCAACATCTTCGTTGAGCTCTTTGACTTTCTTTTCTATTTGATCCAGTGCGCGGTTTGAGAGCTCTGTTGGGTTCTCATAACCATCAATTCCCCAAGAGTTTCTGTAAGGGTCGGGATATTCGACAAAGTGAACATCTTTTATTGGGTGAATTACTTCTTTTACGTTGGGATCAACTATTCCTGTTGCTGATAATGCTCCATAAGTCATTCCATGATAAGAGTGAAGGAATGCAATAATGTGTTTTTTCTTTGTGCTTGCGGCTTTAATTGAGGAATCAACACTGTCGGAGCCAGAAAATCCAAACGTAACTTTCTTCTCAAAATCCCCGGGAGTTATTTCGGTTAGTATTACAGAGCCATGTTAGTATGAATGCCAGCATAACAAGGGCCAAAGCAAAGGTTCCAGCTATGATTGAGTCTTTTCTCTCTTCTAACTAACCTATCTAGCACGAATAAGACTGCTGGAATTACCCCGAGATTATATGCAAAATACTGTATTCCCGAAATCATAGCTTGTATTGGCATTCCAGGCGCGAGGATTATGTACAACATTACTGTCCCTATTGTTTCAAACGATTCAATGGCTCTCCTACCATAGAAATGCAAGATACCGACAGCGAGTATTATTGTTATTGCACCAATCATATATGGAATATTGAACATATCTTCCAAAATGTTAGCCGCTGCTGAGCCAACAACAGCAATTATTATGACCGCTAAGGGGATATATGTAATATCAAATGCAGGCCAGAACTTCCATAGCAGTTGCTTTATCCAAGTTTTATAGTCAAACGCCTTGAATACCCTTGCAAGCTCGAATGATAATGTTGTAGCTATCCAGAAGCCCAGTGTAACCATAATTATTGAATAGATGCCGTTGACTCCGTATTTTCCTGCATACTCCATGACTTCCCTACCCGTTGTAAACGGATTGGAATATTATCGCGGGGAGAAGCCATCTGTAGAATATTCCATATTTGTGTTGATTGCCCATGTTGCTCCCTCCGCAAATTATAAGTATATGACGAGGGTAATCCCACAAACTCCCAATCAACAGCACCAAACTCATGTCATGGCTGAAGAACTCGACAGAAATTACCAAGTCCTAAATTTTTTGTCCACAAAGTGCAGAAAACAGCCAGAAAATCCAAAGTCGTTATCGAAATTGACGAAGTTTACCCACACACTGGCAGAAAAGGGTTTAAAAACTCTCGGAAGGAGAGGCAGTTAGAACGTTAGGGGGACTGCAAAGTCCGAAAAACCGCCGATGGTGACCTGAAAAAATTTTTTATTTCCGAGAGAACACCAAAGATGGGAGATCACCATGCTGAGGATGGCATTCATAGACGTCGAAGGAACCTTGACAAAGTTCGAGTTCTGGGAGGAGATAGCGAACTACGTTGAAGTGGGAGAGGAGATAAGGAGCCTTCTCTATAGGGGTCTTGCTGGGGAGGTCGACTGGTTTGAGAGCTTTAATAAAAGGGTAGAGCTCATAAAAGGAGTCGATAAGGAAACGATTTTAAGGACATCCCAAAAGCTCGTGCTTCCCACTCAGGCAAGAGAGCTGGTAAAGATATTAAAGAACGAGGGTTTTTTCGTCGTTTTGGTTAGCGGATGCTTTAGGGAAGTCCTCAAGAAACCCCTAACTTACACTAATGCAGATATACTGGTTTCGAACAAGCTAATTTTCAAGAACGGAAAGGTGTATGGGGCTTACATATCCGTTAGAAACAAAGGTGAGGTTATAGATAGGTTCTTGACAGAGAGGAGTTTCGTTTTAGCCATTGGAGACGGAGGCAACGATATCCCAATGTTCGAAAAGGCCGATGTAAGCATTGCCGTTGGAAACAATAGGAAAGCCATCGAATACGCCGATTTTAACGCCAAAGACCTCGACGATGCCATAAAGATAGTCCAAAAGGTGCTTGAAAACGACATGAAAATCGGAAAAGGATGCACGCACTATCAAGAGGCTCTGGAGACCGTTTAAAAAGTTAAGGTCGAAGGATTTCGAGGCTGTTGAATGGCTCACTAAAGTTGCAGACATAACCAAAGAGTTATAATTGAAGCTGGGTACTAACCTCTGGTGAAATCAATGCCCAAAGAAAAGGTGAGCATTGCGAAGGCGGTTAAAGAACTCGTTCTGTCCAGACCAGCAATTAGAGAATGCTTGGTTTTAGGTATCATAAACTATAGTGCTCTGGCGAGAGTCCTATTGGAGGAGTTGGAAAGAAAGGGCATTAAAACTTCAGCTGGAGCAGTAAAGATGGCTTTGATAAGAATTGGTGAGGAGCTGAAGAAGGAGAGAGCGTCTTTTGAGGAGAAAATCAAAAATGTGATTGCGAAAACTGTTATTGAGCTTCAATCTGATTTGATCGTTGTAACAGCCGAAAAAAGGGCTGTTTTGAGTAGAATCGAAAGGCTTTCAAAGGTAATGGAGAAGGCAAGGTTTTTCCAGCTCACTCAAGGTGTTGAGACATTTACGATTGTCGTTTCAAGTGAAGAAAAGGACGAAATAATCAAGATTTTAGGGAGGGAGAATATAGTCGACCTCATTGAAGGGCAGACAGCAATAGTTTTAATAAGCCCCGAAGATATAATTGAAACACCTGGAATTGTTGCCTTCATTACATTAGCCCTCTCCTTTAATGGAATAAACATAATCCAAGTAATTTCCTGCCACAAAGACACAATATTTGTCCTTGATAGAAGGGACGCCCCGAAAGCCTACCAAATCCTTGAAGAGCTGATTTTGAAGATGAGAAAGCAAAGCTCTTAAAGAAAAATAAAAAAGAAAGATCAGAAAGCCTTTTTGCCTTTCTCCCCAGTTTTAATCCTAAAACTTTTATTAGAAGCTCAATCTTCATCAGCCTTCCTTTAAATCGTATTGTTGTTTCCCCTCTCGTCTCTTCCCATCCTTGAAAGGCTACAAAGGCTGTGCTAGTTCTCATTATTGTTGCATTTATAACAAAATTTTTCAATTTTGACACATTAGTTACAAAAAATATAAAAAGTGTTCCTTTTATTTTAGCTCGGGTGATTTAGGTGAAGGCAGTTTTGTCATATTCAGGCGGTTTGGATACATCGGTTATCCTTAAGCTAATGCAAGAGAAGCTGAACGCGGAGGTGGTAACAGTTACGGTAGATGTAGGACAAAAAGACGACTTTGAGAAAATTGAGGAGAAGGCTTTGAAGTTGGGGGCAGTAAAGCACTATACAATCGATGCAAAGGAGGAGTTTGCGAAGGAATACCTGGCTAAAGCGATTAAAGCTAACGCCCTTTATGAGGGGGCTTATCCCTTAGCAACTGCCTTAGCAAGGCCTTTGATAGCAAAGAAGATAGTAGAGATTGCTAAAAAAGAAAACGCCGATGTGATAGCTCACGGTTGCACTGGAAAAGGTAATGATCAAGTGAGGTTCGATTTGGCAATTAAAGCACTCTATCCAGAAATTAGGATAATCGCTCCAGTAAGGGAGTGGGGTCTAACAAGGGACTGGGAGATGGAATACGCAAAGAAAAACGGCATTCCCGTTAAGGAAAAGATCTACAGCATTGACGAGAATCTTTGGGGAAGGAGCATAGAAGGGGGAATTCTAGAGGATCCCTCTAAAGAGCCGCCAGAGGAAGTTTTTAAGTGGACGCTTTCACCAGATAAAACTTCCGAAAAGCCTGAGTATGTGACGATTGAATTTGAGGAGGGAATCCCAGTTGCCTTAAATGGAAAGGAAATGGACTTAGTTGAGCTCATAGAGACGCTGAACTTAATAGCTGGAAAGCACGGGATTGGAAGGATAGACCACATTGAAGATAGGGTCGTTGGAATAAAGAGCAGGGAAGTCTATGAAGCGCCAGCAGCAATAACTATAATCAAAGCCCACAAAGACCTCGAAAAGTTCACCCTCACAAAATGGGCTCTTGAGTTTAAGGAAATCGTTGATTCCAAATGGTCGTGGCTCGTCTACAATGGTCTCTGGTTCGAGCCACTTAGGGAAGCGTTGGATGCGTTCATAGATAAAGTTGAAGAAAAGGTCAACGGGACTGTCAAAGTAAAGCTCTACAAAGGAAATGCCATTGTCGTTGGAAGGTCTTCCGAGAATGCACTCTACGATACAAAGCTTGCAACTTACGAGAAGTTCAGCACCTTTGACCAAAAGCTTGCAATTGGCTTTATTGAGCTCTTTGGACTGCAGAGCGTTTTGGCTTATAGCGTTGCCAACAAGTCTAAATCACTAGGGGGGTTTGGAATCGAAAAAGCAAAAGCAGAGAAGGTTGCTAGCTAAGGTGATGCTATGTACAGGAAGAACTTGCTGGGTGATATAGACTCTGAAATCCTTTCCTATATTTCTTCTATGGAAGAGGATAGGGAGCTCGTTAAGGAGGTTATTGAAAGTTTGATCGCCCATGTGAAAGCCCTAGCATCTCAAAACCTTATTCCCGCGGAAAAGGGAGAGAAAATATTAAAGGAATTAGAAAACCTCCTTGAAGACCCTTCTCCGCTATTCAAAATTGAAGCTGAAGACGTTCACGAGGCTATCGAGATTTACCTAAAGCAAAAGCTTGGTGAGGATGAGGGGTACTTGGCTTTAGGGAAGAGTAGGAATGACCACGTCTCAGCGGCTTTAAGGCTGAAGGCAAAGAAACTTCTAATCGAGCAGATAAAAGAAGTTTTGACTTTTAGGGGCATTCTCCTGGAGAAGGCTAAAAACCATCTCACCACAATAATGCCAGCTTTTACCCATTTACAGCCAGCACAGCCCTCAACATTTGCCCACTCTTTGTGCTACATAGAAGAAACTCTGGCAACATACACGAAGGCACTATTCTTTGCCCTCGAAATAGTAGATAGCTCTCCTTTGGGTGCTGGAGCCGTTGGGGGGACGAGTGTTCCATTGGATAGAAAAAAGCTTGGGAAGGAGCTGTTTAGCGGGATAGTGTTTAATTCAATAAACGCAGTGAGCAACAGGGACTTTTTAGGAATTGCCTGCTCAATCGACGTTAATCTCTCGGTTTTCCTTTCAAGGATAGCTGAGGACATAGTTATCTTTTCCACGTCCCAGTTCAACTATCTTAGGTTACCAAAGGAGCATCTAGCTACGAGTAGCATGATGCCTCAAAAGAAAAATCCAGTAACGATGGAGATAGCCAGGGCATGGGGGGCAGAGAGCATAGGTCATTTCGTCGCTCTGCTAACGATTTTGAAAGGCCTTCCAACTGGCTACAATTTGGACATGCAGGAGGCAAATAAGCATGCTCTCAAGATATTAAAGGGAACACTTGAGACGCTGAAGATTTTTGCCGACCTTTTTGCTAAAATTGAGGTAAATGAAGCTAACTTGCTGAGGGATGCGAAAATTTTCCCAATTCTAGCAACAGACATTGCTGAGAAAGTTGCTTTGGCAAGTGGAAGGCCGTATAGGGAAGTTTACGGTGAAATAGCCAAGCTTGTTAAGGAATCAGAGAGTGCCGAAGAATTCTACGCTAAAGTTGAGAAGAAATATGGAATCAAAATCAGCTTGGAAGAGGGAATCAAAAAACCTGTTATAGGCTCTCCAAATCCCGAAAAAGTCAAGGAATACATTGAGCTTGCGGAGAAATGCCTTAAGGAGGACTATGCTAAGCTGAAGCTTTTGACGTCAACTTGCCAATATTAGAGTTGCAAGAATTTATTATTAGGCAGATTTGTGCTCATAGATATGGGAGCAAAACCCGAAGGTGGTTCAAGTGAAGGCTTACCTCCTATTAGAAGATGGGACCATTGTGGAAGGGAAGGGATTCGGAGCTGAGGGAGTCAAGTTCGGGGAAGTGGTCTTTACCACGGCGATGGTCGGCTACCCAGAGTCCCTAACGGACCCTTCATACAAGGGGCAAATCTTGGTCATGACTTATCCACTAATCGGAAACTACGGCGTGCCAAGTAAAGAGACAAAGGAGAACGGCATTCCCCTTCACTATGAATCAGATAAAATTCAAGTTGAAGGTTACGTGATTTCAAAACTCATGCGAGCAAGCCACTGGGCAAGCGAAATGAGCTTAGACGAGTGGCTCAAAAGGGAGGGAGTTCCGGGAATAGAGGGCGTTGATACAAGGGCACTAGTTAAGAAGATAAGGGAAAAAGGAGTTATGATGGGAGCTTTGGCCGTTGGTGATTATGAGAAGGAAGAGCTTGAAAAGATCATGGAGAAGGTCAAAAAGCTGAGCTATGATGAGGCAAATTTTGTAGATAAGGTGACTCCAAAAGAAATAATAATTCATGAACCAAAAAAAGCAGATAAGACCGTTGTTGTAGTTGATTGTGGAGTTAAGTATGGCATTCTGCGAGAATTCTTAAAGAGAGGCTTTAAGGTCATAAGGATACCTTACACTTACGACCCAATAAAGGCCTTCGAAGAATTTAACGCCGATGGGATATTCCTAAGCAACGGCCCAGGGAATCCGGCTTTGCTGAAAACACTAATAGAGAACGCCAAAGCCATAATTGAGTACAACGTCCCGACAATGGGAATATGCTTGGGCAGTCAGATATTGGCTTTAGCTGATGGCGCAGAGATTTACAAGCTTAAATACGGCCATAGGGGAGTTAACAAGCCGGTAAAAGACCTAAAAACAGGAAAGACCTTTGTAACGACGCAAAACCACGGCTACGCTATAAAGCCCGAAAGCTTGAACGAATTTAAAGTTTGGATGATTAACCTTGACGATAAAAGTGTCGAGGGGATTTATCACCCAAATAAGCCGATTATAGCAACCCAATTCCACCCCGAGGCTTCTCCCGGGCCTTTAGATTCAACTTGGATCTTTGATCTCTTTGCAAAACTAATCAAAGGTGATATCCATGGTTTCTAAAGTCTTGGTTTTGGGTTCTGGTGCAATAAAGATCGGAGAGGCCGCTGAATTCGATTACAGCGGGAGTCAGGCATTAAAAGCCCTAAAGGAAGAAGGCATTGAAACTATCTTAGTAAACCCAAACGTTGCTACAATCCAGACTAGCCATGAGATGGCAGACAAAGTTTACCTCCTTCCCCTAGATGTCAAATTTGTTGAGGAGGTTATAAAGAAAGAGAGGCCAGATGGAATTTTGTTAGGCTTTGGTGGGCAAAGTGCCTTATCTTTGGGTGTGGCATTACATGAAAGCGGAGTCTTGGACAAATACGGTGTTAAAGTCCTTGGAACACCCATAGAAGGCATAAAGAAAGCCCTGGATAGAGAAAGGTTTAGGGAGACAATGATAAAAGCTGGTCTCCCAGTACCACCAAGCGGAGCGGCTAAAAGCGTTGATGAAGCAATTGAAATAGCAGAGAAGATTGGCTTCCCTGTCATCGTTAGGGTGAGCTTCAACCTCGGCGGTAGAGGTTCTTTCGTTGCTTGGAATAGGGAGGAGTTTGAAAACTATATCATTAGGGCTTTCGCTCAGAGTGAGATTGGCGAGGTTTTGGTCGAGAAATACCTCTACCATTGGAAGGAAATAGAGTTTGAAGTTGTGAGGGATAAAAACGGAAATGCTGTTGCCGTTGCATGCTTAGAGAACGTTGACCCAATGGGAGTCCATACTGGAGATTCCATAGTTGTCGCTCCTTCTCAAACCCTTACTAACAGAGAGTACCAAATCCTAAGAAGTGCGGCAATAAAGGTCGCTGAAGCAATAGGTTTAGTTGGCGAGTGTAATGTCCAGTTGGCCTTAAATCCAAAATCCGAGGAATTCTATGTTATTGAGACAAATCCAAGGATGAGCCGCTCATCTGCACTAGCGAGCAAGGTAACGGGTTACCCCTTAGCATATATAGCGACAAAGCTTGCTTTGGGCTATACCTTGGATGAGCTCTTGAATGGTGTAACCGGAGTTACCACAGCGGCTTTTGAGCCGAGCTTAGATTATGTTGTCGTTAAAGTCCCGAGATGGGACTTAGAGAAGTTTGAAAACGCAAACAAGAGGATAAATTCAGAGATGAAGAGCATTGGAGAAGTCATGGCAATAGGGCGGAACTTACATGAGGCACTCCAAAAAGCAATTAGAATGGTTGATATCGGGGATGAACTGATTGGTGAATATTACGAAAAGGATGAGCCCTTGGAAGAGGTCATGAAGAGAATAAGGAACTATGAACCCCATATGCCAATGCACATAGCTAAAGCATTAAAGCTTGGAGCAAGTGTTGATGAGATTCATGAAATCACTGGAATAGACCGCTTTTATCTCTACATAATTGAAGACCTCGTTAAAACGGCAGAAGAGCTAAAGAGGAACCCAACTGAAGAGCTTATAAGTGAAGCGAAAAAGCTCGGCTTTAGCGATAAGCAAATAGAGATGCTAACAGGTAAAAAGCACTTCAAAAAGCCAAAAATCTTCGTGAAGCAGATTGACACTTTGGCCGGAGAATTCCCTGCGAAGACAAATTATCTGTACATGACCTATGATGCTCAAGAAAACGACATCTCTCCTCACACGGAAAAGCCAAAAGTTTTGATTTTGGGTGCCGGAGTCTTTAGGATAGGGGTTAGCGTTGAGTTTGATTGGGCAGTTGTGAATTTCGCAAATTCAGCAAAAAAGAGGGGTTACGAAGTCATAGTTCTTAACTACAATCCTGAAACAGTTTCAACAGACTGGGACATTAATGATAAGCTCTATTTCGAGGAGATAACCCTTGAGAGAGTTTTGGATATCTACAATTTTGAGAAGCCTGAAGGTCTCGTTGCCTTTGCTGGTGGGCAGTTAGCTAATTCCTTAGCTAAAAAGCTTGAGCAGAATGGAGTTAGGCTTTTGGGAACGAGAGGAACGAGCGTTGATGTAGCTGAAAATAGAGCGAAGTTCTCTAAACTCCTCAAAGATTTGGGGATAAGGCAGCCACCTTGGATAGTTGCGAAAAGCCTTAAGGAGGTTTTAAAGTTCGCCGAGGAAGTTGGGTATCCGGTTATGATAAGGCCAAGCTATGTCTTGAGCGGAACTGCAATGAAAGTTGCCTACAATGAGAAAGAGCTGAGAGAATATCTCTGCTTGGCGGCAAAGGTATCTCCAGAGCACCCGGTGGTGGTTTCAAAATTCTTAGATGCTATGGAAGCCGAGATAGATGCTGTGTCAGATGGAAAAAGGGTTGCCGGCGTTACTTTAGAGCACATAGAGAAAGCCGGTGTCCACAGTGGAGACGCCACGATGGTAACGCCTTACCGCTATCTAAAGCCAAAGCAAGTTAAAAAAATGCAAGAAATCGCTTTAGAGCTTGCTTTGGCTTTAGGAATTAGAGGGCCGTTCAACATACAGTTCTTGGTAAGCGATGACGTCTATGTCCTTGAACTAAACTTAAGGACGAGCAGGTCAATGCCATTCTCAAGCAAAGCAAGAGGCGTAAATTTAATGGAGTTAGCGGCTCAGGCAGTTTTTGATGGAAAGCTCTCAATTGGTGAGGAGTACAAATACTATGAAATACCTCCAAAGGCTTTCGCTGTGAAAAGTCCACAGTTCTCTTGGTCCCAACTCCAAAACGCTTATCCGTTCTTAGGCCCAGAAATGCGTTCCACTGGAGAGGTAGCAGCTCTCGGTAGCGAATTCGAGGATGCACTACTTAAGAGCTGGCTCTCAGTGAAGCCAAACAGAATGCCCGAAAAGAGCATATTAGTCTACGGCTATGGAAGAGAAAAAGAGAAGCTAAGCGAAACAGCTAAGATACTTGAATCTCTCGGCTATGAGGTATTTACGCTTGAAGATGCTTTAAGCATCGGAAACCCCATAAGCGAAAAAAAGGCAATAGCGTTAATGAAAAGTAGTAAGATCGACTTGGTGATGACCTCTGGCTATGCAAAAGACAGGGATTACAGGGTAAGGAGAACTGCCGTTGATTTAAACGTCCCAATTGTTTTAGATGCAAACTTGGCTTATGAGCTTTCAAAAGCTCTCGCTTGGGCCAAGGAGAACGAGTTTGAAATTAAAGAGCTAAGCGAATACTATGGAAAAATAAAGCTAAGAAACATGCCCACACCCATAGAGCAGCTTATTCAAAGTTTCTGAAGCATTGACTTTCCATTTATTATCGTAGCACTTCTTTTCCGAAAATTCTGTGAGGATGCTTCGTATTTGCCAAGCATCTTCTTTTCATTTCGCAATCTCTTTCTCCAATGCTCAAAAATTTCTCCGATGATAATTTGAGGAAAATCAAAGAATTTTAGTGATAGCTCGGGTAGCCTAAAAATATCTTCGAAGATGACCAAAGTTTTCCGAAACGTTTATATACCCATTCATGAATGTTGGGAATGTCAGATCAGACAGGGGGGTGGTACCATTAAGAGCCATACAACTGCTGGACTCAACATTGAGAGAAGGAGAGCAATCACCAGGGGTTAATTTTACTCCTGAGCAGAGATTGAGGATAGCGGTAGAGCTGGATGAATTTGGGGTTGAGTTCATAGAAGTAGGACACCCGGCAGTAAGTCAAGACGTAATGGAGGGCATAAAACTAATAGCCAACCAAGGATTGAAAGCAAACCTTCTAGCACACTCAAGGGCTTTGAGAAGGGACATAGATTTAGTTTTGGACACGAATGTAAACTGGGTAGGGATATTCTTCTGTCTCTCAAATGCCTGCCTTCAAAAGCGCTTCAACATAACCCTTGAGCAAGCTTTAGACAGGATTGAAAGAGCAATCCTCTATGCCAAAGATCATGGCTTAAAAGTGCGCTTTACACCAGAAGACGCAACAAGAACGGAATGGGAAAACCTCGAGAGGACCTTAAGCTTAGCGAAAGAACTTAAAGTCGACAGAGTAAGCATAGCAGATACAACAGGAAGTGCTCACCCGCTTTACTTCTACGAGCTCGTTAGAAGAGTAGTTAGCTTCGGCATTCCAACCAACGTTCACTGCCACAACGATTTGGGCTTAGCCTTGGCAAATGCAATAATGGGCATTGAAGCTGGAGCAACGTTAGTGGATGCAACGATAAATGGCATAGGAGAGAGAGTCGGAATAGTGGATTTAGCTCAAATTTCAACGATCCTCTACTATCACTACGGAATCAAGCACTACAAGCTTGAAAAGCTCTACGAGTTGAGCCAAATCATCCAAGAAATAACTGGAATTAGAGTGCAGAGAAACTACCCAATAGTTGGAGAAAACGCATTCATACACAAAGCTGGCTTGCATGTTTCCGCCGTGATAAAAGACCCCCGGTTTTACGAGTTTTTGCCAGCAGAGATCTTTGGAAGAGAGAGGGTGATTTATTTAGACAAATATGCAGGAAGGGACTCGATAAAATTCTACTTGGAAAAAATGGGAATTAGGGATGAAGGAATTACTGAAAAACTGCTCAGCATTGTGAAGAACTCTCAGGGAGTCTTCACCCCAGAAAGGCTTCTTGAAGAGGCAAGAAAAATGGGGGGAGTAGAATGACAATTGTTGAAGAGCTATTGAATGCAAAAGCCGGAGAGGCCGTGATAAGGGAAGTTGATTTAATCTACGCTCATGACGGAACGATGCCCCTAATCATTGAATCTTTTAGAAAGACATTCACAAGAGTAAGAAAACCCGATAGAGCTTTCATTTTCTTTGACCACGTTTATCCAGCACCAACTGTGAAAATAGCAAATCTGCAGAGAGAAATCAGGGAATTCGCAAGGGAACAGGGAATTAGAATATTCGAAGGCTACGGTATCTCACACCAGGTCGTTCCAGAGGAAGGCCTATTAGAGGGAGCAAAAATAATCATTGGAGCGGATTCACACACGCCCACGTTAGGTGCCTTTGGAGTGTTTGCCGTTGGAATGGGGGCAACCGACACTGCCATAGCTTTGGGATTAGGCAAAACTTGGTTCAGAGTTCCGGAAAGCGTTAGGGTAAACCTCGAAGGAAGATTAGGCAAAAATGTTATGGCAATGGACTTAATGCTTCACTTGATCGGATTACTGAGAGACTTTGACATGAACTACAAGGCCCTAGAGTTCTTCGGAAATCTTGACTTTTCAATTGACGAAAAAATGACAATAGCAAACTTCAGCGTTGAGACAAATGCAAAAACAGCTGTTTTAGACAACGGAACCTTCAGCGGAGACGGGAATTACTTGAGGGAGATTACAATAGAGCTCGGCCAAATTGAGCCTCTAGTAGCTCTACCACACCACCCAAGCAATGTTGAGAGAGTTGAGAAGACTAAAAGAAAGATTGACCAAGTTTTCATAGGCTCATGTACCAACGGAAGGCTTGAGCAACTTAGGAGAGTAGCAGAAATCCTTGAAGGCGAACAGGTTAGTGTGAGAACCTTTATAGGGCCAGCATCAAGGAAGATTTACCTCCAAATGATAAAAGAAGGGATTATGCAAAGGCTAATTGACGCAGGAGTTACCCTTCTTCCTCCCGGATGTGGGCCTTGCTTAGGAAGGCACATGGGAGTAGCTGGAGATGGAGAGATAATCCTAAGCACAACAAACAGGAACTTTAAAGGAAGAATGGGCTCTCCAAACGCTGAAATCTATCTTGCTAGCCCTGTTACTGCAGCGGTGAGTGCAATTTATGGAGAGATAACGAATCCGGAGGATGTGCTATGAGGGTATGGAAATTTTGGGATAATGTTTCAACTGATGAGATAACCCCTGGGAGATACAACTTAACTAAAGACCCACAAGAATTAGCCAAAATAGCGTTCATAGAAGTTAGACCAGAGTTCTCTCAAAATGTAAAACCAGGAGATGTGATAGTTGGTGGAAGAAACTTTGGAATTGGTTCATCGAGGGAGTCAGCCGCTTTGGCATTGAAAGCCTCTGAAATAAGTGGAATTATCGCAAAGTCCTTTGGAAGGATATTTTACAGGAATTGCATTAACTTGGGCATTCCTCTCTTAATTGGCGACACGGACTGGCTGAACGATGGAGATGAGATTGAAGTTGACTGGAAACGAGGAATTGTGAGAAAAGGTGACGAGGTAAGGAAGTTTAAGCCATTGGATGGCTTCCTCTTCGAGATAGTTGAGAGCGGTGGAATAATTGAATACGTGAGAAGGAGGGGAGACCTGTGTATAGAGTAGCGGTCATTAAGGGAGATGGCATTGGTATTGAAGTTACGGAAGCCGCGATGGAGGTCATAAACGCGGTAACTAATAAAATAGAGTTCGTTGAGTTTGAAGGCGGCTTTGAGGTATTCAAAAGATATGGAGTCCCAATAAGAGAGGAAGACTTGGAAGAGATAAAGAAAATGGATGCTGTTTTATTTGGAGCGACGTCAACACCTTTCGACGTTCCAAACTACAAAAGCTTAATCATAACGCTTAGAAAGGAACTTAACCTTTATGCTAACCTAAGGATCATCCCCGATTTGTGGAATGGGAGGGAAATCTACATCGTTAGGGAGAACAGCGAAGGTCTTTATTCTGGGCTTTACGATGTTGAAGAAGAGAAAGTTGTTGATTACAGGGTAATAACAAGGGAAGGAGCTGAAAGAATAGCAAGATTCGCCATAAATTTGGCAAAAGAGAAAGGGGAGAAGATTACTTTCGTCCATAAAGCAAATATCCTAATGGGTGACAAGTTCTTTAGGAAAATTGTCCTAAGTTTAGCCGAAAGGAAAGGAGTCGAGGTCAGAGAGAAAATTATAGATTCCTTCACAATAGAACTTGTCAAGAATCCATGGAGTCAGGGGATTATTTTAACGGAAAATCTCTTTGGCGACATTCTCTCGGACTTAGCAGCTATTCACGCAAGGAGTATTGGAATTGTTCCCTCTGGGAACTATGGTGATGATATAGCCCTATTTGAGCCTATTCACGGAACTGCACCTGACATAGCTGGGAAGGGAATAGCTAATCCAATTGGGGCTATTTTGAGCGGTGCCATGCTTTTGGATTATCTCAACTTAAACGGTCAAATTATCTGGGAAGCTGTCAAATCTTACGTCAGAAAAGGCAACCTAACGCCCGATTTGGGAGGGACTGCAATGACGAAGGATGTCGTTGAAGGAATTATCGGGGAGATAGAATATCGAATTGACCCCTTGGAGTGGGACGAAGTTTGGATTGATGAAATTAGGATCAACTTTATCCCAACGCTTTTCATAAAGTAATGTTTCATTTGTAACAAAAACTAAGAATTTAGAAATAAATGCTACAAAAAAAGATTTAAAGCTTTCCAAATGTTAAGTGAAAGGAGGTGATGGGAAGTGGTAGAGTGTCCAGTTTGCGGAGCGAAGATTGAGGTCGGAAAGTTAGAGCTACACCAGATAATTGAGTGCCCGGTCTGCGAAGCCGAGCTTGAGGTGGTTGGCCTAGACCCAGTAGTCTTGGAAGAAGTCCCAGAGGTAGAGGAGGACTGGGGAGAGTAGCTCCTTAATTTTCTTTTTGGAGGCCAGGCAATGAAAATCGGCATAACATACACAATAATGCGTAAGGAGGAGATGATGCTCAAAGAGAGAGCAAAGGATTACGGAGAAGTGATTATGCTCCACGATAGCGACGTTATTTTCCCCCAAAGCTACGACTTAGATGTTGTGATAATAAGGAATGTCAGCCACTTTAAAGCCCTATACTTAGCAAAGCTCTTCGAGAGTGCAGGAATCCCAACGGTGAACCCCTTCCACATAATACTTGAGGCCGGAGACAAACTCCTAGCAACTTTGAAGCTTAGCAAAAAGGTCAAAGTCCCGAGATGGGGTGTCGCCTTTGATGAGAAAGGCGTCAAAAGAGTCGCTGAAACTCTTGGTTATCCCATAGTTTCAAAGCCAGTCTTCGGAAGTTGGGGAAGGCTGATAACGAAAATAAACGATGATGATGCATTGGAAGGAATCATAGAGCACAAAAAGTGGCTGAGCAATCCGCTTTACAAAATCTACTACCTCCAAGAATTTGTCAAAAAGCCAGGAAGGGACATTAGGAGCTACGTTATTGGAGGAGAATTTGTTACTGCCATTTACAGATATTCCGAACATTGGATAACAAATACGGCTAGAGGGGGAAAAGCTGTCCCCTGTGATGATGAAGAGGTAAAGGAGATTTCCATTAAGGCCTGGGAAGCATTTGGGGAAGGCGCTTTGGCCATAGACATCTTCGAGAGTGAGGAAGGGTTGGTAGTTAATGAGGTTAACCCAACCATGGAGTTTAAGAACACAGTCAAAGTCACCGGGGTGGACGTGGCTAAGAAAATAGTTGAATATGCCGTCGAGGTGGCTAAAGGATGATTAAGGCAGCAGTTGTTGGTGCAAGTGGTTATATTGGGGGAGAGTTGGTTAGACTCTTAGCGATGCATCCCGAGGTTGAGATAACGGCAATAACATCAAGAAGATATGCAGGGAAAAAAGTTCACAAGGTTCATCCAAACTTGAGGGGGCTAAATTTGCGCTTTACAAAGGATTACAACTTTGACG
>Ga0256842_1001269_pt1 | contig 20672 bp, 23 predicted proteins | sample 4559240metaG_FD_185973 | JGI IMG/M metagenome (GOLD analysis project Ga0256842, IMG submission 185973) | Hydrothermal vent microbial communities from Guaymas Basin, Mexico - 4559-240 | ecosystem: Environmental > Aquatic > Marine > Hydrothermal vents | place: Mexico: Guaymas Basin | collected... | reverse complement strand
GACAGGTATGGAAGTTTATTTGAGCATGGCTAAGAAAAAGGCGAGAGTCCAGCAGATATCTGTTTATAATGGACCTAAAAGGGAAATCATAGATGAAGCGAAAGCAGGAAACATTATTGGTATTATCGGCTTCAAGGATGTTATGGCTGGAGAAACCATAAGCTCTGTGGAGATGGAGCCTTTTGAGGAAATCAAACACATATTTGAGCCAGTGGTTACAAAGGCTATAGAAGCTAAGAAAGCGTCGGACCTTCCAAAACTTATAGAAGTCCTGAGAGATGTTAAAAAGGAAGACCCCGGTGTTAGAATTGAAATCAATGAGGAAACCGGAGAGCACCTTATTAGCGGAATGGGAGAACTTCAATTAGATGTTATTGAGAATAGAATCAGAACAGAGAAAGGAGTGGATGTTAAAACAAGCAACCCTATCGTTGTTTATAGAGAGACAGTCACTACTACAAGTCCTCAGATAGAGGGAAAATCGCCAAACAAACATAACAAGCTCTACTTCGTAGTTGAGCCACTTGAAAAAGATGTTTGGAAGGCAATAAAAGAAGGTAAAATCCCTGAGATGAGAATTAAAAAGAAGGATGAAGCCCTTTGGAAATCTCTTGAAGAAGCAGGACTGGACTCAAAGGTTGTTAGAAAAGTTAGAGACATATACAACGGCAACATACTCATTGATATGACAAGAGGTATCGTGCATATCGGTGAGATAATTGATATGGTTATGGACATGTTTGAAGATGTTATGAACTACGGACCAATAGCGAGGGAACCCTGCACAGGAGTTAAAGTAATGCTTATGGACGCTAAACTTCATGAGGATGCAATCCACAGAGGCCCTGCACAGATTTATCCTGCTGTCAGAGATGGCATAAGATTAGCAATGATGAACGCCAAACCCCTCATCTTGGAGCCAATGCAGACCCTTCAGTTTGAAGCTCCTGAGGAGTACATGGGAGCTCTGTCAAAATTAATTAGCAATAGGAGAGGACAGCTCTTGGACATGCAACAAGAGCATGGGGACATAATTGTCAAAGCGAAGCTTCCTGTTTCAGAGACATTCGGACTTAGCTCAGAGCTCAGGTCAGCAACAAGTGGAAGAGGTGTTCAGTTCGTAGTTGACCAGACCTTTGAAAAATTGCCTTATGAACTTCAGCAGAAGGTTATCAATAGCATAAGAGAGAGAAAAGGCCTCAAAGTCAATGAAGACGGAATTGCAGTTAGAGACAATTCCTAAAACCTTTTGTTTTATTTGGTTTATTGCTTTTTACATAGAATTTTGCACGCATAAACCACAACTTTTATAAATAAAAAGTAAACACACTAAAAGAGGGGTTGAAAAATATTCAAGTCCTCTTAAAAATACATATGGAGGTATGTAAAAATGGCAAAAACAAAACCACACATGAATCTTATCTTTATTGGTCATGTTGACCACGGAAAGTCCACAACAGTTGGAAGGTTGCTCTTCGACTCAGGAAATGTCAGTGAGCAAACAATGAGAAAGCTTAAAGAAGAAGCTGAAAAGCTTGGCAAGGGCGGATTTGAATTCGCATTTGTTATGGACAACCTTAAAGAGGAGAGAGAAAGAGGAGTTACCATTGACTTGGCACACAAAAAGTTTGAATCAAAGAATTACTTCTTCACAATAATTGATGCTCCAGGCCACAGGGACTTTGTTAAAAATATGATTACAGGAGCATCACAAGCTGATGCAGCTGTTCTCGTCGTCTCAGCTAATGAGGGAATCCAAGCTCAGACAAGGGAACATGCAATTTTGGCAAGGAGTTTGGGCGTTAAGCAGTTAATCATTGCAGTCAACAAGATGGACATGGCAAACTATGACGAAGCCAAATTTAACAAGGTTAAAGAGGACATTTCAAAACTCTTGAAGAACCTTGGCTTCAAAGTAGATGAGGTTCCATTTATCCCTATCTCTGCTTACAAGGGCGACAATGTCGTTAAGAAGTCAGAGAACATGCCCTGGTATAAGGGCCCAACATTAATGGAAGCGTTGGACATGCTTAAACCACCTGAAAAACCAACTAACCTCCCATTGAGATTGCCAATTGAGAATGTTTATAACATCACAGGAATTGGCGTTGTTCCAGTTGGAAGAGTTGAGACAGGAGTTTTGAAGGTTGGTGATAAGATCATTGCAGTTCCAGGCAGAGAAGGAAAAGGTGTTAAAGGAGAAGTTAAGAGCATTGAAATGCACCATGAATCAATGCAACAAGCTGAGCCCGGAGATAACATTGGCTTTAATGTGAGAGGATTCGGTAAGAAAGATGTTGCTCGTGGAGATGTTGTTGGACATGTTGATAATCCACCAACAATTGCAACAGAATTCACAGCTCAAATTGTAGTTTTGAACCATCCAACAGTCATTACAACAGGGTACACGCCAGTGTTCCACATACACACCTCTCAGGTCCCATGCCAATTCATAGAATTGGTAAAGAAAATCAATCCATCAACAGGAGAGGTTTTAAAGGAGCACCCGGACTTTATAAAAGCAGGAGATGTTGCAATTGTTAAGGTTAAGCCAATAATTCCAGTTGTCATAGAAAAGCAGAAGGAAATCCCGCAACTTGCAAAGTTTGCAATTAGAGATATGGGATTGACAGTTGCGGCTGGAATGTGCATCGACTTAGTTAAGAAGGAGATTTAAAGAGGTTCAACATGCCAAAGGCAAGAATTAAACTGGCAAGCACAGACATAGATAAGATAAACCAAACTTGTCAGTTTATACAGGACATTGTAGAGAAGACAGGAGTTAAGATGAGAGGACCTATTCCTCTCCCTACAAAGAAGCTTAGAATTACAACAAGAAAGAGTCCTTGTGGGGATGGAACAGAAACATGGGATAGGTTTGAAATGAGGATACACAAGCGATTGATAGACCTTGATGCGGATGAGAGGACTCTTAGGTTAGTGATGAAGGTTCCTGTGCCTGACGGCTTGAACATAGAAATAGAAATGATTGACTAAACCTTTAACCTTTATTTAATTTTTATACTTGTTCTTGATTTGTTTTTTGCACAAAAATTTTTTACTTTGATAAAAAAAATGCTTTATTCGCTCATCTTCTCTTTTACTTTTTGTCCGTGTTTCTGTTAATGTTTTCTCTTCTATTCTCCTCTTGTTTCTTATTTTTTCTACTTGTTTGTTGGAACTGTGCCTCTTATTAGCTTTATTTCTGATTATTTTCCTTTGTCCAAACTTGGCATGTTTCTTAGAAAGGATGGAAAATTCTTAGCTTTTCTCTGTTATTTCTCCATCTTCTATTTCTTTATCCCTTCTTACTTTGTTTCTTTTTTCAAACTGTTGAAAAGAATAAGTTGTAAAAAATTAAAAATGTTTGGTTTTTAGTCCTCCTTGTAACTGGGAACTGCCTGCTTGCTTATTATCATTATGTCGCCGATTGTTTTAACAAGCTGGTGAGGGACTATAACTCCTTTGGCTCCTCCGATGATCCTATTCAGCATGGAACCTCTTGTGGCTCTTATTCTCCAAGCAGCTACTTTGTTGTCAGAAAGCAGGGGCTCTTCAATGTCTCCAAAATAGTCGCCTTCCTCTGTAAAAACCTTTATATTGTAAGTTTCGCTCAAATATTTCATCTTCAGCATTTTTGCACCTCAAATAAGTATTATAGAAAAATAAAAACTCTTCTTTTATTTAAACTTTTTCTTTCAACTCTTTCACAATCTGAGATAATTGTGTTACATTCTCAGTGAGAGTTGGCAGTATCTTCTTGAAGACCTCCTCCATAGCTTTTATCTCCGTGCCAATCTCAGTAACATGCTCATCGTATTCAGACATTTTATCAAGAGTGCCCTTCTGGAGCTGAGTGAATTGGTCTCTTAAATCTTTTATTCTACTATCCATCTGGCTCAACCTCTGCTCAACCTTCTCCTTCCACTCTATGACTTTGTTTATTGTGTCAACGAAGTCCTCCCACTTCTCATCGATAATTGCTTCGGCTATTTCCTCCATCTTCTCTGTTTCACTGTCAAGAACTTCTCCTTGGGGAGCCGGTTGTTCCTGAACAGCAGGTGTTATTGTGCTGACTGTTTCCTGCACAGGATTTATGGGATTCTGAGCTTCAAACGGTTCAGGAGTTGGAGCTTTTGTAACAGAATTTTTCATATCCGCCTGGTTCATAGCGTCAAATATTTGGTTTGGGGTGTAGCCCTCCTTTTCGAGCTCTTCAATTATCTGAGAATTGCTGAGTCCCTGAGTCCTCATTTGGAGAACTTTATCAATTGGAATTGATTCCGGCATTTTTCTACCTCACACTCTTTATTCTTCTCTTATTTTTAAAACTTTTGATTGCCTTCTTTTAGCTCCTTTAGCTTTTCATCAAATTCCTTTCTTGTTACAAAGTCCAACGGCTGCCACATGTCTAAGTATTTTTTTATTACGCTTACCTCTGATTTTCTGGCAGTTGTTTTTAGCTCCTTTACTATCATAGTCATCTTTTCTTTTATCTCAGACAGGTCTCTCTTTATCTCGTCAAGTTCGGAGTTTATAGTCCTTACCTCTATATTTACTTTCTTCTTAAAGTCCAATTCTGCGTGCTCATCCACATCTATTCTATCATTTATTTTAGTATACCTCTCTTCAAGCATTCTCACTCTTCTTGTTAAATTTGAGAGGTTCATACCTGTATTTAGAGGAGTTGTTTGAACTTTTTTTACAGGAGCTTTCTTGTTATTGGTATTCATCTTGTCCTTTGCTTGTGAATTTTCCATTATAACTCACCACTCATCTGCTTTTTCTTTATGTATCTCTTGAGCCATTCTTCCCACCTGAAAGCTATGAGCTTGCTGTCAAGTTTTCCAACTTCTTCTTTAACATCATCTGATATCCTGTGGAACTGGTCATTGGCTTGTATAACATGCTCAGCTTCGAGCAATCTTAAATTTTTGATTTTGTGGGCGTACTTGACTATTAACTCTTTCGTCTTTGCTCTTAAGAGTATGTTCTCCCAAACCGCGTTCCAATCCCCTGCCCATTCTTTCACATTTCCAGCTATTGCTTTTATGATTTCGGAGTCGCCGTTGATTAAATCTTGGGAAGGTTGGAGTTGGTCAGTTTTTGCATCGTATTTCATTAAGTCAACAAACCCATTTTCAATGAGAGGGTCTTTCTCCCAGAACTTTCTTACTTCAGCTATTTGTGTTACTCTTCTCCACCTGTGAAGCCCATCAGCACTTCTTATTGGATTTGCAACAATTATTATGTCTGTTGCTTTAAAGCTTGTTTTTGGAACTCCTAAATCATTAACAACTCTATCATATACTCCGTAGGGTGAATCTCCATGTATTGTGCCTGCAACTACATGTGCGAGGGCTCCAACCCTCATAGCTTCGTAAAGGGCTCTTGCCTCTGTGCTTCTAACCTCTCCTACAATTAAGCAGGAGTCTCCCATTCTTAAAGTTGTTCTTATTCCCTCATCAGCAGGAACTTCTGAAGTTCCCTTTGTCATTGCACTTGCAACTTTCATTGGTTGAATGTTGTAACCTAACTTTCTCAGAGAACCTGTTGGCAATTCAAGAGTATCTTCTATTGTAATGATTCTGTACTTGCGCATTATCTCAACCATGATTGCACTTAACAGAGATGTTTTTCCTGCACTTCTTGTTCCTGCAACCAGCAGGGTCCTTGAGCCATCAACTAAAAAACTGATTATGCCAGCTGCGAGAGGATTTATCATTCTGTTATTTATAAACAATGGGAGTGTCCATGGCTTGTCCCTGTGTCTTCTTAAAGCGTAGGCAAGTCCGGAGGGGTTAAGTGGCTCTGAAATAACTGCAACTCTTGCATTTGCTTTTGGCAGTTGTATTTCTGTGTCTAGAATAGGATTTGCTTCATCCAAAGGCCTGCCTGACATCATTCTTAACTTTGAGGCCCACGATTCTGCTTCGCTTCTTGTTGGCATTATGTTTGTTACGCAATCCTCAAAATCCTGATGCACTATGAAGATAGGTATCTGACCCATAGGACTGTTGATAGTTATATCTTGAACCTTATCATCTGATAAGAGAACTTCTATTAATCCAAAGCCGACTGTGTATCTGACAAGAATATTTGTGAGCTTTTCTATTTCTTCACTGCTGAGCTTCATATTTTGATAACTTGCAAGCTCTTCGATGAGGTCATAACCAACATTGTGAAATACCTGCCTCATTCTTTTAGGGTCTACAAACTCAGATTTTTTCGGCTTATGCTCTGCAATAATCCTCCTCGCAGTGTCTAAAAGTTCATATTTATCCTCAAAGAGCTTAAATTCTGGCGGAATTATATGATAAAGATTCTGAATAGAATTTTTGAGCTTGAATATTGTTACCTCAACATCATCACTTATTCTGTAGCTGTCAAGCTCCTCTGCATCGTCGGGGTAATTTGTCATTAGTTTTGTTGACATGAAGTCAGGTTTTATTATTGGAGAGAATATTTTTCTATAAACACTTCTGTTGCCTATAACATAACCGTTTAAGTAGGGCTTCGCAATCATTATTAGCTTCGTATCTTCAAGAAGATTTATTAGGTAATCTAATATGATCAGATACTTCTTGTGAGCTTGTATGTCATCTTCAGAGACGCTCTTTTCAAGCTCAATTTCTTCAATTCTCCTTATTCTTTTTAGTTCAACATAAGCTCCAAGGGGGTCGCTTTTCAGAAGGTTAAAAGTTACATTGTGTAACTCCGTATACCACTTATTTACATATTTAAGATTTTTTAGTCCCCTTGACAATCCGTAGTAACTGAGCATGGATTTATCCTTAACAAGTCGTCTGAATATTTTGGCAATTTCTTTAATTAAATCAATTTGACTTTCATCATACTCATAATCCCTATTCTGTGTAAATATAACCTTTGTTATATCCTGATTTTCTGCTATCTTAGTTATTACTGTTGACATGCAGGTTGGCGTGTCTTCTAAACTTGGAACTAACGGGCATTTTGAACAGTTTATTTTTAGAATAACATCTTCACCTTCATGAATAACTTCACTTGGACAATTGCTTGTGGGCATTTTGTTTGCTCCTCTAATATATTTCTTTACTTTATTTTTAGATTTATAAAACTTTATATTTTTCTTTATACTTTCTTGTTAACTTTTTTGTAGTTACAAAACTTTTATTAGATTGTCTGCTCTTTTTCTGCATAATGGCCCTTTCTGAGGATGAACTGAGGGAACTCTTTGATAAGTATAAATCTAAATTGAAGACGCAGGTTTCTATTGATGAAACATCTGACTCTCATCTCACCTCTGCTCAATATGAACAGTTTAAGATGGACCTTGTTAAGAGAAAAAAATCGTGGTATGAGAAGGCGTGTGCTTGGTCCGAAAGTATTCTTAAGGTCTCTCCTGATGCCGAAACTGCGAGGAAAATAAAGGAAGTTGCTTATATTTCGCATTTGGACATTACTCCGGAGGGGGTCATGAGTTTATCTCTGCTTCTACCAACTGTGGTTGCTGTTTTTCTTGGGTTGTTATCTTTCTTGGTATTTAAATCTCTTGTTGCAGTTGTTTTCATGTTTGTTCTTGCAGGAATCCTTTTCTATGCACTTCAAAAGCTTCCATTTATCCTTGCAAACAATTGGCGTCTTAAAGCAAGCAGCCAGATGGTTCTAGCAGTTTTCTATGTAGTTACATATATGAGGCACACCTCTAATTTGGAGCTTGCTATAAAATTCGCTGCTCAGCATCTATCACCGCCGCTCTCCATTGATTTGAAGAGGGTTCTCTGGGATGTTGAGACGCAGAAGTTTGCAACCATAAAAGAATCTCTTGACCACTACCTTGAAACATGGAAGAAGTGGAGCCCTGAGTTTGTTGAATCCATGCACCTTGTTGAATCCTCCCTTTATGAAAGCTCTGAAGACAGGAGGATTAACGCTCTTGAAAAAGCGTTGTCTGTTATTCTTGATGAGACCTATGAAAAGATGCTTCACTATGCACATAACCTAAAATCGCCAATAACTATGCTTCACATGTTTGGCATTATTCTCCCCCTCTTAGGATTAGTTATGCTTCCTCTGGCGATTAGTTTTCTCCATATTTCCTGGTATGAGCTCGCATTCATTTACAATCTGATTCTTCCTATTGTCGTTTATTTTTTGGGAAGGAGTCTGCTCTCAACAAGGCCGACTGGCTACGGTGATGTTGACATTTCTCAGTATCATAAGGACTATGCTAAATTTAAGAAGGTTATTCTTAAATTGGGCTCAAAGGAGTTTGAGGTAGATCCGAAGTATATTGCTATACTAATCTTTGTTGTTCTGTTTACCATTGGCTTATCTCCTGTGCTTATTCACTCTTTTAACCCTTCCTTAGCAAAGTCAATTGATGCTTCAATCTCTGCCGCTTCTAAAGGCAAGTTTTCTTTCTTCGAATACAAGAAAGTTACGGTTAAGGGGGTAAGTTACATAGATGGCCCCTTTGGATTAGGGGCTGCCCTGCTCAGCCTGTTCATACCTTTAGCCTTCGGATTGTCTTTGGGAACCTACTACTTTCTCATTTCTAATAAGCTTGTTACCATTAGGGAAAGGTCGAAGAATTTGGAGAAAGAATTTGCATCTGCTTTGTTTCAACTTGCCAATAGGATAGGTGATGGTGTTCCCGTCGAGATTGCTTGTCAAAAAGTAGCTCAAGTTATGGAAGGAACACTCTCTGGAAAATTCTTTGAGATAGTCAGCACAAATCTTTTGCAGTTTGGAATGGGTATAGAAGATGCCATATTTGATAAACAGAGGGGGGCTTTAATATTCTTCCCCTCTAACATGATTGAGAGTTCTATGAAAGTTCTTGTTGAGAGTGCGAAGAAGGGCCCCACGGCTGTGTCAAACGCTTTGATGAATGTTTCGACTTACATAAAAGAAATGCACAGGGTTAATGAGAGATTAAAAGACCTTCTTGCAGATACAATTTCCTCAATGAAAACTCAAATATCCTTCATAACTCCTCTTATAGCAGGAATAGTTGTTGGTTTGGCTTCAATGATAACAAACATTATGCAAAAATTGGGTGATCAGCTTAACAGCGACAATCTTAATGTAGGTCAAGGTATGGGCAACCTTAACAATATCTTAGGGTCGCCAGGAATGCCCACATACTACTTTCAAATCGTTGTGGGTGTTTATGTAGTAGAAGTTATTTTTATCCTCGCGGGTGTTGCAAGCAATATAGAAAATGGCTCAGATTCCTTAGGTGCTCAAAATTATACAGGCAAATCTTTAATAAGAGCTACCCTTCTCTACGCTGTAATAACTTTCTTTGTCATTCTTGTATTTAACCTTATTGCTGGGGCTGTGACTGGAGGAGCATTAGTCAGTGGTATGCCCTCAACTTCCTTAACCTGAGATTCTTGAAGGGCATCATAACATTTAAAAACGCTCCTGTTTTCTTTTTGTTGAGGTGGTCTCATGGCAATAATTATTTGGGTGTTGTTGATAGGTATTGCATTATATGTTGCTTGGCAGTACAATAGATTGGTAGTTTTGAAGAATCGTGTTAAGAATGCTTGGGCAAATATTGACACGCTCTTACAGAGAAGGTCTGATTTAATACCTAACCTCGTGAATACTGTTAAAGGATACGCTTCTCACGAGAAGGATTTGCTCGTTAAATTAACTCAAGCAAGGTCTGCTGTTATGAACAGTAAAACAATCAAAGAGAAAGCCAAAGCAAGTAACATGCTCAGCAACACTTTGAAGTCCTTGTTCGCAGTTGCTGAAAATTATCCAAACCTAAAGGCGAATGAGAACTTTATGCAGTTGCAGGAACAGCTTGTCACCACAGAGGATAAGATAGCTTATGCAAGGCAATACTACAATGAGGCAGTTATGCAATACAATAATGCGATACAAATATTCCCAACCAATATTTTAGCGTCTATGTTTAACTTTAAACAGAAGGACTCTTTTGAGGTTACAGACGAAAAGGTCAGAGAAGCTCCAAAAGTTGATTTTAGCTAAAATGATTTATGAGAGAATCGCGGAGAATAGGAAGAAAAGTTTTTTACTTGTTGCTTTTTTTGTTTTGTTTTTGCTTGTTATTGTTTTTATTCTGACAAAAGTATTTAATTTAGGATACTTCTCTATGGCAGTCCTTTCCATATTTGTAATATTGCAAAGTTTCTATAACTATTATCATGGTGATAAAATAGTTCTGAAGCTCAGCAGAGCTGTCCCTGCAGATAGGAATAAGTTCATGGTTCTTTATGATGTTACAGAAGCATTGTCTATCGGTTACGGTTTAAAAACGCCGAAGATTTACATACTGCCTGACCAATCCATAAATGCTTTTTCAACTGGGCGAGATCCTGAGCACGCTTCAATAGCTGTTACATTAGGAGCTGTTAAAAAGCTTTCAAGAGCTGAGCTTGAAGGAGTGATAGGGCATGAATTGAGCCACATAAAGAATTATGACATTCGACTCATGACAGTTGTGTCAGTTTTTGTAGGTATAATCTTCATGCTTGCTTCTATCTTCAGAAATTCCTTTTGGAGTTTTAATTCAGATAATAATGATGATTCAATATCAATAATCTTTATGATATTGGGAGTTCTACTTATTGTCTTATCACCTTTAATTGCGAGAATAATACAATCAGCCATATCAAGACATAGAGAATTCTTGGCAGATGCTGACTCAGCACTTTTGACTCACAATCCTAAAGGGCTAATAGGTGCTCTTAAAAAAATAAAAAATGAGAATGCAATTTCAAAAGTTGCAAATGCAGGTAATGCTCACATGTTCTTCGCAAACCCCCTTGCAGGTTCTAAGAGGTTTCACCTATTTGATACTCATCCCCCCATAGATGAAAGAATAAAAGCACTTGAAGATATGTAATTCTTCCATTGCACAGGCAAATCAGCAGATGAATTAGCAAAATCTTTTTAATAAACTCTTGTTTTATTGCATTATGCAACCTATTTTTGGTGGAGAAGGACCCTTATCCTCCCAACATATTAGAGAACTGATAAAAGGGAGGATTCTTATCTCAGAATTGGATGAGACAAGAATACAGCCAGCATCTTTTGACCCGACATTATCCGATGAGATTTATTCTCTGAGTGATTCTCTGGGTATTTTTAGACCTAAAGCATACTCAACTGTTGAAGAAGTGTTAGATAAACTTCCCAAAACGATGTGCAAAAAATATTCTTTAAAAGGAGGTTTTGAGCTTAGGAAAGGTTTTTCATACCTGATAAAATTGAGGGAGGAGTTCAATTGGATACCTGACCTTTTCATCAAATCCTCTCCCAAGAGCAGTTTTGGAAGATTGTTTTTGAACACGAGGATGATTGCTGATTACAACCCCTCCTTTGATGAGGTTCAACCTGTTGAAGGCAAGAAACTTTCTCTTTGGCTTCTTGTGCAGCCACTTGCCTTTAACATAATACTTTATCCAAACATGTCAATAAACCAGTTGAGATTTTTTTACAAAAGTGAGGGTTTGCTTGCACCAAGAGATGTGAAAGCTGAGCTTGAGAATTTTGAGTTGGTGCGTCCAAAGCAAGATATCTCCTTCTGGAGAGGTTTGACCATCCACCTTGATTTAACAAACAAACCTTATTCAGCCCTTGTTGCGAAGCATGTTTGGGAACCGATAGATACGAGAAAGATTAATTATTATAATATCGACGACTTTTTTGATAAGGTCCTGTCTACTGAAGGAAAAATGAAGCTTGAACCTAATTCATATGTGCTTTTCAGAAGCAAAGAATTCTTAAAAATCCCGAGACATTTAAGTTCTGAGCTTAGAAGCCACTCTTACATAGGTCTGAACGGCACACTACACTTTGCAGGGTTTATAGACAATGGTTTTGAAGGCCAGCTTGTTTTGGAAGTTCATTCTGACGAGCTTTCTTCAGTAATTTTAGAAGACAACATGCCTATAAGCAGAGTTGATTTTTACAGATGCTTTGAAGTTCCTGATAAGATCTACGGCAGACACATCGGCTCACACTACTCTAACCAGAGAGGTGTTCGAGTAGCTAAATTTTTCAGGATTTAGTTTCGTTAAATTTATAAATCAAACCTAAATACTTCCGGTATTAGTAACACAAACGCGCCGGTGGTCTAATGGCTATGACTGCGGCCTTCCAAGCCGTATATCCGGGTTCGAATCCCGGCCGGCGCATTCAACTTCTAACCATCAAAACAAAACATTTAAAAATATATGCTTATCCCTCTTTCTCATGGCAAGACTTAGAAAGAATGTTACCTGCAGAAGATTGGAGAGGCCTTATACAAGAGTTTCAAAGTATAGACGAGCATCATTTGTTAAGGCAAGGCCTCACTTAAAGGTTGTGAGGTTTGATATGGGCAATTTAAAGGACGATTCTTTTGATACTGTTGTTTCCTTAATCTCAGATAAAGATATCCAAATTAGGCAGGAGTCGATAGAATCAGCAAGATTGTCAGCAAATAAATTCTTAGAGGAAAAGCTTGGAAAGCTTGGCTACTATTTTAAGGTTAGAATGTATCCCCACCACATTTTGAGGGAGAACCCACTTGCAACAGGAGCTGGTGCGGACCGTTTGAGCACGGGAATGAGCCATGCTTTTGGAAAAGTTATTGGAATTGCTGCCCAAGTCAAAAAGGGTAAAGTCCTGTTTGAAATCCATGTCAATAAGGATAAGGTTGATATTGCTAAGAAAGCTCTAAAGAAAGCGGTTTATAAGCTTCCTTTACCTGGTAAAATAAAGGTTGAGGAGAAAGTTGCTGCTTAACCACTAACTTTTTATATTTCTTTTCCTTTGTATCACAATATCCTTGAACTTTATGAAAAAGAGGTGAGGTATGGACATTTCAACGCTTACAAATTTGATTTTGAGATTTACTCTATCCTTTTCTGTCATGTTTGTGGCTTACCTGCTCTTCCTTAGAATTTTGAAGTCTATATATTCTCGCTTTAAACATCTTAAGAATGAGAAAGCTGCTTCATCTATTCTTAAGGCGTTGTTTATATCTATGTTTTTCTACTCACTCAAATTCTCATTTTCTTCAGTTCCTGCTCTATCCAATATTTACATAATTAGAACATTATCCTCCCTTTCTCTTGTGGCTCTTGTTTGGGCTTTCATAAAGTTTAACTCAATTATTGTCAGTGTTTGGATGGAAATCTCTCAGAGAGATGAAGAAGTTGAGCAGGCGATGGCTCATACTTTTAGGACAGTCCTTGATTTTCTTGTCTATTCAATAGCTCTCTTTGCCCTTTTAAGAATTTGGGGTATTGAGATAACAACCCTCCTCGCAAGTTTTGGAATTGCAGGTGTTGCAGTCGCTTTGGCTGTTCAAACAACATTTACAGACCTGTTCAGCGGTTTAGCAATACTAAGTGATAAAACACTTAAAGTGGGAGAGGTGGTCGAATTTGACGATGGCACATTCGGAGTCGTTGATGAGATGAGTTTTAGAAGTGTTAAGATAAAGACATATAGTAATGATATTGTTGTGCTGCCTAATTCTAAAATTGCCTCTTCAAGGGTTATAATTCACACAAGAACCGAACCGAGCAGGACTGTTATAAAAATAGGTGTTGAATACGGCTCTGATATCAATAAGGTGAAGGAGGTGGCTATGCGCGTTTTGAAATCCTTTGATGAGATACTCGACCATCCTGAACCATCTGTTTATTTTCTTGAATTAGGTGATTACTCATTAAACTTTAATATTTATTATTGGGTCTCTTCCTTCAAAAAGGTTTGGGGCTTGAAGGAGAGAGTTCTTCAAAAACTTTATGAAGAGTTCAACAAGGAGGGTATTGCATTTGCTTTCCCATCGCAAACTATTTATTTGAAGAAAGATAATGCTTCTTAATGAACAACAAAGTATTCCTTATAAAGAATGCTTGTCCTCTATGCGGAGGAGATGTAAAAGGAAATGACGAGCTGGGTTATTATTGCAAAAGGTGTAATCTCATATTCTCATTTGACGAGTTAAGAGGGAACTCTAAAAAAACATCTGATAGAAGGAATGAGAAGCAACATGAGACAACGCAGTCAATTAAAAATGCAGGTAATCATTCAATCTCAAATGTTAATTCAAATCCAAAATGCGAACCAGAAGAGAGTATGCTTTTCGTTGCATCAAGAATGTCCAACAAGTTCCACACACCAAACTGCCCATTTGCCAAAAACATATTGCCTGAAAACAAAGTTGTCTTCAAATCAAAGGAAGAGGCATTATCCCACGGCTTTAAACCTTGCAAGTGCGTAGATTGAGCTTGAGCAAGCGATTTGGTTTAATCAATACTCTTCAACTCGAAGAGAATCTTAATCATAGACAGCAAGCTCAGAGTAATTACCAAATAATTTTCAATGCCGATGCTCATATTAAATATTTTGATGTGGTTTATTTCATCAACAAAAGCAACCAAACATAACAATGCAAATATAACCAGAAGAATCAGCAAGTATTTTATGAGTTTATTTCTGTGATTCATTTTTTCTTAACCTTAACCTGGTCAATCTTAATTTTTCTCTCCAATCCTTTGGTTCTTTTGGTCTGTTAAAATTCCCGCTTGCCTTTACCTTCTCAAAGTTTAAGCTCAAACGATTTATTCGAGAAAGAGCGTCTAAATATTTTGATGGGTCTTTCTTGTCCATAGTGATTGTTATCTCCTTTAAATTGTCTATGAAACTCTTTATTGCTTCCTTCACAAACTCCTTATCCTGAACAACTATTTTAGCTTCCTCACCGAATCGACTGTGAATCTTTTCCTCTTCCTTTATCACAGCTTTTATGATTCCTAAGTAAGCCTTGTCTATTCTGAGACGAGGCCTTATTATCTGCTTTCCTTCAGTATCTTCAACAAATGTTTCAAACACAGCTGTGTTTTCTTTTGTTAAGTAATTCCTCACATTTATCCTTTTGAACTCAACATAAATAATCTTCATAATTTTACAAAAACAACACTTATTTAAATCTTTTACCTTTCCTGAACATATGTATGAAATTAATAGGATAATGCCCATTCCAAAACCGGATGAACTTTTGGATAAAGCATTTCGCAGGATGAAAACTAAGAACTCTGATAGAGATAAGATTTCATCGTTTTGTTCCACACTCTCATCAGACCTGAAAAGAGCTTCTTCTCAGTTTCCGAACATTGATGAGCTTCCTGAATTTTACAGGGCTTTGGTGGATTATACTGTTGGAATTGCTGAATTAAAAAAATCATTGAATAGCGTTAATTGGGCTTCTAAAAAAATACTTCAAATTCAAAGGAGCGTCAAAGACAAAAAAGCTGTTTTTGGCAGGGCTTCTTCAATAGTAAAAAAGGTGTCTAAGAACTTGAAGTTTTTGGATGATGCAAGAAAGCAGTTTGACTCATTCCCTAAAATAAAAGATATGTTTACAGTATGCATAACAGGTTTTCCAAATGTAGGTAAGACAACTTTACTCTCACTCATAACAAAATCTGTGCCTGAGATAAAGCCCTACCCTTTCACAACAAAAAGGTTAAATTCTGCTTATTTCACATCAGGGGGGGTTGAGATTCAATTTTTAGACACCCCCGGAACTCTTAACAGAGTTGACAAGATGAACAAGGTTGAACTTCAGAGCTTTTTAGCTATGAAGTTAGCTGCACATTTGGTAATATTTGTTATAGACCCAACATCAGAACTTAAAAGGCAGGTTGTTCTTCTGAGAAAGGTTTTGTCGTACAAGAAACCAGTAATTGTTTATCTCAGTAAGTCAGACCTGGTTGATGAGTCCGTTCTCAACTTTGTCAAATCAGAACTGCCTAAGAGCGTAGAAGTGATTACTACTCCGCATAATTTAAAAGAAGAAGTGGTCAAACATGCTTCAGAGTATTATAAAAATCTCTTGGGAATTTAAATGATTTACTCTCTCTTGTTTATCTCTTCAAATGTCCTCTCAATGTCTATGATGTATTTGCCATCGCCGATTTTGTAGATTAATGGCTTGCCGTCGAAGAGTTTTACTAAGTCCAGCTCATACTTGCCTGGTTTTAGAATTCTTATGCTCTCAAAGTCAAGGATGACCGGTTGCTCTTGATTTGGGCCGACAAGATCCATAACATCTTTTTCAATCTGTTTTTTCTCTTCTTCACTTAACTTTGAAGTTGCCTTCTTCAACTCTTCTAGTTTATCTTTCTTAATGTAGAAAAATAATCTGCTTCCGCAGCTGCAACCTTTTAAAAGTTCAGGAGCATTGTCGTCATATATCCTTCCACATCTTACACATTGGTGAGGCATGAGGTTAGAAATCTCCTTCTATTTATAACTCTTTCTAGTCTTGTTCCCTGCCTATTTTTTGCCTTTCTTCTTTTTCTCCTCGCTCTCCTTCATAAGGAGCTCTATCTTGTGCGGGTCCTGCTTTATCTCTTTTATTATGCTTGCAGGTCCAATAATCGTAAAACCTGGTTTGTAGCCGAGAAGGACATTTACCAGTTTAGTTCTGAACTTGCTCCAAACCGCTTCATTCTCAGATGATGGATCAATTATTGCAAATTCAATGCCTTTGAATTCATCGTCTATTTCTTCCATATTCATTTTTATTAACTCTGCCTCTTCCTGCGGTTTTAGCCTGCCCTCTAATAGCACGATCTTGTTATCCTTTGCAAGCTTCAGAAGTTTTCTCAACCTTCCTAAAGAGCTTAAATCCTTTATTTCTGAGTATTGGATAAATTCTATTATCATTTTAAGCAACCTCAAACAGTGCGTTGTAAAACTCTTCAATATTGTCGCCGTATTTTGCAGATATGCCAACAACTTTATACTGTGGGAACGCGGCCTCTATTCTTCTTATATTTGCTTTCTTTAGGTCTATCTTATTAGCGACTATTATAACAGGTATGTTTCTCGCTTCTAAGTTTCCTATGATTGTTAAGTTAACCTGAGTATAAGGGTCCTTTGTGGAATCTAGGACAACGACAACGACATCCATATTGTCAAGCCACTTTATAGCATCGATAACTCCCTTTGTAGCTTCTTTCGCTCTCTTCTTAGCTTCATTCTCTTTCATACCTGCTTTTATGAACTCTTCATAGTCAATCTTTGTTGCGATTCCGGGAGTATCAACAAGGTTAAATGAAAGTTCTTTACTGCCTGACTTTATGTGGATCTGCTCCTTTATCTGGATCTCCCTTGTCTCATGAGCTATGTTTGAAACTTTGCCCATATCTTCACCGAGCCAATCCTGACATATCCTGTTAGCTAAGGTAGTTTTGCCTCCATTTGGAGGTCCGTAAAGGCCTATCTTCAAGTGTTTCTTTTTGTTGAATAATCGTCTCAAGAATTTTTTGAATATGTTAAATAATTGCATGCTCCTAAGCAGATTCGCCTCATTTAAATAATTTTCTAAAAAAATATTTGGTCATGGTATGAATCATATTCTAAAAGATTGTAATACAGCTCTTTTACTCTTGCAATTCTTAACGGCCTTTTTTCTATGAATCTTCTATATGTCTTTAAATACTCATTTCCATTTTGGTTGATTTTATCAATTCTTTTTTTTAAAGCAGTTAAGTTTGAATAGATCTCTTTTATGATTTGATTCTTTGGGTAGATTTCCAGACCCAAATCATATATTAACTTGAACTCATTCTCTAATTTTTGAGTTGTGTCAAAGTCAACCTTTCTCACCACTCCCGCATAATTGTAAAATATTAAAAAACTTTTTTGTTTTTGATTGAGCATGGAGACACTAGTTAAGCAGGACATCTTAACTCTAATTGACAAAGTCATAGCTGCACTTAAGAAGTCAGATTTTTTCAAACTTCAAGAGTTAAGTAATCATGTTATCCACAACGCCAGCATATTCCAAGATGAAGATTCTGTTACAATGGCTGTTTTGATCTACGCCCTTTCAAAGTTGTTTGAGCATCATCAATACATTTCTGCCAGACCTTTTATAAAATTATTTGATGACGCCCGCATAGACCTTGTTAAGGAGAATTACAGATTTTACAAGCAGGACATTACTAAACTCTCCCGCTTAATATCTAAGTTTGATTCAAAATATAAGAAGCACATTGTAGAGGTTATTAATCAAGCTAAACTAAAAAAGAGTTCAAAAATATATGAGCATGGTATATCACTTGCTAGAGCTGCTTCTATGCTTGGAATAACCCAATGGGAGCTTATGAATTACATAGGCAAAGTTGAGATGCCCGCTAAGTCAAGAATTAATGCTCTTAACCGACTAAACACAGCGAGGAGGATATTCCAAAAATGAAATCTCTCATCTTTGACAGCGGACCTATTATAAATTTGACTCTGAACAATTTGCTTTGGACTCTTCAACCTTTAAAGCAGAAGTTTTCAGGCTCTTTTCTAATTCCTGAGGGTGTTAAGTACGAGCTTATAGATGAGCCGTTAACTAGCAAGAAGTTTAAGCTTGAAGCTCTGATGGTTTTGAAGGAGCTTTACTCAGGCACTCTTGATTTGGTTAAGAGTGAAAAAATAAGGTTTTTATCTCATAGGTTGATGGATATTGCCAACCACACTTTTAAGGCTTATGACTCATACATCGCCATTGTCCACATAGGAGAGATGGATGTATTAGCAACTGCAAAGCTTTTGGGCTCTGAGGCGGTTGTAATTGATGAGCGAACTACGAGGATGCTCATTGAATCTCCAGAGTTAATAGCGAAGCATCTTCAAGCGAAGCTCCACACACATATAAGCGTTGATTATGATAATCTTAGGGTGTTGAAGAAGGAGCTTTCTCCATTGAAAGTGTTGAGGTCTGTTGAGCTTATCACTCTTGCTTATGAGTTTCACATTCTTGACAATTTAATCCTGCCTGATGAATTGTTCTCTTATAAAAATTTGAGGTCTGAACTTTTAAGTGCTGTGCTTTGGGGTCTGCGGTTGAACGGGTGCTCTGTTTCTGACGAAGAGATTCAAGATGTTTTGAAGTTTGAACTTAAAAAGAGAAAATTATAATTTTCTTATTTTTGCAACGAAGAATCCGTCTGTGTTGTTGTCTTGGGGCCATATCCTCAAACACTTTTTAACTTCATCATCATATCTGTTGCCGTTGAATTCAACCACGGGTTCCGAACTTTTAATGTTTAACTTTATGCTCTCAAGTTTTGCATTGTCAAACCTCTTTATTAAGTAGTCAACTGTGCCTTCATTCTCCTCTGGCTCAAGAGTGCAGGTTGAGTAAACAAGCGTGCCTCCATCTTCTAGGAGGTTAAATGCGTGCTCAATAAGCTTCCTTTGGAGTTTTGCCAACCTTTTAACAGCGTGGGGATTCCACATGGTTATAGTTTTTAGGGATTTTCTTATTGTGCCTGTTCCTGAACATGGAGCATCAACCAGTATCTTTGAGAATCTGCCCTTTACATTAAGACCGTTCATATTTGTTGTTATAATATTCACTGCTCCCATCCTCTGTATGTTGGAGGATAAAGCTTTAACTCGCTGAAAGTCGGAGTCATTCGCTACAATCATGCCTTTATTGTTCATGAGTGCAGATAATAGAGTTGTTTTTGACCCAGGTGCCGCGGCTATGTCAAGAACAACATCTTCCTCATTTGGATTTAAAACTATGGGAGGTATCATTGAAGCAGCTTCTTGAACATATATGTAGCCGAGCACATGCTCTTTTGTGTTTCCAATATCTCTCCTCTCTCCTTCATAAAAGTAACCGTGTTCGTACCACGGTATTCTCTCCAATTTGAATTTCTCTTTGAATTTTGTAAGAATTTCTGCTTCTTTTTCATTACTAATTTTTAAGGTGTTTATCCTAAACGACTCTGTTTGAAATGATAAAGAATATTCAATAAATTCCTTATATCTTTCACCAAGCAATTCTCTGTATCTCTCCTCAAACTTTGGTTTTATGAGAGCTTTGTACTTTTCTGCCCAAGGTATTTTTTTAGGTTCCATCTTCATCATGCTTTTTGTATTCTTTATTTTACTCTATGTCTTTGCTCATATAAACTCCTTTTCTTTTATAGCCGAATTTTCTGTAATACTCCCGAACACCTATCCCTGATATTATGAGCATTTCTCTTTTATCAAATTCTTCAAGCGCGATTCTTTCAGCTTCTTCAAGGAGTTTTCTTCCAAAGCCCCTGTGCTGAACTCCCTCTTTGAGTTTCTTCCCTATTGGCAATGCTCTTCCATAAACATGAACTTCTCTTATTCCAGCAGTTTTTTCACTTATTTCTCTTCTGAACGGTTTGTTTGGAATTCTCAACCTTATAAATCCAAGGAGCAGGTCGTTTTTCTCATCTTCATAGCTTAGAAACACTTCATAGCCCCCACTGGCTCTGTAATCCATCCTTTTTAACCTTACATTTTCAAAATCAATTTTTCTTCCTCTCGGTTCTCTGCATCTTATGCAATTGCACTTTAATCCTCTTCTCTCCATTTCTTCGTGTATGTGCTGTCTTAGATTTGTAATGTCAACCCCTGCCTCGCTGAACTTTGTTGGTATGTCCCTCTGAACCCGCATTATTCGACAATACTTTGGTATGTACTGTTTTATTTTTATTATCTCCTCAGTTGCTTCCTTAGTTGTCAATGGTTTAAATTCCCCCCGCTTCCACCATTCATAAATCTCTGTTCCTTTGAACACCATTAATGGATATATTTTTAGGGCGTCAGGTTTGAACCGCTCGTCTTCAAAGAGTTTTTTAAACATAGCCACATCTTTTTCT
>Ga0256842_1001268_pt1 | contig 20680 bp, 20 predicted proteins | sample 4559240metaG_FD_185973 | JGI IMG/M metagenome (GOLD analysis project Ga0256842, IMG submission 185973) | Hydrothermal vent microbial communities from Guaymas Basin, Mexico - 4559-240 | ecosystem: Environmental > Aquatic > Marine > Hydrothermal vents | place: Mexico: Guaymas Basin | collected... | reverse complement strand
GTGCCTTATCTATATTCTCAAATGGTATCCACTCTGCCCACCCCTTCGTAGATAATACCCTTGTCATTGCACTTGTTAATGTGGTCTTACCATGATCAATATGCCCTATTGTCCCTACATTTAAATGTGGCTTCCTCCTCTCAAATTTCTGCTTAGCCATATTTTCCTCCTCCTATACTAAAAATTTTAACTTCCTTTTGCTTTCTTAATAATTTGTTCTGCTAATTGAGCAGGCACCTTTTCATAATGAGAAAATTGCATTATAAAGTTTCCTCTACCTTGTGTCAGAGATCTTAAAGTGGTAGCATACCCAAACATTTCTGCTAAAGGAACATAAGCAATTATAACCCTGGCATTCCCTCTCATATCCATGCTTTCCACTCTTCCTCTACGAGAAGAAATATCTCCTAAAACATCTCCTAAATACTCCTCAGGCACCACTATTTCTACTTTCATAATAGGTTCTAACAATACAGGATTAGCTTTTTTACAGGCTTCTTTAAATGCCATAGAACCTGCAATGGCAAAAGCAAGATCTGATGAGTCTACTTCATGATAACTTCCATCAACCAATCTCACTTTTACATCTACTACAGGATAACCTGCCAGAACTCCTTCATTCATAGCTTCTCTAACACCCTTTTCAATAGAAGGAATAAATTCCTTAGGTATAACTCCTCCTACTATTTCAGAAACAAACTCAAATCCTTTTCCAGAATTAGGCTCTACAATAAGTTTACAATGTCCATATTGTCCTCTACCACCTGTTTGTCTTATATATTTACCTTCCGCTTCTGCTGGAACAGTAATAGTTTCTTTATAAGCCACTTCTGGTCTTCCAACATTTACACCAACTTTAAACTCTCTGATTAATCTATCTACAATTATTTCTAAATGAAGCTCTCCCATTCCCCAAATAAGGGTCTGCCCGGTTTCATGGTTTACAGTAACCCTAAAAGATGGATCTTCTATAGCTATTTTTTGTAAAGCCAAAGACAGCTTTTCTTGATCTGCTTTGGTCTTGGGTTCAACCGCTATAGATATAACAGGTTCTGGAATTTCAAGTTTTTCAAGCTCTATAGGATGAGCTTCATCACAAAGAGTATCTCCTGTAGTAGTTACCCTTAAACCAATAGCAGCAACAATATCTCCAGCAAAAGCTCCTGTAATTTCCTCTCTTTGATTAGCATGCATTCTAACCAAACGTCCAATTCTTTCTTTTTTTCTCTTGGTGGAATTATATACTGACATTCCACTTTCTAATCTTCCAGAATAAATTCTTATAAAGGTTAAAGTTCCTATATAAGGATCTGTCATAATTTTAAAAGCAAGAGCAGCTAAAGGAGCATCTGGATCAACTGGTCTTTCTTCTATTTCTCCTGTATTAGGATTAACTCCTTTTATAGGTGGAATATCTAAAGGTGAAGGTAAATAATCTATTATAGCATCAAGTAAGGGCTGAATTCCTTTATTTTTAAAAGCTGAACCACATAAAACCGGAACAGCTTTAAAAGTTACGGTTGCCTCTCTTATAGCTTTTTTTATCTCATCTGGGGTTATTTCCTCTCCTTCTAAATATTTTTCCATTATTTCATCATTAATATCAGCAAGGGTCTCAAGCATCTTTATTCTATATTCTTCTGCTTTATCCTTTAAGTCAGCAGGAATCTCTTCATAATGATATTTAGCTCCTAAGGTTTCTTCTTCCCAAATAATAGCTTTCATTTCAATAAGATCTACTATACCTACAAAGGAATCTTCAACTCCTATAGGGATCTGGAGTGGCAAAGGATTAGCTCCTAATTTTTGTTTTATCTGCTCTACTACCCCCTCAAAATTAGCACCAAGTCTGTCCATTTTATTAATAAACGCAATTCTAGGAACTTTATATTTATTAGCCTGTCTCCAAACAGTTTCAGACTGAGGTTCAACCCCTCCAACTGCACAAAAAATTACTACTGCACCATCTAAAACCCTTAAACTTCTTTCAACTTCTATAGTAAAATCTACATGTCCCGGAGTATCAATAATATTTATTCTATGCCCTCTCCAGAAGGTAGTAGTACATGCAGATGTAATAGTAATACCCCTTTCCTGTTCCTGAGGAAGGAAATCCATAGTAGCAGTTCCTTCATGAACTTCACCTATTTTATAGGTCTTTCCAGTATAATAAAGAACTCTTTCTGTGGTAGTAGTTTTACCTGCGTCTATATGTGCAACAAATCCTATATTTCTTGTTGTTTTCAAAATTTTCAGTTCTTCTGGTGTCATAATTACCTCACACCTTCCTGTTTTTTATTTTCTAAATCTTTATTAAGTATTAAGAAAGGGCTAATTACCAGCGATAATGGGCAAAAACTCTATTAGATTCAGCCATACGGTGAGTATCATCTCTTTTCTTTATAGCTGCCCCCCTTTCATTATAAGCATCCCACAATTCATTAGCCAATCTTTCTACCATAGTTCTTTCATTACGAGCACGAGCTGCATTAATAATCCATTTTATAGCTAAGGATACCTGTCTTTCAGGTCTAACCTCTACTGGAACCTGATAATTAGCACCTCCTACTCTACGAGTACGTGTTTCAAGCAAAGGCTTAACATTTTCAACTGCTTTTTCAAAAATCTTTAAAGGATCTTCTCCTCCAGACTTTTCTCTCAATCTTTCTAAAGCTTCATAAAATATCTTACGAGCTACATTTTTCTTTCCATCTTTCATAAGGTTATTTATAAACTTTGCTACTAAAACACTTCCATATTTAGGATCTGGAGGAATCTCCCTTTTTGGCACAGGTCCTTTACGCGGCATATCTCACCCCTTCAATTATTCTTATTTAGGCCTTGGAGTTCCATATTTAGAACGAGATTTTCTCCTATTCTGCACACCAGCAGCATCTAAAGCTCCTCTAATTATCTTATATCTAACACCAGGTAAATCTCTAACACGTCCTCCTCTTACCAAAACCACAGAGTGTTCCTGTAAATTATGTCCAATTCCTGGAATATAAGCTGTAACTTCAATACCATTGGTTAAACGCACTCTCGCAACTTTTCTTAAAGCTGAATTAGGCTTTTTAGGTGTAACAGTATAAACCCTTACACAAACACCTCTTTTTTGTGGACACCCCTGCAACGCAGGCGCTTTAGATTTTTTTACCTTTTTCCCTCTGCCTAACCTCACTAATTGGTTAATAGTAGGCATATTCCCCCTCTTTTCTTTTAAAATTAGACAAAAATTAACAAGCCTCTTATATACTACTTTTTTCTTATCTTGTCAAGAGGTTGCTTTTATTAATTTTAAAATTAAACTTTATTTTTATAAATATTAATAAAAAATATATCCTTAAGGTGAAAATAAATTATAACATCTTTTTTGAGCTATGCAACCCTTAGCAGAAAGATTAAAGCCTAAAAATTTTGAAGAATTTGTAGGACAAACTCACTTAATAGGTGAAAAAGGGCCTTTAAAATATTTGATAAATCATAAAAAACCCTTTTCTTTTATACTCTGGGGCCCTCCTGGAACAGGAAAAACCTCCTTAGCTTATTTAATAGGTCAAGCTTTAAATGCTAATTTTATTATTGTTAGTGCAGTAGATACCACTTTAAAAAATTTAAAAGAAATAATTAATAAAGCCAAACAAATTAAACCCCTTAATAAGTTTACTATCCTTTTTATTGATGAAATCCACAGATTTAATAAAAATCAGCAATCCTTTTTATTGCCTTTTGTAGAAAAAGGTGATATTTATCTCATAGGTGCTACTACAGAAAACCCTTCTTTTGAAATAATATCCCCTCTCCTTTCGCGGGTGAAGATTTTTCTCCTCAACCCTCTTTCTAAAAGTGAAATTTTAACTATTTTAAATAGGGCTTTAACTGATAAAGAAACAGGTTTAGGCGATTTAAATATAAAAATAGATAATGATGTTTTAGAAAAAATCGCAGAGGCAAGTGATGGAGATGCACGATCTGCTTTAAATACTTTAGAACTAATAGTAGAAATAGCCTTAGCTCAAAATAAAAACAATATTACCTTAAAAGATCTTCCTGAAAATCTTCTTTTTAAACCACTCCGTTATGATAAAGCTGGAGAAGAGCACTACAATCTTATTTCTGCTTTTCATAAAAGCATGAGAGGAAGTGATCCTGATGCCACTATTTATTGGATGGCAAGAATGCTTTCTGCAGGTGAAGATCCTCTTTATATTGCCAGAAGAATTATAATCTGTGCTGCAGAAGATGTAGGATTAGCTGATCCCATGGCATTGGTAATAGCAGTTGCTGCAAAAGAAGCCTTTGAAACTCTTGGGCAACCAGAAGGAGAACTGGCTTTAGCAGAAGCTGCTCTTTATGTAGCCTGCGCTCCTAAAAGTAATTCTGCTTATAAAGCTCTAAATCTGGCTTATGAAGAAGTAGAAAAAAACAAAAATCTCCCTGTTCCTCTTCATTTGAGAAATCCTGTAACAAAACTCATGAAAAAACTCGGCTATGGAAAGGATTATAAATATGCCCATAATTATGAAAAGGGGTTTATTATACAAGAATTTTTACCTGAAGAAATAAAAAATAAAATATTCTATTTCCCTACAGAAAGAGGAATTGAGAAAAAAATTAGAGAAAGACTTAAATATTTGTGGGGGAAATTTAAAAATTATTAAACATCAATTTTTAATTAAAAAATACCAAATCCTATCCTTTTTATAGGGATCAAATAATATTATTTTATCAATTAAACCCGGTAAAGGTTTTTTAGAAATGATAAAATATCCCTTTTCTAAAAAACTTTTCAATTTTTTCTTGTTTTTTAATACCTTTATAGGTTTACCATAATAATAAATTATTAAAGGCATTTCATCTTGCCAGAAAACTAATTTCTGATGAGGATTAATATTGGCTTTTATTATATCTATTTTATAAGACAAATCCTTTATTTTAAAAATTTGAATAGAAAAATAAGAAACCACACTTAAAATAAAACATATTAAAGCCAAATTTTTTAAAAAAGAAAAATATTTTTCTAATACTAATACAAAAAAGATAGCCCATAAAGGATAAAGATAGAGTAAATATTTATCAAATTTTTCTCCAGTAAAACTTAACAAAAGAACAGGAATAAAAGCAGAAAAAAATATAAAGCTGATTTCTTTTTCTTTTAAAAATTTCCATAATTTAAAACTTTTTGTTTTTAAAACCACCCATACAAATAAAATAAAATAGAGGATGAAATTTAAAAATAGGGCTTTGAAATAATAATAAAAAGGATCTTTATGAATTATCAAACGTTTACCTAAATCTACAAATAAAAACTCCTGAAAAACTTTCTTTCCAAAATAAAAATACCCATAAAAATACCAGGGCAATATTAAAATTAAAGTTATCAACCAGCCTGATGGATAAAAAAGCAGTTTAAAAACTCTTTTTTCTTTAAAGATAATTCCGTAAACTAAAAAAGCAGGAATTAAAAAGAGATGTAAAGGACCTCTTACCATAAAACTCAATCCTAAAAATAAATAAAAGCTTACTCTATAAAACTCTTTCCCTTTTTTAAAATAAAAATAGGCACAACAAAACATTAAAAAGCTAAAAAGAACAAAAAGAGGCTCTAAATCAATACGGGAAATGAAAGAAAGAAAACGAAAATTGCTTAAAAGAATAATTGAAGTCAGGCAAAATTTATTAAAATTTCTTTCTAAGAGAAAGTAAATTGCTATTAATATAAAAAGATAACTTAAGATAGAAACTAATCTAATAGAAAAAAGATCTCCTTTTGGTTTGGAGGAAAGAATTTTATAAAAAGGGATAGCAATCCAAGTGTATAAAGGAGGTTTAGTAAAATAGGGATTGCCGTTATAAGTCTGCAAAAATACATGCTCAGAGGTTTCTTTTATTATCAAAACTCTGCGCGCTTCTTGATAAGAAGAAATAGGCTGAAAATAAGCTAAAATTACTACTCCTAAAAAGAAAACTAAAAGAATTACAAGACATTTTAATTTCATAAATTTTTAAATTTATCCTCAAAATTATACTTTACAATAAAAAAATTAGGTATATCTTTTAGAATTTATGAAACTAAAAATAGCTATTGTAGGTTGCGGAAAGGCTGCTACAAGACATCTTAAAATTTATAAAGAACTTAAAGACGAAGCAGAAGTCGTAGCAGTTTCTGATATAGATCCAGAGAAAGCTCAATCTTTTGCTAATGAACTTTCTGCCAAACCTTATATAGATTATAAAGAAATGCTTAAAAAAGAAGATATCCATGTAGTTGATTTAAGCTTGCCTTCTGGATTACATGCCAGGATAGGTAAAGAAATTCTGGAAAATTTTAAAAAAGATCTTCTTATAGAGAAGCCCATAGCTCTTACTTTAAAAGATGCAGAAATGTTAGTAAACCTTGCAGAAAAATATAATTTAAAATTAGTAACCATTTTTCAAAATAGAGCCAATCTTCCTATAGTAAAAATTAAAGAAATTTTGAATAAAGGTCTTTTAGGAAAAATTATCTTGCTTTCTACCAAATTTTACTGGAGCAGGAACCAAAAATATTACGATTCTGCAGGATGGAGAGGAACCTGGGCTTTAGATGGAGGAGCTTTAGCTCAGCAGGGATGTCATTTTGTAGATATGCTTTATTATCTTGGAGGGGAAGTTGAAAGTGTTTTTGCTAAAATGGGAACCTATTTAGTAAATATAGAAGCAGAAGATTTATTAGTAGGCACTTTAAAATTTAAAAATGGTGCTTTGGGGACCATAGAAGCCACTACCTGTGCAAGACCAAAGGATCTCAAAGCTGAATTGGTAATTCTTGGAGAAAAAGGTTCTGCTATTATAGGTGGATTTGCTATGAATAAGCTTGACTATTTAGCTATAACTGGAATAGAAGATACTATTTCTTTGACAAATGGATTTACAGAAAATCCTCCTCATCCCTTAGGCTTTTCCCATTTTACATATCTTAAATCAGCTATAAAATATTTTAAAACCTCTGAAAAAGATCCCTGGTTGGTAGTTGGAAAAGAAGCTATTCCTTCTCTTGAAGTTATAATTGGATTATACGAATCCGCAGAATCTGGTCAAGAAATAAAATTTCCTTTTGAATCTAAATGGTGCAAATTGGGACGGGGGTAAAAAAATGTTTAAAATTCCTTTACTTGATTTAAAACGCTCATGGAAAGAAATAAAAGATGAAGTTTATCAAAACTGGGAAGAAGTCTTTAATTCTATGAAAATCTTAAATGGGAACAATCTTCTTTCTTTTGAAAAAGAGTGGGCAGAGTATCTTGGAATTAAACATGCATTTGGCTGTAGCTCAGGAACTGCATCTTTATTTATGGCTCTTTATGCCTGTGGAATTGGTAAAGGTGATGAAGTCCTTTTACAGTCTAATGGATTTATAGCTGATTTAGAAGTTATTTACTGGATAGGAGCAAGTCCTGTACTTTTGGATGTTGATCCCAAAACCTTTGGGCCAGATCTGAAAGATTTAAAAAGAAAAATAACTCCTAAAACAAAAGCTCTTCTTCTGGTTCACATGTATGGTCATCCTGCAGAAATGGATGAAATTCTTGAAATATGCAATGAATACGGAATTATATTAATAGAAGATGCCTCCCATGCTCATGGAGCAGAATATAAGGGTAAAAAAATTGGAACTTTTGGGAAGGTAGGTTGTTTCAGTTGTGGTCCTGTTAAAAATTTAAATGCTATAGGAGATGCAGGAGTTATTGTAACTAATGATGATGAATTAGCTTATAAAATCAAATATTTAAGAGTCCATGGACAAGTAGAAAAAAATCATTCTCATTTCTTTGGGCTTAATTCAAGACTTGATGAATTACAAGCTGTTATCTTAAGAGTAAAACTTAAAACCCTGGATGAAAAAAATGAAATAAGAAGAAACATAGCCAAAAAATATCATGAGGCTCTTTCTGATATTAAAGATTTAGAACTTCCTCCTTTAGATCCTGACTATAAAAAAAGTGTTTATCATAGATATGTAATTAAAACTCCTTATAGAGATGAGTTAGCCAAATTTTTAAAAGAAAAATGTATAGGAATTGGTTATTATTATCCCATTCCTTTACATTTACATAAAAGTTATTTAGAAACTTATAAAACCTTTTTAAGTTTTCCTGCAGCAGAAAAATTAGCTAAGGAATCCTTGGCTATACCTCTATATCCTGAATTAGAAGATAAAGAAATAGATTATATTATCAATTCTATAAAAGAATTCTTTGCTAATAAAAATTAAACCAAAATGAAAATCTCAGTAGTAATACCAGTGCATAATGAGGAAAAAAATATACCCATAGTTTATAAAGAAACAAAAGAGGTCTTAGAAGCATTAGCTCAAACTAAAGCTTATTCCTATGAAATTATATTTGTAAATGATGGCAGCTCTGATAACTCTCTAAATATCTTAAAAAATCTTAAAAAATCTGATCCCTTTTTACGAATCCTTAACATGGATAAAAATAGAGGTGAGGCTGCTGCTCTTACAGCAGGTTTTTATCATGCTACAGGAAATATTATTGTCTCCATGGATGGAGATGGTCAGAATGATCCTAAATACATTAAAGATTTAATAGAAAACATAGAAAAAGGCTATAAAGTTGTTACTGGCTATAGACTTAAAAGAAAAGAACCCTTCTTAACAAGAATACTGCCCTCTCGTATTGCTAATTGGATTATTAGTAAAATAACCGGTCTTAAAGTCAGAGATAATGGCTGCTCTCTAAAAGCATATCTATCTCCCATTCCCAAAAAATACCAAATTCCTCATGGATTCCACCGCTTCCTGCCTGCTTTATTCGGTGTCAAAAACAATGATGTCTGCGAAATACCTATTATTGATCGCCCAAGACTCTATGGAAAATCCCATTACAACCTCAAAAGAACTTTTGAAGTTATTAGAGATCTCTTAACCATACCCTTTATCCTTAAAAACCCTCAAAAATATGAAAAATTCTGGAAATACTCCTTCTACTTCTTCTTAACCCTCTCTGTCTTAAATCCAATTGCTGCAACACTCTCCTCCTCCAAACTCTGGCTCCTTGAAATACCACTCTCCTTCCTAACAGCCCTGAGCTTTATAATCCAAAAAAATCTAAATCGCTTCAATAAAGCCCAAATTAACGGCGTCTTCAAAGTGGAAGAAATTTAAAAATCTGTTAAAATTCCTTTTGTGAAAGTTTCAGTAGTAATACCAGTGCATAATGAGGAAAAAAATATACCCATAGTTTATAAAGAAACAAAAGAGGTCTTAGAAGCATTAGCTCAAACTAAAGCTTATTCCTATGAAATTATATTTGTAAATGATGGCAGCTCTGATAACTCTCTAAATATCTTAAAAAATCTTAAAAAATCTGATCCCTTTTTACGAATCCTTAACATGGATAAAAATAGAGGTGAGGCTGCTGCTCTTACAGCAGGTTTTTATCATGCTACAGGAAATATTATTGTCTCCATGGATGGAGATGGTCAGAATGATCCTAAATACATTAAAGATTTAATAGAAAACATAGAAAAAGGCTATAAAGTTGTTACTGGCTATAGACTTAAAAGAAAAGAACCCTTCTTAACAAGAATACTGCCCTCTCGTATTGCTAATTGGATTATTAGTAAAATAACCGGTCTTAAAGTCAGAGATAATGGCTGCTCTCTAAAAGCATATCTATCTCCCATTCCCAAAAAATACCAAATTCCTCATGGATTCCACCGCTTCCTGCCTGCTTTATTCGGTGTCAAAAACAATGATGTCTGCGAAATACCTATTATTGATCGCCCAAGACTCTATGGAAAATCCCATTACAACCTCAAAAGAACTTTTGAAGTTATTAGAGATCTCTTAACCATACCCTTTATCCTTAAAAACCCTCAAAAATATGAAAAATTCTGGAAATACTCCTTCTACTTCTTCTTAACCCTCTCTGTCTTAAATCCAATTGCTGCAACACTCTCCTCCTCCAAACTCTGGCTCCTTGAAATACCACTCTCCTTCCTAACAGCCCTGAGCTTTATAATCCAAAAAAATCTAAATCGCTTCAATAAAGCCCAAATTAACGGCGTCTTCAAAGTGGAAGAAATTTAATTTTTTAAAGAAAGTCTTTAAAAATTTTAAATCAATTATAAAATTAATTTTATATTATAAACAAAATAGGAGGTATTTATGTCTGTACTTTCTTCTGTTGATCCTGAAATATGGAATTTAATTCAAAAGGAAATAGAGAGACAGGAATATCAACTTGAAATGATAGCTTCTGAAAATTTGGCTTCTCTTGCTGTAATGGAAGCAGAAGGCTCAGCCTTAATGAATAAATACGCTGAAGGTTATCCTAAAGCAAGATATTATGGTGGATGTGAATATGTAGATGAAGTAGAAAAATTAGCTATAAATAGAGTTAAACTTCTTTTTGGGGCAGAACATGCTAATGTCCAGCCTCATTCTGGAACACAGGCTAATATGGCTGTATATTTTGCGATTTTAAATCCAGGAGATACTATTCTTTCTATGAATCTCTCTCATGGAGGACATCTTTCTCATGGTTCTCCTGTTAATTTTTCAGGGAAATTATATAAAGTGGTTCATTATGGAGTTTCTAAAGATACTGAAATGATAGATTATGAAGAGGTAAGAAGACTTGCTTTAGAGCATAAACCTAAAATTATTATAGCTGGAGCAAGTGCTTATCCCAGAGTAATAGATTTTGAAGTTTTTTATAATATTGCACAAGAAGTAGGAGCTTATTTAATGGTTGATATGGCACATATTGCTGGTTTAATTGCTGCTGGAATTCATCCCTCACCTATCCCTTATGCTGATTTTGTTACTTCCACCACTCATAAAACTCTAAGAGGCCCAAGAGGTGGTTTCATCCTTTGTAAAGAAAAATATGCTAAGATTATAAATAAAATGGTATTTCCCGGGATTCAAGGTGGACCTCATATGAATATTATTGCAGCCAAAGCTGTTTGTTTTAAACAGGCTTTAGAACCTGAGTTTAAAACCTATCAACAACAAGTGGTAAAAAATGCCCAGGTAATAGCCAAAGTTTTCAAAGAAAAAGGATTTAGAATTGTTTCAGGAGGGACAGATAATCACTTAGTCTTGGTAGATGTTTCTATCAAAGGGTTAACAGGTGCTGAAGCAGAAAAGCTTTTAGAAGAAGCTGGTATAACAGTAAATAAAAATGCTATTCCTTTTGATCCACGTCCCCCCAGAGTTACAAGTGGGATTAGAATAGGAACTCCTGCTATTACTACAAGAGGATTAAAAGAAAAAGAGGTAGAAGAAGTAGCTAATTATATGTGTGAAGTTTTGGAAAATCCAGAAAATGAAAAATTAAAAAGAGAAATAAGAAAAAAAATAAAGGAAATTTGTATAAAATTTCCTTTTTACAGGAAATAAATATGGTATATAGACCTGATTGGCACGAGTATTTTATGCTTATTGCTAAAATTGTGGCTTTACGCTCTGGTTGTAATTCTCGTCCTACAGGAGCTGTAATTGTTAAAGATAAAAGAATTCTTGCTACAGGATACAATGGTCCTATGCCTGGTGCTTGGCATTGCACTGATAGAGGCTCTACTTATTGTTTTAGAAGAGAAAAGGGAATACCTGATATAGATAAATATAATTTTTGCAGAGCCTCTCATGCTGAGGCTAATGCAATAGCTCAAGCTGCAAGGTTTGGTATTTCTGTAGAAGGAGCAAGTATTTATTGCACTTTAGCTCCCTGTTATGTATGTTTAAAACTAATTGCCTCTGCTGGAATTAAAGAGGTTTATTATGAATATGATTATGAAAGTAGAGATTTTGAAAGAGATACCTTTTGGAAAGAAGCTATAAAGGAAGCAAGGCTTAAAGTTTTCAAACAAATAACTGTTTCAGAAGAAACTATCAGGGCTTTACAGGAAATCTTACCATACCCTACTTCAAAAAGAAGACTTCCTCCCACCAAATAATCTAAGCTTTGTTTAACTCCTTTTTAAGCCAGGTGAAATGTTCAGGAGAAAATAAAAATTTTTTAGACCAATACATTTTTAAAACCCCCATTTTTACTATATCATTAAAAACAAACCAAATCATAGCATAACCCCATACAAATAAAGCCCATCCCCAACCTATAGGAGTAACTAAATCGAAGCCATAAACTGCTATAAAGGTCCCAACAACCCTGGTACCAAAAGTTGCTATCCAAAGAATAGGAGAGGGCCAGGGTTTTCTCCAAAACCAATTTTTTATACGTGTATTATAAATTGTTCCATGTCCTGCAACTGCTAATTTGGCGAATATAATACTTTGAATTAAATCTGGAGGTAAATTCCAGTATTTTTTTAATAAAACATATAAGGTAAAAGATGAAATCACCCCAGCTATACCAAGCCAGAAAGACATGATACTTATTTCATACAAATCCCAACGAACAGGTTTTTTAGAAATGCTTACATTATCATAAGCAATGGTAAGAATGGGAAGATCATTAAGAAGAGCTAAAATTATAATCATAATAGGTGTAACAGGATAGAATCTAAAAATTACAATGGATAGAACCATAAAGGTAGCTATTCTGATAGTCTCAGCTATTCTGTAAATGGTATAGCTTTCCATTCTTCCAAATATTTGACGGGCTATTCTAATAGCCTTAATAATAACCATCAATCCTGGAGAAAGGAGAACAAGAGAAGCTGCTGCTCTGGCTGCATCTGTAGCATTTGAAACAGCTATTCCTGCATCAGCCTTTCTCAAAGCTGGAGCATCATTTACACCGTCTCCTGTCATACCAACTACATGTCCTGCTTTTTGTAATTTTTCCACAATAAAATATTTATCCTCTGGAAATACCTCTGCAAATCCATTTGCTTCTTCAATAATTTTTATAATCTCTGATTCATGCTGTTTAACAATACCTATTGGAAGTTTTTTTTCCTCAAGTTCTTTTTCCACTAATTCTGCGATCTTTTTAGCCTTTTTTTCTGCTTCCTCTTCAGAGAGATTTTTTTCAACTTTAAGGAAAGCTTTACTAATTACTTTAGCAAGAATAGCATATTCTTCATAGGTCTCACCTTTAAGTTCTTTTGCACTATATATTTTTTCTCCTATTCCTAAAATCCTGGCAATATATTTAGCAATAGCAAGGTTATCTCCTGTTACCATTTTTACCTTAACACCATAATTTTGAGCCATTTCTATAGCCTTTTTGGAATCCTCTCTGGGAGGATCAAAAAGGGGAATAAGCCCTATAAAATGAAAAGTTTTTTCTTCAGGCTTTTTATAAGCAACACCAATCGTTCTGAATCCATTTTCTGCAAATTCTTCTATTTTTTTTAAAATATCTTTCTGATCAATCTCTTTTGCTTCGCAAAGTTTTAAGATTACCTGAGGTGCACCTTTTGTAACAATCCATTCTTTTTCCCCACACTGGATCCAAGCCTCTGTTCTTTTTCTAACAGGATCAAAAGGAATAAATCTTTTTTGAATGCAATTTTTTATTTTTTCATACAAATTGTGTTCTTTAAGCCAATCAAAGATAGGAGTTTCTATAGGATCTTTATTTTCTTCTTTAGAAGTAAGGGCTGCAAAAAACATCAGATCTTCAGATTTAAAGTCTTTAATAGTAAAAGGTGTAGCTATAGTCATTTGGTTTTTGGTTAAAGTTCCTGTTTTATCACAACATAAAATATCAATACCAGCAAGCTCTTCAATAGATGCTAATCTTCTTACAATAACCTGTTTTTTAGCAAGATATATAGCTCCTATAGCCATAGTTACTGTCAGAACAGCTGGCAAAGCCACTGGAATAGAAGCTACTAATAAAACTAAAGAAAATCTGGTTAATTCAATCCAGTTAGTTCCTCTTTTAAGTTCTACTAAAATCATTAAAAATATCAAAATTAAGGCCATGGTAATCAGTAAATTTCCTATTTTTATAACCATTTCTTTAAAATGTGATCGTTCTTCTTTTTCAGCTTTAACAACTAATTTTACGGTTTTTCCAAAATAGGTATTCATCCCTGTAGTAATAACTACAGCTATCATTTCTCCCTGTTTTACAATAGAATTAGAGTAAGCTGTATCTCCTTTACCTTTACTTACAGGTAAAGATTCTCCTGTAAGAGCTGATTGATCTATTAAAATAAAATCACCTTCTAAGAGTTTTACATCGGCAGGTATAATATCTCCTATTTTAAGTTTTATAATATCCCCTGGAACAAGATATTTAGATTCAATTTCTTGCCATTTTCCATCTCTTAATACTAAAGCTTTCTTAGCTAACTTTTGTTTTAAAACTTTTAAGGCTGAAAGTGCTTTATTTTCTTGCCAAAAATCAACTAAAGCATTTACTAAAAGTAGAATAGTAATAATAGTAAAATCTTCCCATTTTTGAACTAAAACTGATAAAACAGCAGCGATTTCTATCATCCAAGGAATAGGACCCCAAAAACGGCGAAAAATTCTATGCCAAAGAGGCTCTTCTTTCTCAGGAATTTCATTTAAACCGAATTTTCTTAGTCTATTTTCAACTTCTTGAGAACTTAGACCTTTTTTTATATCAGTTTTAATATCAAAATTTTCCATTATTTAGGTCTCTTTTTATTTTTTCGGTTTTTTAAACTCTTCCAAATAATAAATATCCCTGCCCCTAAAACTCCACCTATGCTTAAAAATCCTAAATAATAAAAAATACAGAAAAGAAGATCCCTATGACACATTTTTTATCTCTTATAATTTTTTATTTTATAATTTTAAGATTATTTTTATTTTAAAATTTTGTCAATGTTAAAAATTATTTTCTTTCTCTTATTAAATTGCAAAAAGCTTATAAACTTAACAATTTTATTAATTTTTGATTTAATATTTTTTAAAATAGCAAATTTTTAATTGATTTGATATTAATTTTTAAATAAATCTTGATTTTTCTTTTTTTAGAAATTATTTTTTTAATACAATCAGATTAAGGAGGTGTAATTTTATGCCTAAGGATTATTATGAAATTTTAGGAGTTCCAAGAAATGCTACCCAAGAAGAAATAAAAAGAGCTTATCGCAAACTTGCAATGAAATATCATCCTGATAGAAATAAAGGAAATAAAGAAGCTGAAGAAAAATTTAAAGAAATAAACGAGGCTTATGCTGTTTTATCTGATCCTGAAAAAAGAAGACTTTATGATATGTATGGATCTGCTGAATTTGAAAAGAAATATTCTACAGAAGATATTTTTAGAGGTTTTGATTTTGAAAGTGTTTTTAAAGATCTTGGTATAGATTTAAGTGGATTTTTCAGTAGAAGAAATAAAAGAGGAGGAAGAACCTTTATTTTTGATTTAGGAGATCTCTTTAGCAATCTTTTTGGGACTTATTTTGGAGAAGAAGAATTTTCACCTTTTGGAGAGACTTATGAAACAATACAAATAGATCTACCTCTTACTGTAGAAGAAATTTTGAAAGGTGGAGAAAAAGAGGTTGTTCTTCCTGGAACTTATGAAACTATAAAAATTAAAATACCTCAAGGTGTACAGGATGGACAAATTTTAAGAATTAGAAAAAAATCAGGTAGAAAAACCAAAGAATATCTTTTTAAAATAAGAATAATTCCGAAATTTGGTTATAAAGTAGAAAATGGGAATATTTATATAGAAAAAGAAATACCTTTTACCAGTTTTCTTTTAGGAGATGAAATAGAAATTGAAACGGTAGATGGGAAAAGAGTAAAAGCTAAGGTTCCTCCTTTAACAAAACCAGGAGCTAAACTAAGATTAAGAGGCCTGGGATTGCCTTTATCTGAAACTAAAAGAGGAGATTTATATATAACTTTAATTCCTAAAATACCTGATAAATTAACCTCAGAGCAGAAAAAACTTATTGAAGAATTAAGAAAATCAGGACTTTAAAAACTTTATTTATTGACAAAATACTTTATAAGTTTTAAAATTTTGATAAATTCTTTAAAAAGATTTATAAGGAGTCCTCAGATGGTCAAACAAATAATGGCAGATGCACTCCCTACTGAAGCTAAAGGTGTTAAAGTGCTTTTTGGTGAATATGTAAATACTGATTATATTTACTCCTATATAGGAACTATTACTTATGCAGAATCTGGATTGCAAAGTATTTTTATTTTAGAAAACAACTTTTGGGGGAAAATGTTATTTATTAATAACAGCTTGCAATTTACTACAAGGGATGAATTTATTTATCATGAAGCTTTGGTTCATATACCTATACAAGCCTCCCCTGAGAATAGTATTAAAAAAGTTCTTATTTGTGGAGGGGGAGATTATGGTGCTGCCAGAGAGCTTTTAAAATATCCCCAGATTGAAGAAGTAACTATTGTAGATATAGATCCTAAAATTCCTAAAATTGTAGAAGAATATTTTCCTGAACTTTTACCTGAAAATCCTAAGGATCCAAGACTTAAATTAATTGTAGCTGATGCCTATGAAATGGTTAAGAATTATATAAAAGAAAATAAAATTTTTGATATGGTAATTATAGACTCTACAGATCCTGACATAAGTGATACAGGAATAACTCAGGAATTATCTCTTCCTCTTTTTGGAGTAGATTTTCATCAGATGCTTTTAAAAATTTGTCCTAAAGGAATTATTGTTCAACAATGTGGAACTCCTTTTACTATGCAAAATATTTTAAAAATAACTTACCAGGTATTTAAAAAAGTTTATCCAGAGAAAGAAATTTACTGTTATAGAGCTGATGTGCCTTCTTTTGGAGGAGATAACGCTTATATCATGAGATGTCCTTATCAAAACCCTGAGGTTCCTAAGTGGAAAGAAATTTCTAATACTTATTATTATTCTCATGAGGTTCATAAAGCCTCTTTTGGACTTCCAAAATTCTGGAGGGAGGTTTTAAAATAATGAAAGTTTTGGGAATTCTTGGTTCTCCTCACAAAGACGGAGGATCAGCCCAGCTTCTTTTAGCTGCTTTAAAAGGGGCTCAAAGAGAAGGAAGTAAAATTGAACTTGTAAGCGTTTATGATGGAGAAATTAAACCCTGTATAGGTTGTATTCATAATGAAGATCCTAATTGTAAATTTCCCTGTATTTTTGAAGACTATGGTAAGATTTTGTTAGAAAAAATCTATCAGGCTGATGGTATTATTTTTTCCACCCCTGTTTATTGGTTTGCTCCTTCTGGTCCTTTAAAAATTTTAATAGATAGAATGACTTGTCTTGAAAATATGGTAGCCTATGGAGAACCAAGTTATATGGAAGGAAAAGTAGTAGGAGCTATTGCTGTAGGAGCAGATGAAGGAGCAGTATTAACTACAGGTTATTTAATTACCACAATGTCTTCTATGGGAGCTATTATACCTCCCTGGGGCATAGCTTATTCTTTAAAAAGTAAAAATGCTATTCGGGATGATAAAGCTCTTATGGATGCTATTAATATTGGCCTTTTAATGGCAAAATTAATAGCTATTTTAAAGGGAGAAAAAAGAAATTTAACTTTTATAGATGATAAAAACCTTCTTGAAGAAATAAGAAAAGAAATTTTTCAAGAATTAAAACAATTTGAGGTAAAGGAGAACTATGGAAAGAGAACAATCTCAGGAAGCCGTATTTAAAATCATTTTAGGAAGAAGAAGCATTAGAAAATATGAGAATAAAATTCCTGAAAAAGAGAAAATTTTAAAGATTTTAGAAGCTGGAATTTGGGCTCCCTCAGGACTTAATAATCAGCCTTGGAGATTTGTAATAGTCTGGTCTAAAGAAATAAAAGAAAAATTGGCAGAATTGACAAAATACCACGAAATTGTTAAAAATGCTCCTGTTTTAATAGGAGTATTTTTGGATAAAGATGCTATGTATCATCAGATAAAAGATCATCAATCAGCAGGTGCCTGTATTCAAAACATGTTATTAGCTGCCTATGCCCTTGGGCTTGGAACCTGCTGGTTAGGAGAAATTTTAAAAAATGAGTCAAAAGTAAAAGAGGTCCTGGGACTCCCTCAGGAAAAATATGAAATGTGTGCTCTTATTGCTATTGGATATCCTAAGGATCAAAGAGAAAGATCAGAGAGATATCCTTTAAAGCATTTTTTAATAAAAGAGGTATAATAAAAAAAATTTATTTAAAATGGAGGAAAATTTGTATGAAAAATTTTAAAGGGTATTTATTTATATTTATAGGGTTATTTATAATTTTATTTACACTCATGTCTTGCAAAAATGGAAGCACCTCTTCAGGCAACTGTCCCAGTGTTAAAACCTTCCAAAAAAATTTAGACACTCTTTTACCTGGCATAAAAATTGAGAAAATTGAAAAATCTCCTATTCATGGACTTTGTGAAGTCATTGTAAAACTTTCAGAAGTAAAAAAGGGCCTTATTTATACAGATTCTAAAGGTAAATATATTATAACTGGAAACATAATTGATATTAAAAATAAAAAAAATTTAACCAGAAATAAATTAGAAGAAATCAATAAACGGATAGCTAATCATGAAGTTCTCTCTAAGCTTGATTCCTTAGTTGATATGGTTTATGGAAATTCTCCTAATGTAGTTTACTTAATAACTGATCCTCTTTGCCCTTTTTGTTACAAAGCTGAAAAAATCGTAGATCAATTGGTAAAAGAAGGTAAGCTAAAAGTTAAAGTTATTTTAATTCCTTTAGAAAAACTTCATCCAGGATCTACCAAAGTTTGTGTTTCTCTTATCTGTGACAAAAAAGGATATTCTGATCTTTTAGCTAAGTATGAAAGTTCAAATCAGTGTAATGTAGGTAAAGAAAAAGTTAATAAAAATTTTAATTATATTTTAAAGGATCTTAAAATATATGCTGTCCCCACTTTTGTTTTTCCTGATGGAGAAATTAAATCTGGTGTTTTAAGCCCTAAGTATATTTTAAATAAATTTAATAAAAAAGAAAATAAAAAATTGAGTCAAAAGTAAAATGCTTACTAATGAAGAAAAAATCTATTGTTTAAAACTGGCTAGAAAAACTTTGGAAAGCTATTTTGCAGGAAAACCCAAAAAAGAAACCCCTCCCGAAGCATATGTTCATCTCTGGGAAAAGAGAGGTGCTTTTGTTACACTTTTAAAAGAAGGACATTTAAGAGGATGTATAGGTATTTTAGAACCTCTTTATCCCCTTTATGAAGTGATCCAAGAAATGGCTCTTTCTGCAGCTTTTAAAGATCCTCGCTTCCCTCCTTTAAGAAAAGAAGAACTTCCTTTAATAGAAATTGAAATTTCTGTTTTATCTCCTCTTAAAAAAGGGTCTGTAGAAGAAATTGAAGTAGGAAAACATGGAGTTTATATAATAAAAGGTTTTTACAGAGGTGTTTTACTTCCTCAGGTTCCTTTAGAATACGGTTGGGACAAAAAGACTTTTTTGGAACATGTATGTTTAAAAGCCAGATTAGATCCTGATTGCTACAAAGATCCTGAGACAGAAATCTATCTATTTACAGCTGAGGTCTTTAAGGAGAGTGATTTTTCTTAGATCTTTTAATTAAATCCCTTTTCTCATTATTTACATGGAAAAGAAAAGGTTATTAAGCTATCTATTATAGCTTTTTTTTAGCAGAAGGATATCTTCTTATTGAAGATTTACCCGGTATAAGAAAAATTGTTTTAGCTATTGTTATAGCAAGGTGCTTTGGCCTTAATTTTGCAAAATACGAGCAACTTCAGACTTTCTCCCCTCGAATATAACTAAAGTATTTATAAAAAACTAATCAATAGGAAAATGAGGAACAAATCCATATTTAGCATAAATTTTTTGTGCCTCTTTAGAGCGAATAAAATCTAAAAATTTTTTAGCATTTTCTTGATGAGGCGCTTTTGTAAGAGCTGTTATATAATAATTAACTTTATCTCTTTGATCAAGCTCTTCTCCGAGATCAACCATCTCAACAGGCAATCCCTGATTTTGAGCATGAATTACTTCTGTAGCCCAGACAGGTCCTACATCTACCGTTCCTTTAACTATACGTAGAGGAGTTTCTCTATGATGTACCAAAGTAAAAATAGTTGTCCCTTCTGCTCTTTTTTCCTCCATAATTCGGTGAACTAATTCTTCTCCACCTGCTTTTCTGTACATCTCCACAATATAACGAGTTATATCTTCAAGGGGTCCTGGTTGAGAAATTCTAACATCATCCCTTGTAAGATCTTTTAAATTTTTTATTCTTGTTGGATTATCTTTAGGAACCATTAATACAAGACGGTTATGAAGATAAATAAAATAGTCTTCTATAAGACCTCTTTTCATTAATTCCTGCATTGCCTCTTCACTAACTGCTGTATAAATATCTGGCATCACTCTAATTTCCATATCCCCAAAACGAGCACCACCAGCAAGAATTTGTTTTAATTCAAGTCCTGGAGGTAAAGTCTCAGGAAGTATTATTTAAATTGTGTCTGATTTATGATAGTATAGAGAAATAAGAGAGTAAGGAGGAGGTTAAAGAGATGGAAGTAAAAGAGATTGATTTAAATGCTGAAATTGAAAAACTTATCAGAGAAGCTCAAAATTCTACTTCTTATGAGGCTTTAACCTTCATCGCTGAACAACTTCTCAATCGGGAGTGTCCACCCAAGTGTGTAAATTTTAAAAAGGTGGTAAGATGAAAAAATTACAAAAAGGAGGGTGGACACATGGCAAAGGTTAAGAAAGCATCTAATCCTGATGAAGTGCAGGCAACAATT
>Ga0256842_1001267_pt1 | contig 20697 bp, 24 predicted proteins | sample 4559240metaG_FD_185973 | JGI IMG/M metagenome (GOLD analysis project Ga0256842, IMG submission 185973) | Hydrothermal vent microbial communities from Guaymas Basin, Mexico - 4559-240 | ecosystem: Environmental > Aquatic > Marine > Hydrothermal vents | place: Mexico: Guaymas Basin | collected... | reverse complement strand
CAGGAGCCTTTCCTCCGGGCAGAACAAGGGCATCAAACTCGTCCGGATTGACATCACTGAATGCCAAGTCGACTTTAACAGAATAGCCATGCTTACCTCTTATTTCTCCTCTTTTAAAGCTGGCAATGTAGACCTCATGACCTTCTTCCTTCAGTCTGTGAAGGGGGTATATCAACTCCAAATCCTCAAAGTCATCCGCACTTAAGAACAGTATCTTCATACAACCACCTCCATGCCATGTGAAGGTTGGAAGTAGGCATTTATAAGCATTTTTAAACAAAATCGCATCTTGCAGTATCAAAAATAGGAATTAAAGGGGGAGCTCTGTTGTCTCCTTATGAACCTTCAGAACGACCATGGTATGAGTGGCAACAACACCTTCAATTTCTCCTATGGTATCCAAGAATTCATTAAGCTCTTCACTGTTTTTAGTTCTTATCTTGACGAGCATGTCATAATCTCCAGTGGTTTCGTATATTTCAACTATCTGGGGATACTTTTTCAGCTCGGATGCAACATGTGAGTACTTACCAGCTTTTGACTTTATCAGTATGAAAGCAAGAAGCATAAAGCCGAGTGCATCCGGATCGAGGATAACCGTGAACTTTCTGATTATCCCATGCTCCTTAAGCTTTTTTATCCTTTCATAGACTGTTGATTCTGCGAGACCAACTTCTTTTGATATCTCCCTCAGCGGCGTCCTGCTGTTTTTCTGAAGGATTGTAAGGATTTTCCTATCGATATCATCCAAACTTGCTCGCATAACACTCACCGCATAAAAAATTTTCGGGATAGTATATAAATTTGCCGATAACTCCCCACATTTGGCAATGGCAGTTTATTTCAATTTTAGGGCATATAATTTATCCTGACTGCCTCACCTCCTGATACTCTCAGGAGTTAGACAGCCCGCCAGGCGCTCTCACGGATTATCCTGAAAGTATGCATTATTCAGCCAAAAAGTTTTTATTTAGTTTTAACTTTCAAATAGCTGGGGTTTTAATCCGATTGGGAACTATTCTAAAATTAGGGAAGGGGAAGAGACCATGCAAGTGAAAGTGGATCCAGAAGAAATTAAGAGGATAAAGGCAGAGATTGAGGCGCTTGAAAAAGAAAAGAAAGAGATTCAAGCAAAATTGGATGAGCTTCAGAAGGAGCTGAACATATGGATACAAAAAAGGGATGAAAAAAACAATGAGGTGAAACAGCTCCGCCAGAAGGCCAGGGAGTTCAAGGCCAAGCGGGACGAAATCAACAGACAAATTCAGGAACTAAAAAAGAACCGGGAAGAGATAAACGCCAAGCTGGACCTTCTCTATCAGGAGATTCTTGAATATAGAACCAAAAGGGATGAATATAACCAGCTTCGCAGATTAAAAATGCCGAGTGAAAAGATACAAGAAAGGATTGAAAAACTCGAATGGGAGCTGCAGACAAATCCCACAATAACCCCTGAGAGAGAGAAGCAGATAGTTGATCAAATCCAGGTTTTAGCGACCGAGCTTGAGATAATACAGCAGGCAGAGAGATTCCATCAGAGGCTTCAGGAGACCAGAAAGAAAGTCGAGAGCCTGAAGAAAGCAAGGCGAGCAATAAGCATGGAAATACAAAAGCTTGCAAACCAGAGCCAGCAGTTCCATGAGCAGATGATAAAGGCATTCAACCAGGCGGATGAGGTTAAGAAAGAGGCTGACGAGTATCATGCTAAGGTTGTTGAGCTCAGGGACAAGATAAGGGAAGTCCGGAGAGAGCTTAGGGAAGTCGAGAAGAAGATTATGGAATTCGATGAAAAACACAAGGAGCTTATAGCTTACAAAATGGTCGCTAGAATGAGAGCAAGAAGAGATAGCAGCTTTGAGAAGGCTGTTGAAGCTTTGGAGAAGTTCAAACGCGGCGAAAAGCTCACGTTAGATGAGCTCCTCCTGCTGCAGAGATACAATCTGGTGTAAATCCTATGGAAATCCTCAGGCATGAAGGTCCTGGAAGGCTTGGGTTAGTTCGGTTAAAAGGAAAATCATTCAAAACTCCCACTTTAGCTGGGTTAGATTTTACCCTGTCTCCTTTTAACTCATACTTCTATCCTAGAGATTATTCTGATTATGACTTTGTCCTTGCCCCTTCGATTCCAATAAGTTTCTACACACCTCCGGAAGTCATTGAAAAGGCATTCAGGAGGCTTTATGAGGTCGATTATTCAAAATTTAACACTCTTTATGTGCCCATGCTGAGGCATGTTGAATATCTGGAGGAGTTTATTAAAAATATCCTAGAGATGGATAAGTTTGATGCGGTTTATCTGGGCAACTCCAAGGTTGCCATCAGGGAGTACAGGCGGTTTCTTCAAAATCTCCGTCTGATACGTGAAGCAGACCCGAACCTCATGATAATAACAGATCTTGAACCCTTTTTCTACCCTCTGACCGTTTATCTCGGCGTTGATGCCTTTGATACGCGCTCGCTGAAGCTCTATGATTTTCATAAAAAGGGCTTCACACAGTATTCTCCCATTCTCTGGGAAGAGGAGGCGAATTCAATTGAATTTGCCAAAAAAAGCATTGCTCTCGTAAGAAAAGCCCTTGAAGAAGGGAAACTCCGCTATCTCGTCGAAAACTTCTTCCCAACCCAGAGCCATGCCGGAATCCTGAGGATAGCCGATCTGGAGCACGGGGATTACCTTGAAAGATACACGCCAATCCAAAAGGAGACAGTCTACTTCATAAGTGATGCATCGATAAGAAGGCCGGAAGTTAGGAGGTGGCATCAGAGGGTTGTGGAGAGGTTCGAACCGCCTGGAGCGGAACTCCTGCTTCTCTTTCCATGCTCTGCTAAAAAGCCCTATTCCTTTTCACGCTCTCACACCCTCTACCGAAAGGCCGTAAAAGAGGTGTTGGGCTCTGGAATTTACAGAGTCCATGAGCTGATTCTGACATCTCCTTTCGGCGTCGTGCCGAGGGAATGGGAGTGGCTGGCAAAGTATGACATAGTTGTAACCGGCCACTGGAGCGAGGAGGAAATTAAGCCTGCCGCAGAGCTTTTGGCAAAAACAATTGAGAAGTACCCCAGAGACATTCCAATAATAGCTCATCTCGACGAGGCCTACGTTGAGATAGCGAAGCTCGCTGGCGAGCTCTCCGGCAGGGAGATAATCTTCACCCGCGTTGAGAATGGCACAACGAGCAGAGAAAGTTTGAAATCCCTCACCGAAACCCTGAAGGAGTTCGAGCTTGAGGGGACTAAGGAAGACCGGGCTTATCGCTTCAGGGAGAACATCAGGAAGGTCTTTGATTTCTACTTTGGTTTAGGGGCTGGAAATGCAGTCCTTCCGGACGACGGGCAGGTCAAGGATAGTAAAATGCTCCGTCTCTTCGTTGAAAACCAGCAGACGGGAACCTTCAGGGATGGCGTCATAAGCGTCACGCCCTTCGGAATGCAGAGGATATACGACTCCCTCAAGTCATACTGGGTGAAGATAGACTTTGAGCTTAGAGGAGATGTATTCGCGGTCGGCGTAAACGAAGCCGACGAGAGGATTCGCTCGGATGACATAGTCGGAGTCGTTCGCGATGAGAAGGTTGTCGGCGTCGGCAGGGCTGTTCTCTCTGGAGAGGAGATGGTTAAGGCGAAAAGGGGCATTGCCGTAAAGGTGAGAAAGCGGGCTTAATCCGAAACCTTTTTTACCCCAATGCCCAGTAAATTCTATGGTGGTTGGATGAGAAATTTTCTCGCAGTCATGATTTTCCTCCTCACGGTGGGGCTGGTCTCGGCTGATGGCTTCATCTATACTTATTCATCCATAACTGGCAATGGGGATGACGTTCTTATACTCATTGAATGGACTCCGACAATGATAGACCCCCTCTGCGCCCCTCGGCCATGCTGTTACAACGAGGTTCCTGCTGACTGCTGTCACTACATTGTTTTCTATGCTAACACCAGCGGAGTTTATTATGTGCGCTATGTGTACAGTCCTGCTACATTTTCCTCTGAAAATGGCACGTATCTTTTAATCGGAAACGTTATCTATCGAGCCTATAACGGATGCTTTCAAAAGTTGGGAGGGGTTATTGGGAAGGTTAAGTTTGCATTTCCATATATAGCTGCAAAAACATCTAGGGAGCTTAGTATTTACTACATTGATGGTAACATGAGCAGGGTAGGCTCGGTAAAGGTATCACCTCAATGCACATTTGACCTGAGTTCCAAGAACCTCATAGTGAGCTGTCCAAATGGCACCAAGATGTTTAATCTGAGTCCGGTTGGAATTTTTGAGGTTCCTTCTGTGAGTACATGGGAATTTATGAAGAGCAAACGCCCCTCAATGGGGGAGGGGAGACTGGAAAATGGGACATTGGTGTTCTCGAATGGCACTGAGGTTTACAGGATTTCTGCGGGTGAGTTTTTGCCATATCTCTATGACGGGAGGGAGTTAAAACTACTGACTGGAGTTTTTATGAATGATTACCTTCTCATCTTGCCACCTGTGATGAGCTATGCCTACTGCGTTGATAATGGAACATTTGAGAGCAGTCTAGGCTTTTCATCATTCATATCTAAGTCAGGGTTTGTTCTCTATGATTTCAAGCTCGATGACTTCAAGCCAGTCTATGCATTTCTATACAACGGAAGCCTCAGGGCGGTGCTCCTTTTTCTCCCTACAGGCAGCTACTTCAGGCCGCTGGCAATGAATGTAACCATCAGAAAAAGCTGCCTATATCGGACAAAACTCACCCAAACTGAAACCTCTCCACAAGGAACGAATTCAACGGCAGAGACCCGAAATAGAATATGTGGGCCGGGTATGGTAATTCTCCTGAGCTTGCTGTTCATGAGAAAACGCTAAACCATATACCCAGAGAGGGAGTCAGGAGAAACAACCGCTGGACTGAAGCTCATAGCGAGGAACAAGGCTTGGTTCATTCTCGTCGTTGATAAGGCCGACAGGGAGCGGAAGGAAATTGAGAAGCTGATTGAAAAATGGAAAGATTAAAACAGAAAAGACAACTATCCAAATATACTAATTTGGCATGCACCCTGACGTCCTTGGACGAGACCAAGGAGAACGTATTATCAAACACTAAGTAATATGTGCCTCCATTGTATAGATCAACGGTAGTATACACTTTTGTAACTTGGCCACTATTATACACTACTCGTCCATTTTAATGATGATATCATCCCCGAACCTCCCCTAGCTTCGAACTCCAACTTGACCCTGACATCGCTAGCCTCATACGGTACACTAAAACTAAACTTTCTTATAGCTCTCGTCCACAGTACAAGTGTCACTGACTATAGTTATTGTTCTCTCATGGGGCACAGCTTCCTGAACAGTTTCTGGAGCGTTAACCCCAAGAATATTATCAATACAATCCTGACAATAGCCCCCGATCCCTATTAGGAGTTTTTTCATATCGACCATGGTATCACTCATACTAGTAGAACCGTTCAAGTTAAAAAGTTTTTATTATGACACTTCATACTGTCAGGATAACCCGTGAGCTGATAATAAACTGGTATAAGACTTCCTGACAGTATCATGTTAATGTGACAATTTAAATATCGTATCACCTGACAACAAGGCTACACCCTCCAAAATTTGAGAGTATCCAAAACTCACAAAATCTCTCCCCTCCCCTCGAAAAACGCCTCAAGTTCCTCATCACTTATCTCGCCTTCAGTGTAACCCAGCTCCCTCTTCTGCAGCTCAATCAACCCTGGTGTGAGCAAAAGCTTCCCGTTCAGCTTTGGAACGGCATAGTGCAGGGTGATTTCACTGAAATCATCGAGTTTTATAGTTGGGTTCTCTTCATATTCAATCTCGGTAAGGCGTTTGCCATCAGCTATCAGTTTGGCAACTATTGAAGCACCATCAATTGAGTATTGAGGCTCCCCCATGTGCCTGACCTGCACACCTTCCATCTTCGAGGTTATGAACTCCTTCGTTCGTCCCCGTGGCACGGCATCTCCCAGAATTCCGCCGACAACTATAATCGTATCCTCCCCTATGTCCTCAGGTTTGAGCTCTTCCTCCGCCTGTAAATCAAGGACGATTACTTTTGACCTCTCAAGGGGAAACTTTGTAATGCTCTCTGCTAGAACGCTCCCCAGTTTTGCGAGCTTTTCCCGCTCGTCTCTCCTGACGTTGGTGAAAATCAGCTTGTCCTTCCACCACATGCTCACGTGTTTGTATTCAAGCCAGAGCCACTCGCTTATATCCTCAAGATGCTCGATAATCAAGTATGCCATTTTCCCACCGGCTTAAGTTAGCTCAAGAGTTTTTAAACCATGATGATTATGCACTTTTATGAACTATCAAAGAAGATATACCAGAATAGCTGAAGGTTAGAAATGCCTTTGGACAGATTTTTCCAGCCGCTGAGAAGAGCTTTGAGTTTTGCTAAGGCCAAGGTTCTTGAAATTGGCATTGCCACTGGAAAGACACTTAGGTTTTATCCAAAAGATGTTGATCTTTATGCCATTGACGGTACAGAAAAATCCTCGAAATTGCAAAGAGAAAAGCGAAAAACTGGCTATTCTTCATTTGTCTTCTGCATAATTCCAAATCCAGCAGGGGCCATGTTTGAAATTAGACGTATTCTTTCTTAGAACATACAAAGAGTGATCTTTTAAACTGCTTCTTGAAACCTGCAAAGTTTATCCTTTGGCCTCTGATAGACATACTATCAGCTGTGAGAGTGCCTGATAATCCGGTATAGGACTGCCTAACTCCTGACAGTATGCTGATAGGGGATGATACACTTAGAGATACTCATAAGCTTGTGAAAGACTTTTTTGAAGTTGAGCTTGAAGAAAACTATTACAATGGAATAGTCAGGCCAGAAAGCTCACATAACGCAGCATTCATAGAGTATCTCAACGTCCCTAACGGTTTTTGCCCATTCGATAATCTTCCTTGGAGGATTTGTGAGCCTGTCAATTCCGGACAGAATAGCTCCCCTATCGAACTCCAGCCGCCATCTTCCGCGTGGTCGCATACATCCTACACTTAACTCTCCATCGAACTTTCCCCTTGCGTATCTCACTACTTTTAGACTTTCTTCAACTCCAGGTGCTTCAATCTCTTCCATTTCGGTGCCTTTAGTTGGTATTAACACATCCAGAACAAGAACATCTATAGGGTATTGGAGGAGAAGGTCTATTGCCCTATACTCCCACCATATTTTTCCAAAATCAAGACCTATTGTTATGTGGGGTGCAACTCTAACTCCAGCCTTTGTTAAAATGTCAAGGATTCTGAGATAATCCTCAACCTTTCTGTCTATTTTATAAACACGTCTGATTACTCCATCATCACCAACGAAGTCAAGCGAGACAACATCGACGTATTTAACCCATTCGAGGTCGCTTTCGTCAATAAAGCCCACATGGGCATTGAGCTTAAGGTTGGTCTCCCTCTTTATAGCTTTGATTTCATCGGCAAACTTATCGAGAGGAACCTTCAACCTTGAATCCATTCCTCCGCTCAGGAGACAGCCAGTGTATCCTTTCTTTTCCATTTCCTTACATTTTTCCAGCAGAGAAGAACGGGTAACTTTGAGCATGCCCTCAAGATAGTGCCTTCCGCAATGGGCACAGTTTAGGAAACAGTAGCTACCTGTTAGGGAGATTGAAGGGAATCTAACGCCGGGAATGTATATTTTGAGCTTTTTCATTCGACTCACCTTCAATCTGAATAAAATTGAAAGGGATCAGAGGAAGGGATTGTGGAACTTCCTTCCCGGATAAACCGCTATCCCTTCAAGCTCCTCCTCAATCCTTATGAGCTGGTTGTACTTGGCGTTTCTATCCATCCTTGCGGGGGCACCTGTTTTTATTTGGCCTGCGTTGATGGCAATCGCAAGGTCTGCTATAAATGGATCATCCGTTTCCCCGGAGCGGTGTGAGACGACAACGCCCCATCCCGCGCGGTAGGCTGTGTAGGCTGCGTCGATTGCCTCGCTCAAGCTGCCTATCTGGTTAACCTTGAGAAGGAGAGCGTTTGCTGCATCCATCTCGATGGCCTTTCTTATCCTCTTCGGGTTTGTGACAAATATGTCGTCTCCTACAATCTGTATTTTGCTTCCGAGTTCCTTTGTTATCATTGCGAATCCTTCCCAATCCTCCTCATGGAACGGATCTTCAAGTGATACTACTGGATATGTTGATATGAGTTCCTTGTAAAGCTCCAAAAGCTCGCCACTAGTGTATTCCTTCCCATTGACGACGTATTTACCAATGTCAGGATGATAGAACTCGCTTGATGCTGGATCCATTGCGAATGCTATCTCATCGCCGGGTTTGTAGCCGGCTTCCTCAATTGCCTCTATGAGGAGTTCAAGTGGCTCATGAGGCTCCTTCAGCGGCGGGGCAAAGCCACCCTCATCGCCAACGTTAACGGCGTCCTTGCCGTACTTATCGGCGATGACTCCCTTGAGAACGTGATAGGTCTCAGAGACCCACCTTATCGCTTCTCTGAACGAGTCCGCTCCAACCGGCATTATCATGAACTCCTGGAAGTCGAGCTCGTTGCCCGCATGCACACCTCCATTGATGACGTTGCTCATCGGGACGGGCATGACATAGGCGTTGGTTCCACCTATGTACTGGTAGAGTGGCAGGCCGAGCGTATTGGCTGCGGCTTTGGCAACAGCTAAAGAAACTCCCAAAATTGCATTGGCACCGAGATTACTCTTGTTCTCGGTACCATCGAGCTCAAGCATGAGCATGTCAATATCTCTTTGGAGCGTAACATCCATTCCTATTATTTCGGGTGCAATTATTTTGTTGACGTTTTCAACAGCCCTTCTAACACCTTTTCCGTGGTATCTCTTACCGCCATCTCTAAGCTCTAAAGCTTCGTGAGTTCCTGTTGAGGCTCCGCTCGGAACTGCAGCTCTGCCCATAGCTATTGGCGTGTAGACCTCAACCTCTACCGTTGGGTTTCCTCTGGAATCTAGAATCTCTCTTGCCAATACGGCGGTAATTTCAAATGGATTTTCCATATTATTCACCTCGAGTGGTGTTAGTTTTTATCTCTTAAAACTTTTTACTCACATACCCGTGCTGTCAGGATAACCTGTGAGCTGATAATAAACCAGTATATGGCTGTCTAACTCATGATAGTATCTGTTTGGATATGCAAAGATTTTTAAATAAAAAATTCAAGCTAAAACTTGAAAATGGAGGTGATAACATGAGTGATCCCACTGAAGTACTCGTTCCATATGCAAAGTGGATTCTTATGGGAATTACGCTCCTCTATCTCGCCTATGTTTATGCCAATAAAAACAAATTCAAGCAGGCAAATACAGTGGCTATATCCGGAGTCATGGCCGCCTTGGTTACGGTTGCAACAAATCTGATAAAAGTCAATGTGGCCCAAACAGGTGGTTACCTGAACTTTGGAGATACGATGGTAATGTTTGCGGCAGTCCTCTTCGGTCCAGCTGTAGGAGCCTTTGCTGGTGGAGTTGGCTCAGCTCTCGGTGATATTGTCGGAGGTTATGCTGGGTGGGCACCTATAACACTTGTTGTCAAAGGACTTGAAGGTCTAGTTGTTGGTTATATCTCCTCAAAGGGCAAGGGAGAATTCTCAATGATCATGTTGGGAACGATAATTGGTGGAGTCATTATGATACTAGGTTATTTTGTGGCTGAGATTTATCTGGTAGGACTAGCAAATGCAAAGGTGGAAATACCAGTTAACATGGCCCAAGCTGTTACAGGAATAATCATAGGTGGCGGTTTAGCGTATATGATAAAAAGAATATATCCAGATGTTGAAGACCTTGTTTAAAGTTTAAGAGGTTAAAGCTTAAACATCTATATTCCTAAACTCCTCCCACATTTCTCTTTCTTTTAAGAAAGGTTCTATCGAGACTCTCCGTGATGCCTTTCTCATTTGGCCTAGATACTGAGAATCAGCTATAACTGCATCGTATTCAAGCTCTTCTATCTCATACAGAGACAGCCCACACTCTGATAAGAAATCCCTGGTATATGAAAGAAATTTTGGACCTACAAGTATTATATCTGGATTGAGACCTTCTTTTGATAATTCTGCTATGGCAGATTTTATTAATCCCTCCACATCCTCTCTCTTTATAGTTATCTCACCCATCCGTCACTCCCCCCTTGATTTCATTATTTTCACGCCGCTTGATGTTCCAATCCTCGTCGCACCGGCCTCTATCATAGCCAGTGCCTGTTCATAGGTCCTTATCCCTCCAGCTGCTTTAACACCCATCTCCTCACCAACCACCTTTCTCATGAGCCTGACATCCTCAACGGTCGCTCCTCCTGTTCCGAAGCCTGTTGAAGTCTTCACGAAATCCGCTCCAGCTTCCTTTGCCAGCTCACAGGCCTTAATCTTCTCCACCTCGGTGAGGTAGCAGGTCTCGATGATGACCTTAACTTTGGCCTCCTTCTCGTGAGCAACCTTGACTACTTCCTCTATATCCTTCCTAACGTAGTCGTAATCGCCATCCTTGAGGGCACCGATATTTATGACCATGTCGAGCTCATCGGCACCATCATCCAAAGCCTTCTTCGCCTCTGCAACTTTGACCTCCGTTGGAGTTGCTCCGAGTGGAAAGCCTATAACCGTGGCAACCTTTATGTTCGATCCCTTCTCGCTCAGGTAGTCCTTGGCGAGCTTGACGCGATAGGGATTGACACAGACGGCATAGAATCCATACTTCTTGGCCTCATCGCAGAGCTTTATTATATCTTCCTTCGTGGCATATGCCTTTAGGTTTGTATGATCTATAAACTTTGCAATCTCAATTTCCATCACTATCCCCATTAATGAATATGTTATGAGGAATATTTAGACCTTTTCCCTCAAAAATGGGCATCTTCCAGAAAAATTTGAGGACATGGGAACTAATCCAATCCATATCTCCAAGTCATAGAGAATTTTTCTATCTTCATGACATTTTCAAGAACTCGATGCTGGCTAAATGATAACCTGAATTATTGATGTGAAGAGTTATATTTCCACTGGAACTTGTGGATTAATGATGAGACAACTCCAAGAATCTATAATTGACATATCTTATACCAAAAACATCAAAAAGCTCTTCGATTTTCTTTAAATCCTCCTCTGTAAGTTTTTCTTCCCCATATACAGCAACCCATAACCTGCCATTTGGAACTTTGATAACTTTTTCTGGATCTATGCTGTGTCCCTTCAAGCATTTATCAAACTGAGGGTTTGGCTTCCATGTGCAGATGCCATTAACACAGCCACAGGTGGTTAGCTTCAGACAATCATACCAAGCAGCATAGATACATGGCGTCACTATGTTACCAGCCTCATCTTTGGGAGCACACACTTCTCCAGAACAACCACCAGTTGCACAGTCTGAATCTGTTGAACATTCTTTCTTAATATCCTGAGAAATCTGGACGAGTATGTTATCTTTTCTGAAGGTATAACTACCACTTACATCCCACCCAAGTTTCTCAGCTTTCTTCAAAGCATCCTCCGTGAGCAGAATGGAGAGAGGTACTTCTGCATGGGCATAGCTCATGTTGGGGCTCTTCGGCGGTATCTGAATTCTAACATGAAGGCCTTTACTGCTGTTCCACAAGATTACAGCAACCCTCTCATCATAGTGGGAGCGGTAGATTATCTTTCCACCCTGAACCAAAACATCTGGAGAACTATAGAGGGGAGCCAAATTATAAGTGATTCCCGGTTTATTAAGAAGTACTTCAACAGCCAAATTATCCATTGGAGTCACGCATGCTTGCGCCAGAGGGAAAAACATTAATAAAAAAATAAAAATTAGTACAATACTCTTTTTCACTTTTCTCACCAGTTAATTTTATGTACTCATTGTATAAAGCCCTGTCCATAGTTTCAAATGAATTTGAAGCAAAATTTTGATGGGTATGTGGGTACTGTCAGGATAAGTTAGAGGCTCTCACGGATTATCCTGACAGTATGAAACTGAGGAAAAGTTAAAATCGAAATTAAAAGTTGAGAAGGTATCATTCAAGAGCAGCCTTTAAGGCATTCTCGAATATCTCTGATGCCACATCAATTTCTTCTTTTTGTACTATTAGGGGTGGAATGAACCTTATGCTGTTGTCGCCGCAGCCGAGGAGTATAAGCCCGCGCTTGACGGCCTCCTTGACGATAGCATTTCTCAGCTTGGGGTTCTTCTCCTTGGTGTCCTTGCTCTTGACAATCTCAATCGCCTGAGCCAGTCCAATACCTCTAGCGTCTCCAATGACCTCGTACTTCTCTTCAAACTCTTTCAGGCGCTTGTGGAGGTACTCACCAACCTCTTGGACATGTGAGAGGAGCTCCTTGACTATCTCGACGACCTCTATTCCTGCAGCTATCGCAACTGGGTTGCCGCCGAAGGTCGAGGCGTGCCTGCCCGGCTTGTCAAAGGCAATATCAGCTCTGTGGACGACACCCGCTAAGGGGATTCCGCCGCCTATGGCCTTACCGAACTGGATGGTGTCCGGCGCTATTCCAAAGTGCTCGATAGCCCAGAACTTTCCGGTCCTTCCGACGCCCATCTGAACCTCGTCATCTGCCAGGAGAATTCCGTAATTATCTGCCAGCTTTTTCAGCTCCCTGAAGAAGTTCTTTGGCGGAACGACGTAGCCGCCCTCACCCTGTATCGGCTCAAAGACTATGGCCCCGACCTCGTGGGGCGGGACGTGGCGGAATACATACTCCTCGATGAACTCAATAACGCGATTGACCAGCTCGTCCGGATCGGCGTAACCATCGATGTGCCAGGGGTTCCTGTAGGGGTTTGGATAGGGTATGTGCTCGACTCCAGGCATGGTCGGGAAGAACCTGTCCTGCTGAACCCATTTACTGGCCGTCAGGGACAAAACGGCCTGGCTTCTTCCGTGGAAGGCGTGGTAGAAGGCGATGAACCTCTTCCTTCCGGTGCCGTACTTGACGAGCTTCATCATAGCTTCGTTTGCTTCTGCACCGCTGTTCTGGTAAACCACTTTCTTCGGAAAGTCTCCTGGGGAAATCTCGGAGAGCTTTTGAGCGAGTATTATCGCGTTTTCATAGAAGAAATCGTTCAGTGCGAAGTGGGTGAACTTCTCTGCTTGTTTTTTGATAGCTTCAACGACTTTTGGGTGGGTGTGGCCAACGTTCAACACGCCAACACCGCTTCCGAAGTCATAGAAAGTGTTTCCATCGACATCATGGACTAAGATTCCTTCACCATGGTCGATAACTATAGGAAGGGTTTCTGGATCTTGTGTTGTTGTTGCTAAGAGTTCAAAATTCCTCTTTATGACTTCCTTTGCCTTTGGCCCGGGTAGTTCTTTAACATTAGGTTTAACTACCATACTTCATCACCGAAAAAAATACGTATGAAACTATATAACTCTATGTTCATTAATGAACATCTTTGACCGAAGAATTTTCGGAAAAATGAGGGGGAATGCTTGATAGTCTCCATGCTTTTCAAATTTTGGAACCTTTTAAGAATTGGGTTGAGGACTCAAATTTCAAGATCTGAACAGAACTGAGACAGAGTTATGGACAGCCAAACATAAAGCTGATGAAAATGATAGCTAGGAAACTATTGCTCGACGAGCTCGTTGAGGTTTTTAATCTTCTTTTTTGTAAAGATATATATTGTCCTTCTGCCACTTTTTTCTGTTTTTATTGTGATTCCCATTTCTGTTTCTCCTGCACCGTACCCTCTTAGGGTGTGTTCGATCTCAGAGAGTCCAGTTTTTCCGAGATTCTCGTTGTAAAATGTTCCTAGTGGCAACGTTCCTATAGTTTTTTCCTTCAAGATGAATTTCTCATAGGCTAAACCTATAGTTATCTTCCCTCTCTTTTTCAAGAGAGATTTTGCCTTTCTTAGGCCAGTAACAGGGGAATAAGGTTTGCCTTCTAGAATTATTGCTTTGACCCCAATCTCACTCAGTTCGCTAAGAAGATTTTTATATCCTTCAAGATCTTGTTTCATTGTCCTTGATGGAAGCTTTGAAGCTTCAATGTCATAAAGAATCTCCTCAAAATGCTTATCTATGCAGTCTTTTAGACCTGACTCTTCCAACAGATATTCAAGTCTTTCTCCTTTTCTACCTGATGTTATAACTCGTTTTATTTCTTCCTTGTTGTATCCTTTTAGGTAAAGTTGCTCGATGTAATCAAGAGTTACGTGAAGTATTGCAGCTTTAGACCCTCAATACCGTATTCGTCGTATATTTTCTTGATAATCTTTATACCTTTACTATCCAGTTCAGTGAATAGATACTGGGCTTCTTTTCTTACATTTCTCGGAAACATTTTGGAAAATTTTATGAGGCTTTTCTTAACTTCACCCAGGGTTAGGCCATGTATGAGTCTTACAACTGCCTCAGTGCTTATCACATGGGTTACCATAACTTTAACGGCATCATGATGCTCCATGTCGTCTATTATTCTGTCAATTTCATTGGCAAATTCTCCATCAAAACCGCATTCTTCAGCCCATTTCCTATGAAGCCTATGACTTGGCACCCAAACCACCAAATTGTTGTTATTGAATTTTTCTCAAAAAGTTAAATGAGATGAAAAACATGAAACCAGAGAATTCATTCCATGACCTTTGAGTTCCATTCCTCAAGGAGCTCTTTAGCGGAATTAGCGGCTATCGCTCCCTGGCCTACAGCAACAGCTATCTGCTTGAAGATGTTGGTTATGTCTCCAGCAGCGAAGATTCCCTTCACCTTGGTGCGCATGTGCATGTCTACCGGGATGTATCCGTACTCATCGGTTATACCGAGATGTTTAACGAAGTCCGTCTTTGGCTCGTAACCGATAAAGATAAACACTCCATCAACGGCCATTTCCTTTTCTTCACCAGTTATGCGGTTTCTGAGCTTGACAGCTTCAACTCTGTTTTTTCCTTTTATCTCGGTGACTATTGTGTTTAATATAGCCGGTATGTTGGCATTCCTAAACCTGTCCTGCAGTATTTTATCAGCTCTGAACTTATCCCTTCTGTGCACCAGTGTGACATCAACGCCTATGCTCTTCAGATAAAGAGCTTCCTGCAATGCTGTATTTCCTCCTCCTACTACGATAACTTTTTTGCCCTTGAAGAGTGGCCCGTCACAGGTGGCGCAGTAGGAAACACCTCTCCCAGTTAACTCTTCCTCACCTGGAATATGAAGCTTTCTTGGGGTTGCACCAACAGCTATGATTATGCTCTTTGCTTTGTACTCCCTACCATTCTTTGTCCTAACTACAAATTTGCATGGGCCTTCATAGTATGCACACTCTGTAGGATCTATTCTTTCAACGTCATCAAATATTACCTCGACACCAAGCCTTTTGACATGCTCATGCATCCTTGCTGTGAGCTCTGAACCACTTATACCATCAGGAAAACCGGGATAGTTCTCTATAATGTCCGTCAGTGCCATGTTTCCTCCGAGATCTCTGCTGATTATTCTTGTCTCGAGGCCGAATCTTGCCGCATAGATAGCTGCCGTAAATCCAGCGGGCCCGGCACCGATGATGAGAACATCCCATACTTTGCCTTCCTCCTCCTTCGAGCGCGAAAATCCTGTCAAACTGAACATTCTCTCACCTCCAAATTCAGCTAATCTGAGCCATTTAAAAGCATTATGGAACATCAGTGGGTAATAGAAGATCATATGAGAGCCATATCTCTGTCAAGGATTAAATGAAGGGTATAACCGCTGAATGCCGCAAATCCTACGAAGAGGGATTCTTCATAGCTGATTTTGATTCCGATATGAACGAGAGCAAATACCGTCCCTCCGTATATCAAGGCAAACAGCAAGGAATGAACTATGCCTCTATGCTTTGGCATAATTGCCGTGAATACATACCATGAGGCAAATGCTACAGCAGCTGCTATCCCCCAGGTGAGAGTCAGGTTTATCCAGTTCTGTGATGAGATGTTGATATAAGAATAAATCCGAATGAAAACTGCACTTCCGACTGCAACGGCAACTAATGGTTTTGTCCCACGGTGTATTAATGCATCAGGATGATCCATATCTGGTAAATCGCTTCCTAAGACGTAAACGGCATATCCCAGAATAAGAGCCATTGTAGTGAGCTTGAATGGAACTCCAACAGCCGATAGAACGCCTGCTACAGCTACAGCTATTGGATAACTAGCTATTCCGCTAAGTACGTGAGTATCATAGTTTGGCATTGGACATCACTCTTCTTCAGCCTGTTCTTCCTCTAAGAACTTTCTCACGTATTCTGGGACTTTATAATTGCCCTTTGGATCTCCAACAAGGAATCCTAACCGTATGAGTTCTTCGAGTTGTTCATACACTTGAATTCCGGGCTTTTTGGCTTCTTTAGCCACCTGTATATAGCTCACGGGCCCTCCATTGAATTCATAAACAATAATCTCCACCAAATCTTTGTATTCTTTGGGAATCCGGGTGAGGTATTCCTCAAGGCTCTTCGGTTCCTCTAGGATTGTAGTTACCACATAGTCATCAATAGGATCAAACTTATGCTTTGAAGCTTCGCTTAAGACGTAGTGGAGGAGTCTGAGTATTTGTCTTGGGTTTCCATGACCAAGTTCGTGGATGAGCTTTATTGCCTCCTCAGTGAATGGATAGAGCGGATCATCAGTATCCCTAATTCTGACTCTGTTGAGTCTTTTTTTAACAAGTTCATATGCCTCATCGAGGCTCATAGGCCTAAGCTTGAACTCATAATGGAGGCGCATGAAGAATGCAGGGAATATTTTTGAATACTCCTCATAAGCTTCAGGTATGCAGGCAAAGGCCACAACACAGCCCTGGGGCATGTTGCTTATGAAGTGCCTGAGCATCTCAAAAAACTGGATTTTATCCTGTTCTCTCGCTGTCTGCATGTTCTCCAGCTCGTCTAAGAGTAAAGCGCAGTAGGGATATTTTCCCATGTGTTCTGTTAAAAGTTCTGCAATATCTCTCGACTTGTATTCTTGAGTTGAGCTCAGCATCTTCTCAAGCCTGTCTATGAATCCTAATTTTCTGCTGAGGTTCTCAAGAAATATGTTCGTTCTGCTCCTCGGCGGCTTTAACGCATAAAAGATGTCTCGGGTTAGCTTTAGAATGTCGTTCGTATCAACCTTCACATATATGGCTTTTCCTTTATTGTCGCTTATCGCTTTTGCAATGCTTTTAAGCCTCTGGGTTTTTCCCATTCCCAGGGGTCCAATTATTGAGAGAGCTATTGAGCTTCTATTCCCAATTACCTCAGAGATTATCATGGAGAGTCGCATGTCAATCTCCTGATAAACATGAATGCTCTCAACATCGCTTATTCCTTCACTCGCGAGCTGTTCAAAAGGATTCCTTGATAAACCGTAGATTTCATAACCTTCAATGGGGTAAAGTTTAAGTCCTCTTTGCTCCATTTCACCCACCAAGTTTAAATTTAAATTCACAAGCATATAAAAGCTTGTCCATTGGAGGTGCTCTGATGACACTTCTGCTTGTTACTGTTCCGACAGGAAGAGAAGGAGATGCAACTTTGGAACTTGAGTGGGCCCTTAACAAAGTCCTAATCAAAAAAACTAAGTGGAGAGGTGTTTTGATTGCTGAAACATCCCTTTCGAAAGAAGAAGCGTTGAGGTTGATTGAAAGCTTTGAAACCCAATCGATTTTCAAGGTTGTTCCTCTTGATGAGCTTGTGCGAAGCAATGAGAATGAAATTGTAGAGAAGGCAACTGAAATCGCCCGAAAGAGGATAAAACCCGGTGAAAGCTTCGCCGTTAGATGTAGGAAACGTGGAAGTAAGATAAAATCCGGTAAGGGGATTGAGGTCAAATTGGGAGCTAGGATAAAGGACGAGCTTGGAGCTGTTGTTAATTTGAGCTCTCCACAGTGGTACGTCCTCATAGAAGTGCTTGGTAAAAAAACAGGAATAGGGGTTGTAAGAGCAGAGGAGATAATAAAGAAAGATGTTGAGGATTAGTTCTATCAAGTTTCCATCCAGCCCGCACATCAAGAATTGCACCACAATTTCATTTATATGCAGGTAAACCTAAAATACGATGAATGCCAATATATAAACATGAACTATAAACAAATTTCATACGTGATAGTTCTTATGGTCATTGTTTCCTCTCTGTTGATAGCTGTAAAGCCATACATCAGGTTTGAAAGTGGAGGTGGTACTATTCCTGGAGAGGTTATAAAACTTCCCGACCCTAAACTTCAAGGTGAGATGAGTGTTGAAGAAGCGATAGCGAAGAGAAGGAGCATACGTTCCTACAGGAATGAGCCTCTGACTCTGGAACAGCTATCCCAGCTACTCTGGGCAGCTCAGGGGGTAACCCATGAGAGAAAAAGGAGCGCTCCGAGTGCAGGGGCAACATATCCCTTTGAGATTTATGTGGTTGTAGGGAATGTTCAAGGACTGAAGCCAGGGGTTTATCGTTATGATCCCTTTGAACACACGATTTCTCTTGTTAAAGAAGGTGACTACAGGAAGGCCCTCCAAAAGGCTGCCTTAGATCAGAGTTGGGTTGGAAATGCTGCGGTTGACATAGTTCTCGTAGCATTTTATGAGAGAACCACAGGGTATTATGGTGATAGAGGGATTAGGTATGTGCATATGGAGGCTGGGCATATCGGGGAGAACATATACCTGCAGGCAACTGCACTTGGTCTTGGAACTGTTGCTGTGGGAGCTTTTTATGACGACAAGGTTGCTGAGGTTGTGGGAACTGATGGAGCACCGCTTTACATTTTTCCAGTAGGTGTTCCAAGATGATAGACCACCATACCTTGGGTTATCTGGCGTTTATACTTATGAGTTTAACAATGCTTAGTGGGGCCTTTATTTTTCTCTCGAAGAAAAAAACAAATCTATGGATAGCTTTTCACATAATTCTTAGCATCATAACGTATGTGGTAATGGTAATCCTGATATGGTTGGTGAGATAGACACTCCCAATGGATACACACTGTCAGGATAAGCGGTGGGATTCAGTATAACTATTAAGCCTGACTTATCCTGACAGTATCCTTATTAAAAATTGGTTTGGATGCCTATAGATGCCAAGTGGTTGTTCATACAGGCGTTCAAGCAAGCACAACCAAAGACACGACGGAAACTGGGTCATTGATGATAAACCAAATAAGTAGTAAGCAGACTGCCTATTATCCCCTCAGTATCTTGGGATAGAACTAAAGCTTTATTTAGCTTCGGTTTCACAGTTACATATAGGGAGGAAACATGAAGATAAAGGAGATTATAGAAAAACTTGCTAGTTTGAGTGAAAAAGAGGTTTTATCATACTGGATACGGGGTGAATATGAAGAGGCTGATCTCTACTGGGCATTGGCTAAAAGGGCGAAGGAATTGGGATTAGATGATGAGTTAATAGGGACTTTTGTTATTTTGGCAAAAGAGTCCAAAGGACATGGAACCAGGCTCTTTGAGATATATAAGCGGCGTTATGGCGAGCAGCTTGAGGAAGTTCATATTCCTCCAGTTGAGGTTCTGCCTTTACTTGAAAAGTTCAAAAATGCCTCAGATGTTATATCCGTTCTCTATGAAGCTATGAGAAGCGAGCTTTTGGCCAAAGCTATTTATGAGGAGTTGATGAAAAAAGTGCAGGATGATAGAGTTAGGAAGGTTTACGAATATCTCGCGATTATGGAGCAAGATCATTATAACCAGCTCAAGAAAGAGTATGAACTTTATATGAGAAAATATGCTAGTGAAATCAGAACAGAAATGTGTGCTCAAACATCAACCGAAGAAGGTTCATAAATAATTTCGTTTTTGAAAACTCCTTTCACATTTCTGCTCATTTGTTAAAAATGTTTCTTAGACGTTTGGTCCCTGTCAGGGTGACCTGTGAGAGCTCCTGATAATAAATTCGGTATGCAGGCTTATCCTGACAGTATCGACGTTTATATCACAAGACAGATAAAAAGAAGGCTTGGTGGTTAAAATGGAGGATTTTGATGGGCTGTTGTCCCTCTTAACTCTCCAACTTGAAGCACTGGTTGAGGAGGTTTATAACGTACTTGCTGGAGCGACAACAGATGAGTGTATGAAAATGGTGTCCAGCTACCTTGGTTCAACGGAGAAGCTTCATAGAAGAACAATTGAGAGCCTTATCAAGGAATACAGGTACGGGCATGCATAAAGATCAGTGTTTTGTAATATTGGTGCGGGAGTTCTTGATGTATGAGGCTAAATGAGAACTGTCAAAGTCTGAAAGACAGCCAATGAAGCCAGAAGATTACACGGTACACGGTAGAAGGAAAGAGTAAAGGAGTAAAGTAAAGATTAGATCTACTGCTTCTTTGCTTCTGGGGGTTCTTCTATTAAATTATCGCTGTACTTGTCGTAGTCCGCCAGCAGGAAGTTCTCACTCATCCTAAGAGCTTTCACATTTTTCTTTTCTCCGGGGAACTTCTTGCCTGGACACACATCGACGCAGAGGGCGCAGAACATACATCTTGAGACATAGTGCCTTATCTTTCTTAGTTCTGGAATCCATTCCATGGCATCCGCGGGACAGACCTTTATGCACAGCTGGCAGCCTATGCATCTCTCAGGGTCATAGATTAGCTTTCCTCTGAAGCCTTCAGGAACCGGGATCGGAGGATTTATCTTCACCTCTCCCTTCTGAACCTTCTCTACGACTTCGGTTACGTTTTTGGGTGCATGCTTGACCGGGAACGGGTTTGTGGCGGGCTTTTTAACAGCTT
>Ga0256842_1001266_pt1 | contig 20721 bp, 18 predicted proteins | sample 4559240metaG_FD_185973 | JGI IMG/M metagenome (GOLD analysis project Ga0256842, IMG submission 185973) | Hydrothermal vent microbial communities from Guaymas Basin, Mexico - 4559-240 | ecosystem: Environmental > Aquatic > Marine > Hydrothermal vents | place: Mexico: Guaymas Basin | collected... | reverse complement strand
ATGTCCCACTTGCAAAGATAGGGGGGAAAGGTCTCTTTGTAAAAGAAATAGAAGAAGCCCTGCTAATGGGTGATGCAGATATAGCAGTGCATTCTATGAAAGATGTGCCATCTCTATTACCTGAAGGCCTGGAAGTTGGCATAATTCCAAAAAGAGAAGAACCATTTGATGCATTTTTGTCAGAGAAGTATCCAGATTTAAAATCCCTTCCAGATGGTGCAGTAGTTGGCACTAGTAGTTTAAGGAGACAGGCGCAGTTAAAAAAAACTCGTCCAGATTTAGATATCAAGATGCTCAGGGGGAATTTAGATACAAGGGTGAGGAAATTGAAACAAGGTCTGTATGATGCAATAATTGTAGCTGTGGCAGGGTTAAAAAGGTTAAATATATCCAGTACGTATATGGAAGTATTGGCCCCACCTCTATTTTTCCCTGCAGTTGGACAGGGAGCACTTGGTATTGAGTATAAAAAGGATCACAATGAGCTTTTGGAGATTATATCCTTTTTAGACCACTATGAGACCAAGGTGTGTGTAATGGCGGAAAGGGGATTTTTGGATGAGCTTGAAGGTGGATGTCAGGTTCCAATTGGTGCCTATGCTGAGTTAAAAGACAATGAAGTTTATATTAGGGGATTTATTTCTGATATAGCTGGCAAAAAGTTTATATATGGCGAAAAAAAAGGGCCTTCTCCAGATGCTACTAAAGTGGGAAAAGAACTTGGTAGATATTTACTAAATAGTGGAGGAGAAGAAATTTTAAGGGAAATTTATGATCAAGGGGCATAAGAGAAATGAAGAAATATTTGTTTATATTTGTTTTGTTTTTTGGGATATTAGTAGCCAATGTATATGCACAAGGAGACAAAGTTATTTCCATGGATAAATTAAAGCAAAGGATCCATTCTTTTACATTAAAAAATGGAATGACATTTGTGGTAATGGAGAGAAAGACATCACCAGTGGTGAGTTTTGTGACATTTGTAAAAGTTGGTAGTGTAGATGAAAAAACAGGTCACACTGGTATTGCCCATATATTTGAGCATATGGCATTTAAAGGTACAAAAGATATAGGAACCAAAGATTATTCTAAAGAAAAGGTATTGTTGAAAAAATTAGATGAGGCTTATAAAAAATATATAAAATGTAAAGACTTAGAAGGAAATCAGGGAAAATGCAAAATTTATAAAGATGAATTTGAAAAAATTTTGCATAAAGCTAATTCTTTAGTAAAGCACAATGAATTTTCAAAGATAATAGAGAGAAATGGTGGTGAGGATCTAAATGCAGGTACTTCAACTGACTATACCATGTATTATTGTTCTCTTCCAGCAAATAAAGTAGAGCTATGGTTTTCTTTGGAATCTGATAGGCTTAAAAATCCAGTATTCAGAGAATTTTATACAGAAAAAGAGGTAATTAGAGAAGAAAGACGCATGAGAGTGGACACATCTTATATGGGAAAACTTATAGAGGCATTTAGGTCCATAGCATTTAGTGCCCATCCATACGGACATCCCACCATTGGTTGGGACCCTGACATTATTCATACCACTATTTCAGATGTAAAGGAATTTTACAAAAAATATTATGTTCCACAAAATATTACCATAGCAATAGTAGGTGATATTGATCTAAAAGAAATAAAAAAAATGGCGGAAACTTATTTTGGAGATATGAAAAAACGACCAGATTCTCCTTATGTGTGGACAAAGGAGCCCAAACAGGCAGCCAAAAAAGAGGTCCTATTATATGCAGATGCACAGCCCATGTATATCAGAGGGTATCATGTGCCAGGATATGGGAGTAAGGATTATTTAGCACTGGAATTACTAGAGGGGATATTGTCAAATGGCAGGAGTTCAAGGCTTTATTCTCATCTTGTGTTGGAGAAAAAATTGGCATTATCTATATCTGCATTCTATGGCTTTCCTGGCGAGAGATATCCTTGTCTATTTGGAATATATGCAATACCAAATCAAGGGGTAGGTCTGGATGATTTGTCCAGGGCAATAGATGCTGAACTCGAAGATATTCTAAAAAATGGTGTGACAAAACAAGAAATAGAGAGGGCATATACCCTGGAAGAAGCAAATTTGCTTAGAGAAATGGAATCTAATTTGGGAATGGCAAGGGAACTTGCCTATGCACAATCAATATATGGAGACTATAACAGACTTTTTTCAGATTTAGAAAAACTCAAATTTGTTAGCTCAAAAGATATTCAACATGTGATAAAAAAATATTTTATCTCATCTAATATGGTAGAGGGAAGATTGTTACACAATGGGAAAAACAAAAAATAGGACGTTAAATTATGAAAAGGTTGATTATAATGTCTATGATATTAAGTATTATGGGTTGTGGTTTTAATGGTCCAAAGAAATACAATGAGCTTAAATTTAATAAAAGTATTTCCTGGCCTAATTATAAGATTATCTCTTTTAAATCTAATAATGGTATAAACTTTTTTTTGATTGAAGATCATGAATTGCCCATTATTAAATTTAATATTTATGTAAAAGGTGGGAAATATGCAGTTCCAAAGGGAAAAGAAGGGCTTGGATTTATACTAGCACAGATGCTGAGAATGGGTGGCACCAAGAAATATCCAGGGGAAAAGCTAGATGTATTTTTAGAAGATAGGGCAGTTGAATATAATATTGACTTTGATTTCTTAAATGGAGAGATTGATATTGATCTGTTAAAAAAAGACTTTGATACAGTAATGCCTGTTATAATTGAGAGTTTGGCAAACCCAATCTTTACCAAGGAGAAGTTAAACCTTGCTAAGATGAGGCTCTTAACCATAATTGCAAGACGAAATGATAGGCAGGAAGAAGTTGGAATGAGGGAGTTTAAAAGGATCATTTATGGTAAGAATTCTGTTTTGGGAAGAATTCCAACAAAAAAGAGCGTTGAAAATATTTCATTACAAGATGTGCGCACTTTTTATCAAAAACTCTTTGTTGGACCAAATATCTTAGTGGGAGTTGTAGGTGACTTTGACAAAAACAACATAAAACAAAAATTAAATAACCTCTTTCAAGTCTTTAAAAAAGGTGAAGAGATAAAGTTTAACTTCCCTGAAGTTAATCCACCCCTTTGCAAAAGATATATAATAGATAAACCAGGCTCAAACCAGGCGTTTATTGTTTTAGGACATTTAGGGGATTACAGATTAAATCCAGATTTTGCTCCATTGCAGGTAATGAACATGGTCTTAAGCGGAGGTTTTTCTGGAAGGCTTTTTGAGAATATAAGGACAAAGATGGGACTGGCATATAGTGTATATGGACATTTTGGAGGTGAGAGATATTATCCAGGACTCTTTTTTGTTGCACTTAAGACAAAAAATAGCTCTGTTACAAGGGCAATAGAGGCAGTTTTAGATGAGCTTGAAAAGATAAAACAATATGGTGCTAAAGAAAAAGAGGTTGAGGAGGCAAAGGAACAATTTTTAAACTCCCTTGTCTTTAGATATGATTCTCCTAAAAAGGTTCTTGAGAGAAGGCTATATTATGAAATAAGAGACATGGACCCAGATTCTTTTAAAAAGTTGATTAATGATATTAAGGGAGTGACAGTTAAAGATGTAAATAGAGTGGCAAAAAAATATCTGCAGCCAAAAGATGTAGATATTTTAGTTGTTGGAGACAAAAAAGATTTAGGAGAGGAGTTAAAGAAAATTGGCCAGTTTGAAGATTGGAAGTTGGAACAATAGAGCATATTAAAAGTTTCTTAAAAAAAATGGTTTTAACTTGTAAAATTAGGATGGATAATATAACTTAAATAGAAACTTATATGGCTGGCTGGTTATAGAGTTTGCCAAAATGGTTGATAAATTTTAAGTAAACTAAGGAGGGCAGGGATATGCACCATACAGAAGATGCTTATAAAAAGCTATTAGACATAGGAAGACCACCAAATATAAAAAAACTATTTCCAAATTCAAGGGCACTTATTGTGAGCGGAAAGGTGATTGATAGGGCAATGTTAAAAAAAGGCAAGGCAATGACAATTGCTGCAAATGGTAGGAACTATTTTGTTATAAGGGGAGCCCTTCTTGCTGCCCAGAGGGCAAATGCTGCTATAATTTTAGAAATAGCCAAGTCTGAATCCACATATTGTGCTACTAATTTCTGGAATCTGGCAAGAAGAGTTGATGCACTGTGTAATGAGCTCAATATCACTGTTCCAGTGGCAATCCACGCAGATCATTTTGCAATAAAGAACAAAGAAGACATAGAAAAGGCCAGAAAACAGATACCATCAATGTTTGATTTTGGTATAACTTCAATTGCAATTGACGCATCTCATTTGCCAGATAGGGATAACTTGCTTGCAAATATTGAACTCTCTCAATATATCCCAAAATGGGCTGGTTATGAGACCGAGGTTGGGGAGATAAAGGGAAAAGAAGGATTATCTACCCCAGAAGAGGCCCTATTTTTAATCAGGGGCTTAAATGCCCATTCTATATTTCCTGATTGGATTGCTTTAAACAATGGAACCACGCACGGTATTCAGGATTCAGAGGCAGGGATTCAGGTAGATTTAACAGCAAAGATACATGAGGTCTTAGAACCTTATAAGGTATCAGGTGCCCAGCACGGCACATCTGGAAACAGCACCCAGAGGTTAAAGGAGATCGCTGAAAAGACCCGTACCACAAAGGCAAATGTAGCAACTGCCCTTCAAATGCTCACCTGGGGAGTTAGGGTAAATGATTATGGTAATGCAGAATTGGATGAAAACGGTGAATTTATAAAAGAGCCAGATAAAGGGGTTAGTGAAGAGTTGTGGAAGGAAATGGTTGAATATGCAAAGAAAAATGGTCTTAAAGGGGGAAATTATAAAAAATTAAATCTACCATTTGAGACAGCTCTTATGTCAGAGCCACCTGAAATAAGGGAAAGGATGACCAAAAACGTCGAGGATTTTGTATATCATTTGCTAGTTGATGTGTTTAATGCAAAGGACACTGCTGATATTGCCAAGGAGCTCATTGCTAAGGCAAATTCATATGATCTAGGACCAAAAGCTGAAAAGATAGAAGATGAATCTAAGTGGGATATTGAAAAGATAAAGGCAATGGAGGCAAATGTAGAGGAAGATAGTGGGGATTATGACGATTAAATAGGATAGGGCACATGAAAGTTGTGCCCTATCTTTTAAATGAGTTGAATATCTTTGCTGCCATAAGTGCAGCGCCAAATCCATTGTCAATATTTAACACACTAACTCCACCTGCACAGGAATTTAACATTCCCAGAAGTGCACTGATTCCATTAAAGCTGGCACCATATCCAACAGATGTGGGAACAGCGAGGATTGGTTTTCCTGTAATGCCAGCAACTACACTGGGAAGGGCACCTTCCATACCTGCTACAACTATTAATATCTTCGCAGCTCTGAGAATATCTAAATAGGGAAGCAGTCTGTGAAGTCCTGCAACCCCGACATCTGTAATCAGTCCCACATTTAAATCAAAAAATTTTGCACACAGGTATGTTTCCAGGGCAACTGGAAGATCTGATGCACCAGCAGTTAAGATGATAATATCTCCATCTTCCTGCCATGGCGGATCTAAAGGGATTTTTTCTCCAAAAATAAATATCTTTGCCTCTGGATAAAATACACCTTTATCAAAAAGTTTTTCCAGTCTTTTTCCTGTTTTAATATCTAATTTGGTAATTAAAAGTTTATCCATGCCACTTTTCTCTATTATTGTCTTTAGCTGCTCAAAACTCTTTCCCTGACCAAATATAACCTCCCTGTGGCCAGTTCTAATCTCCCTGTGAGAATCCAGACAAATACCATTTGGGAGTTTTTTATATGGCAAATCCTTAAGAAATGTAAATGCCTCATCTACCGAGATATTTCCATTATCGAGATCCCTTAAAATATGTTTTATATCCAATTTTAATAACTCCTTTTTTGAGTTTTAAGTCCTCTTGACTTAAGTTGATTAATAATTATTTTATGTTGATTATATGATAAGCTCCTTTTGGAAGAAAAAAGATTGTATGGTTATCTTAAAGGTCTTAAGAATAGAAAATTTTAAAGGGGTTTGCAATGGCTGATTCAATTATATCAAAGGCCACTAATTTATTGATCGCTAGAAGACCCAAAGAAAAGCTAGATGGATTTTTTGAATTTTTGGAAAAAAATTTTGGAATTGATGGGGCATGCGTTTATATATGGACACCAGAATATAATATGTTTAGATCCTGCAACTTAGAGTGGGTAAAAGAGGATTTTAAAGAGTCTTTAGAGATGATAATAACTTCTCTATATAAAGGAGATGATATACGTTTTTTGCCCCTAGGAAAAAACAGTTATGCAGATGAAGTCTTAAAAACAGGTAAGCCTCTATATGTAAGGGATACAAGTAAATCACCTTATTGGGGGGATAGGATTAGATATAAAGGAGGCATTAGATCCACATACAACTATCTTCTCATTAATAGAGAAGATTTCAAAGTTATTATAATATTTTTTAGTAGACATAAAGATGGATTTTCAAAGGATTTTATTTCGTTCATTGAAGGAATAGTAGATAAATTATCTCCTATAATTGAGGTTATAATACATGAAGAGATACAAGAGATAGACAAAATTCATCTAAAAGAAGAACTTGAACAAAGGAATCACGAATTAGAAATATTATTAAATATGGCTAGGCAACTTAGCTTTGCCTCTACATATGAAGATGCCCTTAAGATAGTACGCAATTTACTTCCTTTTGGTGTAAAATATGATTTTTTTTCTATGTTAATAGTTTCAGAATATATAAAAAAAATATTTATATATCCCTATTATCATTTATCAGATAATTTAATAAACTATATAGTTGAAAATATGTTTAAAGAGCTTTCAAAATATATGAAAGTTGATAATAATGAGTTTGATATATATGTAGACGAACCAATGCATGATAATTTTCAGTGTATAAGAGAATTAGATGAACTTTTTTTGTCCCCAATAACTCTCTCTCCAGAGGAAAGAGAAATTGGTATTTTCTGTATTGGTAGGAAGGGAAAGGAGTTTAATAAAGAAGAGAAAAGATTTCTAAATCTTGTATTTACTCAATTAACAATAACATTTATTAGAATAATAGAATTTAAGGAAAGGGAAAAGAGTATTGTCCAAAATATGCTGTACAATTTCCCTGAAGGAGTGATATTAATAGATAATAACTTAAAAATACTCCTTTATAATAAGATTGGGGAAGAATTAATTTCTGAATTTGGATATATATCTAATAAAGATCAGTTATTAAAGTTTAAGGACATTTCCATTAAAAAGCTGATTAAATCTGTTAAAAGAGAATTAGACGTGGTGATTGGTAAGGGTAAAAAGGACAGGATATTAAAGTTAACAGTTCAGCCTATAGATATACCCTATCCCTCTCCTACATGGCTCGTAATGGTATCAGACGTTACTGAGCGTAGGAATTTTCAACAAAAGATGCATAAGATGTTGGAAGGCACGGTTTATTCCCTTGCCTTGGCAATTGAGAGGAGGGATCCATATACAGCTGGGCATCAAAAAAATGTGGCAAATTTGACAGTAAAGATTGCCCAAAAATTAGGTTTAGATGAGGAAAACATAAATATTTTATTTATGGGCGCTCTATTACATGACCTTGGCAAGATCGCAATCCCATCAGAGATATTGACAAAACCTGGTAAATTGACTCCTGAAGAATTTGCCTTAATCAAGACCCATCCAAGGGTGGGCTATGAAATTTTAAAGGACGTTGAATTTGTAGGTCCTGTGAAAGAAATGGTGCTTTATCACCATGAACGTTTAGATGGCAGTGGTTATCCTGAAGGGTTAAAAGGGGATTTAATACCCATGGAAGCCAGGTTATTGGCTGTGGCAGATGTTGTGGACGCCATATCTTCCCACAGACCATATAGACCCGCCCTGGGACTTGAGATGGCCTTGGAAGAGATAAAGAAAAATCGAGGAATACTCTATGACCCAGATGTGGTAGATGCATGTTTAAGTATTGATTTTTCAAAGTAAGTGTGCAAATAAATAATGTTGAGTTTATAATACATTGAAGGCCATTAATATTCAAAAATTCTACGAGTGTGATGGACAGATTTTTACTGGTTATTTCTGAAGTACACGACATAGCCCATTTAATAGAAGGGCTGAAGGAAAATAACATTCAATTTCATGTGAGTTGTGAATTAAATGAGATAAATACTATTTTAAAAAAGAGACGTCCAAATTTAGTGCTTATTAAAGATAAGCTGGAAAAAATAGATTCAGAACAAATAGTATCTAAAATTGTAAATAGAGATGAAAGTCCATATGTAGTTGTTTTTTCGGAAAAAGCTGATGCGTCTTTGGCAAAGAAATTTCTAGACCTAGGCGTATTTGACTTCTGGATAGCTCCCATTATCTTAGATAAGATCTTGGTCTTTTTTAAAGAAGAGAGAAAGGATAATTTTTCAAAAGAACATAGCCCTCCAAATTATATAAAAATAGTTGGTGAGCATAAAAAGATAAGACTAGCGCTTGCCCTGGCAAAAAAGGTGGCCCCATCCAATGCAACAGTCTTGATTTCTGGAGAATCTGGAACAGGTAAGGAACTTATAGCAAAATATATTCATTTAAATAGTAATAGGGCAAAAGGTCCTTATGTGGCAGTAAATTGTGCTGCTTTGCCTGAAAATCTCTTGGAAAGCGAGCTTTTTGGTTATGAAAAAGGGGCATTTACTGGAGCATATAAATCAAAGCCTGGAAAGTTTGAGTTGGCTTCTGGGGGAACAATTCTACTTGATGAAATATCAGAGATGAACCTAACTCTGCAGGCAAAGCTCCTCAGGGTGATTCAAGAAAAAGAAGTGGACAGACTGGGAGGCGTTCAGCCAATCAAAGTAGATGTGAGGATAATCGCTACCACCAACAGAAATCTAAAAGAATATGTAGAGCAGGGAAATTTCAGACAAGATCTATATTTCAGATTAAATGTTATCCCTATTCATCTACCTCCTTTAAGGGAGAGGGGCGATGATGTGATCTTGCTTGCAAATTATTTTTTAGAAAAATTTTCTCATGAATATAATATTCAAACACCTGGATTCAGTGAAGAGGCCATAGAGTGGATGAAGACTTATGATTGGCCAGGAAATATAAGGGAGCTTGAAAATTTAATAGAAAGGGCAGTTTTGATTGCCCAGGATTCATATATAGAGCCAAGACATCTACTTATGGATTCCTTGGAAGATGATCTATTGGAAGATGTTCGTGATAAGGATTTTGAAGAAAATTCTCAAAAGCAAGAACATAGAGAGATTTTTAAGTTGGATTTTGACAGGATCGTTCCATTGGAAGAATTGGAAAAACACATGATAATAAAAAGTTTAGAGAAAACAAGGGGAAATAGGACCAGGGCTGCAGAACTTTTAGGCATATCAGTAAGGACCCTTAGAAATAAATTAAATAAATTAAAGGAACAAGGGATTACCTTATAAACAAAAAAACGCAGAATCAAAAAATATATTTGTATGTATAAGGGAGTGTGAATATGGGATATTTAAACAAAGAAGTAAGTGGGTTTTTAGAGAAAAGTTCCTGGATTAGAAAGATGTTTGAGGCTGGTTTAGAGTTAAAGAAAAAATTTGGTGAGGACAATGTCTATGACTTTAGTCTGGGAAATCCAGATTTGCCTCCACCAAAAAAGGTAAAAGAGGCACTTATAAATATATCAAATCATGCAGATAAACCATATGCTTTTGGATACATGCCAAATGCAGGGGCACCAGAGACCAGACAAAGGCTTGCTGAGTATTTGTCTAAAGAGCAGGGTACTGAGATCCCACCCTCAGATGTGATGCTAACTTGTGGGGCAGCAGGTGGCCTTAATTGCCTTTTTAGGTGTATTTTGGAGCCAGGTGAGGAGGTAATTTGTCTATCTCCATATTTTGTTGAATATGTGTTTTACTTATCGAACCACAAGGCAAAGGCAAAGATTGTTGAAACAAATGAAAATTTTGAAATAGACTTAAATAACATTGAACAGGCTATTTCAGAAAATGTGAGGGCTGTGCTTATAAATTCCCCCAACAACCCCACAGGTCAGATTTATACCAGAGAACAGCTAGTTGGATTGGGGGATTTGCTTACAAAGTTTTCAGAAAGATTTAATAGGCCAATCTACTTGATTTCAGATGAGCCATACAGGTTTTTGACATATGATGGGTGCAAGTGTGTGTCAGTATTTGAGTGTTACAGGAATTCAATTGTTGTTAGTTCCTTTTCAAAGAGCCTATCCCTTGCTGGTGAGCGAATTGGATATGTTGCCTTAAATCCAGAGCTTGAAGGAAAAGAAGAGCTTATGAACGGCCTTATATTTGTGAACAGAATACTTGGTTATGTAAATGCCCCGACCATAGGACAGAAGATTTTGGACTATGCTTTAGGTGAAAATGTGGATATATCAATATATGATAAGAGAAGAAACATTATGGCAAATATCTTAGAACAAGCAGGCTATGAATTTCTCATGCCAAAGGGTGGTTTTTACTTTTTTCCAAAATCTCCTATTCCTGATGAGGTGGAGTTCGTAAAGATATTGCAAAAAGAGCGAATTTTGGCAGTACCTGGATCTGGCTTTGGTAGAAAGGGATATTTTAGACTATCTTTTTGCGTTTCAGAAAAGACAATAGAAAATTCTGCAAAGGGATTTAAACAGGCCATTGATAGGGCAATGGCTTAGGCTACCCTTGTCCAAAAGATAGGATAGTTCAGGGTTTTATTGATTCCCTTTCTATATTTGACATATGCATTTAATTGATTTAACCATTGCCTTTTGGGCTTAGTTTGAAGTTCAATGTTCTAGGTTCGAAGTTCAAGGTTAAAAAGTGTTGTTGAGAATTTATGCGATTTTTTAAGAAAAAAATTCTATATAAAAATATGGGACTTATATGTTTGATAGCTTATCAGAGAGACTTGATGGAATTTTTTCCAAATTAAAGGGCAAGGGCACCCTGGATGAAAAAAATATCCAGGATGGCCTGCGCGAGGTCAGACTTGCCCTTTTAGAGGCCGATGTTAACTACAAGGTTGTTAAGGATTTTATTGAAAAGGTCAAAGAGCGAGCAGTAGGCCAGGAAGTATTAAAGAGTCTCACACCTGGCCAGCAAATAGTAAAGATCGTACATGAAGAACTAATAGAACTCCTTGGAGGAGTTGCTGAGCCCCTTAATCTCACCAAGACCCCATCTGTGATAATGTTAGTGGGTCTTCAAGGCTCAGGTAAGACCACAACAGCTGCCAAGCTTGCCCTTTATTTAAAGTCTCAAAAAAAGAAGCCGTATTTAGTTCCAGCAGACGTGTATCGACCTGCAGCTATAGATCAGCTATTTAAGCTCTCTAAAGAAGTGGATGTCCCTTGTTTTGAATCCACTTCAGACATGGACCCTGTGGATATTGCAAAGGAGGCAGTATCTCGTGCAAGGAAGAATTTTCTGGATGTTGTGATTATAGATACTGCTGGAAGACTCCATATTGACGAAGTCTTAATGGATGAGCTTGTGCGAATAAAGGCAGCAGTATCACCCCAGGAAATTTTGCTTGTTGCCGATGCAATGACTGGTCAGGATGCTGTGAATATTGCCCAGAGCTTTAACGAAAGGTTAGATATAAGCGGGGTAGTATTAACAAAGCTTGAAGGTGATGCCAGGGGTGGAGCTGCTCTATCTATTAGGTCCATTATAAATAAGCCCATAAAGTTTGTGGGTGTTGGAGAGAAATTAAAGGATCTTGAAGTATTTCACCCTGATAGGGTTGCTTCTAGGATCCTTGGGATGGGCGATGTACTTACCCTTATTGAAAAGGCGGAAAAGGCATTTGCTGATGAAGATGTAGAAGACCTGGAGGAAAAATTTTTACAGGCCAAATTTGATTTAGAAGATTTTAGAACACAGCTAAGGAGGATAAAAAAATTAGGTTCCCTTGAAGGAATTATGAAACTTATCCCTGGTATGGGGAAAATAAGGGAGCAGTTAAAACAGGCCCAGATGCCTGAGAAGGAACTTGTGAAAGTAGAGGCCATTATAAACTCAATGACCATTGAAGAGAGAAAAAATCCTAAAATTATAAATAATTCTAGAAAAGAGAGGATAGCCAGGGGAAGTGGTACTTCAGTGGCCGATATAAATCAGCTTTTGAAAAATTTTACTCAAATGCGAAAGATGATGAAAAAACTCACTGGAAAGGCCAAAAAGAACAAAGGAGTGATTCCAGGCATGGGTGCAAATCCTTTTGGAAATCCCCTGGCAGGAGCTGAGGCTGGAAATACTTTGCCAAAAAGCTTTTTTACAAAAAAGAAAAAACAAAGAAAAAAGAAAAAACAAAAAAGAAAGGCGAGAAAGAAAAAGTAAGAAAATGAGGGTTTGTTGGTGTTGCCTTTTGGCTTGAAAATGGTTATATTATAAATTCATTATTTTTTGGGGGGTAGAATAGATATGGCAGTGAAGATCAGGTTAATGAGATTGGGTTCTAAAAAAAGACCATTTTACAGGATTGTTGCTATTGATGGTTTGCGCAAGAGGGAAGGTAGAGCACTTGAGTTTCTTGGGTATTACAATCCAATGGTGGATCCAGCAGAGATTAAAGTTGATTTAGAAAAGGTTAAGTTCTGGTTTTCTAAGGGTGCACAGCCCACTGAAACAGTTAAATCATTGCTCAGGAAGGTTGGTTTTTACAAGGAGAATTAAAAATTTCAAATTTTGGTTTAGTTGTTTTTTGTAATCCTTTTGTTAAATTTGAGAAGTAGAAGTGGAGGTAGGTTATGTTCAAAGAATTAGTTGAGTACATTGCAAAGGCTTTGGTTGACAACCCTGATGCAGTACAAGTTACTGAAATTGAAGGGGAACAGACATCGGTAATTGAACTTCGCGTAGCCAAGGAAGACCTTGGCAAGGTGATTGGAAGGCAGGGACGTACTGCAAGAGCTATCAGGACCATCTTGGGTGCAGTATCAACAAAGGTTCAAAAAAGAGTGGTATTGGAAATATTGGAATAGGTTATGAAAAAACAAACCAGATCCAGATATTTGGTTCTGGGTAGGGTGAGAAAACCCCATGGACTAAAAGGGGAACTCAGTGTATGCAGCTACACTGATTCCCCTTTAGTTTTTAATAAGTTAAGGAGGATCTTTCTTCAGGTAAATGGCAGAAGGCCCCAGGAATTTAATATATTTAAGGTTAGAGAACATGGGAAATTCCTCCTTATAAAACTTAAAGATGTTAGGGATAGGGACGAGGCTGAAAAATGGCGTGGGGCTAAAATCCTTGCTTTAAGGGAAGATGTGCCTAAAGAAGAAGACGAAGTCTTTTTTGCAGATATAATTGGTTGTAACGTGTATTTACCAGATGGTATGTTTGTGGGTGTTGTAAAGGATGTTAAGAGATATCCCCAGGAGATATGGGAGATTCAAGATAAGGATGAAAATGAAATATTATTTCCTGCAATAGATAAATTTGTACTAAAGTTAGATGTGGAAAACGAAACAATAATAATTGACCCACCAGCAGGTCTTCTTGAAATCTACGGTTTTAATCCTTAAAGTTTTATTTCATTATTTCTCACCTAGGGCTAGGTTATATGCATTTTAATATCATCTCTATTTTCCCTGAATTTTTTACATCTCCCCTAAACACAAGTCTTTTAAAAAAAGCTATTGAAAAGAATATAATTTCTTTTTCATTTATAAATCCACGGGATTTTGCCACTGATACACATAGGAGTGTTGATGACAGGCCTTATGGAGGTGGACCTGGTATGGTGATGATGGTAGATCCCATTTACCAGGCCATAAAAAGCATTCCTGATCCAGGCAAGATAATCTTGCTTTCTCCTAGAGGTAAGGTGTTTAATCAAAAAAAGGCTAAGGAACTTAGTAAATTAAGCAAGATCACATTTATTTGTGGAAGATATGAGGGAATTGATGAGAGAATCGAAGAAATTTTAGATATTGAGAGGATTTCAATAGGTGATTTTGTGCTAAATGGCGGGGAAGCTGCTTGCCTTTCAATGATTGAGGCAATAGCCCGTCTAATCCCTGATTTTATGGGTAAATTAGAATCTACAGAATATGAGAGTTTTTTTTCAAACTTGCTTGAACACCCACACTATACAAGGCCAGCAGAATATATGGGCATTAAGGTTCCCGATGTGCTTTTGTCTGGAAATCATAGAGAGATTGAGAAGTGGCGGAGAAACATGTCTTTGATTGAGACATTTAAAAACAGGCCTGATCTATTGGAGTCCGCCAATTTATCCCCAGAAGATTATAAATACTTAAGGGAAAAAAAATTTAAGTTTTTAGGAAGAAATCTATATGTGGGACTGGTGCATTTTCCTGTACTTAATAAAGATGGAAAAGAATGTGCTGTATCCTTAACCAATCTGGATATCCATGATATTGCCCGTGTGTGTAAGACCTATTCAGTTAGTAAATATTATTTAATAACTCCAATTGAAGATCAAAAGGAGCTAGCTAGGAGACTTATTCACCATTGGATAGATGGGCCAGGCAAGGGTGCAAATCCAGATAGGGAAATAGCGCTTAAAATAGTGAGGATAATTGATTCAATTGAAGATGCAATAGATGATATAGCCAAATTAACAGGACAAAGACCTTATATTGTAACTACCAGTGCAAGGGATGAGGGAGACCTTAGTTTTTCTAATCTAAGGGAAATTTTAGAAAAAAGACCAATTTTTTTGCTCTTTGGAACAGGACATGGACTTTCAAAAAGGGCGATGGACATGGCACATGGAATCCTCCGACCTGTTAGGCCATTTGACAGATATAGACATCTATCAGTTAGATCGGCAGTGTCAATAATTATTGACAGGATATTGGGAGACTGTTTTTAAATAGTATTGAGCTCAACTTTCATATTAGCTTAATCTTAGTCACTGCCGTCTATATTATGCCACTATTCTAATCTGTTTTAGACCATTCCTATTTCATGTTACGCACGCAGAGTACATAGCGCTTGCTATCTTTATCTGCCCAGTAAGCATTTCCATTATACAAATATACTTCCCATACATACTTTTTTTGGTTTTTAACAGGAGTGGCACTCCAGTATGAACATATCCGGCATTTAAAACAGCAAGCATTTATAACAGGATTCCCGCCTCCTTTAGGGGAAACTATACTGAATAACTCAAATAAGGTGGGTAGTCTCCAATTGGTAAATCCAGCAAGATTTAAATTTTCGCAATATTTTTTTGCTTCAATCCACGTAACTTTGTCTCTATGACAAATCTGGCCATCCCCATCTGTATCTGCTGTTGCCTGTTGCCACATGAGGTTTGTCTTTGAATCAACTACCACCAATTGTCCATTAATCTTTTTTTTGTCCAAAAATTTCAGAAGATCATCGTATTTTTGCCCATATCCGTAAAATTTTTCACCCTTATCTGGTTTAGGACATGGAGTTTCAGTACATTGGTTGTAACATGTTACCCTGGGTTCCTCGGCCCTTGCTATGGTTCCTAGAAATATCCAAAGGGTAAAGTTAATAATAAATAGATGAAAAACCTTTTTGTAAATATCCATGATTTGCCTCCTTTTTTAAAAATGAATAAAACTAATTAACATACTTCATTCACTGTTATTTTTTTGTCGACTTTATTATAACCTATTTTTTATATTTTTCAACTTAATTCTTGAAAAATAAATTAATTCATATTATGGACACCCTTAACGTTGAAAGGTAATACTATTGAAATTTAACAGTATTAAAAATCCTTATGTCAATGGAAGGGGAAAAAGTTATTAACAAACATAGTGTCATAATTATAAGGAGGTTTAATCTATGCTAAAATCTAATTTAAAGAAATTGCTTTTGATTTTAATGGTATTTTTTACCCTGTTTTTGCCCCGGGTATGGGGGGCGGTGAAGGAAAAGGATTTATCAATTACCGCAGACCATACAAAATTTAAAGATTTAAAAGGAGATTTTCACAATGGGGAAGATTTAACTAATATGTGTTTGAAATGTCACAATCTGGCAGATAAGCAGATTTATAAGACTTTTCACTGGACATGGAAGGACAAGGGGGGCTTAAGAGGAAAGGGCGCTTATACGGTGAATAATTGGTGTATTTCTACAAACTTTATGCACGATGAAGAATGTAGCCTTTGTCATATTGGGTGGAAGGGCAAGGAAGAAGGTATAAATTGTTTTAAGTGTCACCTTCGGACCAAAGAAGATATTGCAAGTGATATGAAAGATTATTTGTTTTTTTCTCAATCCCAGGATAAAGATTCTCAGGAGATGGCAAATGATATAAAAAATACAATAAAAGAACACATGGTAAAGGTAGGACCTCCAACACGGAGGAATTGTGGAGAATGTCACTTTAAGGGTGGACATGGTGATGGAGCAAAACATGGAGACTTAGACACTTCTTTAATAAATCCCTCAAGGGATCTGGATGTTCATATGAGTCCTAAAGGTGGCAATTTTTCCTGTGTTAGATGTCATACCACTGTGGGCCATAATATTGCAGGAAGGTATTATATACATCCAGCGGTAAAGGAGAAAAAATCACTTATTGAGGATGATAAAACATCCAAAATAACATGTGTCTCATGTCACGGTCACACCCCACATAAAGATTCACTATTAAATGGTCATATAAAGAGAGTTGCGTGCCAGAGTTGTCATATTCCTGCATTTGCCAGGAAAAAACCAACGGAACTTTTGTGGGATTGGTCTACTGCAGGGAAAAAAGAAAAAGGAAGAAGAATCAAAAAAGTAGATAAATATGGCAAAGTTATCTATGGTTCTGATGTGGGCACTAAAAAATGGGCAACCAATGTGGTTCCAACTTATTTTTGGTATAATGGGACTATGGCATCATATACCTTGAAAGATACTATAGATCCCACCAAGGAAAATTTTTTAAATAAGCCCATTGGTTCTCCAACAGATAAAAACTCCAAGATCTTTCCCTTTAAAATTCATAGGGGAAAGCAACCATATGATACAAAATATAAAAGGCTGCTTCCTCCATTATTATCTGAGGATGTGAAAACTGGAGAGGAAGGGTATTGGAAAACCCTGGATTGGCAAAAGGCTTTAAAAGATGGGTGTAAAATTATGAAAATCCCGTATAGCGGCGAGTTTGGATTTGTGAAAACAGCTTGGGCCTATCCTATAAACCATATGGTGGCGCCCAAAGAAAATGCAGTAAAATGTATAGAATGTCATACCCAAAATGGCAGATTAAAGAACATAAGAGGGATTTATTTACCTGGCAGAGACAGGTTTGGTTTTTTGGATAACTTGGCATGGACAATTATCCTACTTACATTGGTTGGTGTTATTATGCATGGTATTGGAAGATTAATTTTAAGTAAAAGGAGGGCGTAAAATGAAGGGAAAAAGGATATATCTATTTACGAGATTTGAACGTATTTGGCATTGGCTTCAGGCCTTACTCATAATTGTTTTGTTGATTACAGGTTTTGAGATCCATGGTACTTATTCTTTATTGGGGTATGATAGGGCAGTATTTGTTCATAATTTTTGTGGAATTACATGGATTGTACTTTTCTTTTTGTTTGTATTTTGGTTGTTTGTAACTGGAGAGTGGAAACAATATATTCCAACAACCAAGAAGATGATTGATGTTATACTTTTTTATTCATATGGGATCTTCAAGGGAGAAAAACATCCATTTCATAAGAGTAGAGAGGAAAAACACAATCCCCTGCAGAGGATAGTTTATTTAATACTTGCATCTATCTTTTTGCCAATACAGATCCTTTCTGGAATTTATTATTACACCTATCATACATGGCCAAAATTAGGAGGACTTGCTATTTTTAGCTCCTTAGACCCAGTAGCCTTTATCCATACCCTATTTGCTTTTGTTATTTTACAATTTTTAGTAATACACGTGTACATGACCACCACTGGAGACACTGTTTTTGCCCATATAAAATCAATGTTTACAGGATATGAAGAAATAAAAGAGACCTCTAACTAAAGACACCTTTATTTCCTGGGCCTATGGATGATAACCATGGGCCTGGGGAAGTAATTATTAGGTAGTGTTACAAACATTGTGACAGAGTTCGATTTCCTACCTGTTGCTTTTTATAATCATTATTGATATAGCACCTTCCCATCACTTGATCTTTTTTATTTAAAAAGAGATAAATATTACTCTCTTCAAATTTTTTATGTAAAAAAAATGGGAGTTAAGGAGATGAACAGAGAACTTAAGGATCGTTTGATAGCTTATTTAGTTATATTGTACATTGGGATAACTTCAGCTTTCTTTTTTGTAATTGCTTTTTTTATTTGGCTTTTTACATTGCCCTTTGATAAAAACAAAAAGATTTTACATCTATTTACATGTTTTTGGGCATGTTTTTACCTCTGGACCTTACCTGTATGGAAGGCACGGGTAATTGATAGACATAAGATAGATAAAAATAAGGTTTATGTTATTGTAGCCAATCACCAATCCCAGTTAGATATTGTAGTGGCCTTTCTCCTTTTTTGCCATTTTAAATGGATTTCAAAAGCTGAAGTATTTCGTTTGCCATTTATTGGATGGAATATGAGATTGAATGATTATGTAAAACTGAAGAGGGGAGATAAAAAGAGTATTGAAGAGATGTTTAAAAAGTGTGAAGAATTAATTGCAAATGGAAATTCAATTTTTATTTTTCCAGAAGGCACCAGATCCCATGATGGTAAACTACAAAAATTTAAACCTGGAGCATTTATCCTTGCAAAGAAGATGAAGGTACCTATTCTTCCAGTAGTGATAAATGGTACCAGGGCTGCCCTCCCAAAATATACATTAAAGTTTCATGGGGTTCATGAATTTACCATAAAGGTATTAGATGAAATTCCATATGAAAAATTTAAAGATATGGAGATTGAGGAGATATCTGAAATGGTGAGAAATATTATGCTTCCCCATATCCAGGAGTGTTAGTCTAAGTTTGACATAGGTTTTATAGGGGATTTAATATCATTTAGATTTTTCCCTGACATCCTTTAGATATAAAATTCCAATGAATATGAGGCAAATAATTGAACAAAAGTAGAAATTATAACTAATTTCAATATATTCAGTTATTAATCCAAATACAATAGGCGCTATAGATGTAAATAAATTTATAGCAGTAAACCTAAGTCCCATTCCAAGTCCTGACTTTTCTGTTTGTATGTTTTCTGACATAAGCAACATACTCAGTGGTTGAGATATTCCAAAGCCAAGCCCCCACACTGAGATTCCAATGGTTATTATAATTAAATTATTTGTCAGTGGAATAATAGACATACCAATAAAAAATAAAAATAAGGTTAAATACATTAGTTTATTTAATTGAAAATTTTTAAAAATTTTGGCTATGAAAATTCTAACAATTGACATTGTAATTGAAAATATGGATATAAGTATACCTATTGTGTCGGCGTTGTAATTATTATTTTTTAAAAAAATTGGCAGAAACGAATTTCTTAAAGATGTGATAAATACAGCAATTGATGTAAATAAAAGTATTATAATCAGATTGGGTTCTTTTAAAAGCTCAGAGATGTCTTTAAATATAGATATATGACTTTTGTCCTTTTGTATTATATTTTTGTTTCTTTTTTTAGGTGTTTTGATAAATAGTCCTGGCAGGCTTATAAGTAGTGTGATTAAGAATAGTAGTGAAAAGTTAAAATAAGTTACAATAAGACCTCCTAAAAAAGGACCAAATACCTGTCCAATTGAACCAAATAGCGACAACTGCGCAAAACCCTTTGCCTTTTTATAATACTCCTTTGTAGAAGATATGGTAGTTTGAGCGCCAACTACAATTAAGAGGAATCCTAATCCTGCAATTAGCTGGGAGGAGATTACGCCAAAGAAATTTTTAAAGCCCAAAAGCAGAACAGAGGATATACAATTTAATAAAAATCCTAGCCTGACTCCAATAATTGGGGAAAATCTATCCATGATTCGTCCCAGGGGAATTGCCAAGGGAATTGACAGAATGCTCTGGGCACTTACAATTATCCCAATTAAAGCAGGAGAAAAGTTAAGGTATTTACAATATAAAGGGACTATTGGGAAGAGCATGGCACATCTGAGGAAATGCAAAAGGTAGAATATGTTCATGGAACATGTAAATAAGTTTTATCTACTTGAATTTCAAGATGAGAAGGGATTCAAGTTATTGATTTTTGCAATTTATATTTTTTAATGCTATTTACTCTGTAAAAATAGTTAATAACTGAAGAATAAAAAGAGGAGGAGGATAGTTATGAAAATGGAAGATGTGGTTTTGTCTTTGAACAAAGAAGAAGTTCAAGAGATATTAAGAATCTCTCTTGAAGATGATAAAGAAGGAGCACTTAAGATATTGAAAAAAATTGCGAAAAAAATGGAAAAAAAGCTTACACCAGCATGAGTTCCTGTATTTGAGGTCTGTTACAGACCTGGAAGAAATTTATATGGATAGATTTAAACCTCAATTATTTATCCCATGAATTAAACAGAAATTTAACTATTACAAAAAGATATTACAGTCCAAAATAAGGAGCATCCATGAGATTTTTCAATACAGCAGGGCCTGTAAGGTGCGAGGATCATTATTGTTTGCCCCCATTGGAGCGGTTAGACTTAGAAGAAGTGCTAATGCTAATTGATCAGAAAAAATACT
>Ga0256842_1001265_pt1 | contig 20734 bp, 18 predicted proteins | sample 4559240metaG_FD_185973 | JGI IMG/M metagenome (GOLD analysis project Ga0256842, IMG submission 185973) | Hydrothermal vent microbial communities from Guaymas Basin, Mexico - 4559-240 | ecosystem: Environmental > Aquatic > Marine > Hydrothermal vents | place: Mexico: Guaymas Basin | collected... | reverse complement strand
GAAACGAATCTACAGAATAAATCTGTGCTCCTTCTAATCTTTTAAACAATTCCGCAAGCCATAAAAACAGTTTTTCTATTACGCTTTCTAATTTGTTTATTCTGCGGATAAATCTTGTATATTCCAATATTTTCACTATTTTCATTTCTTTAACATATTGATATGCTTTATAATAATTCCCGTTAAAATCTTCCATGGCTATATACCCTATCAATAATATCTCACTGTTTGATACTTTTGCTCTGGTATCGTCTTTTATTCCAATTGCTTTTAAATATTCGTCAATTAAATAAAAAATTGTTATAATTCTTTGCTCCATAAAAATCTCCCAAAGCTTTTTATGGAGCTCTAACAATTTTTATTCCTTATTTAACTAGCAATTTGGGTTAAATTAATAAAACTAATGATACAAAAGGGTCATACGATCAAAGGCTCAAGAGTATTGGTATTAGGAATAACATTTAAAGAGAATTGTCCGGATATAAGAAACAGCAGGGTAATAGACGTAATAAGAGAGCTTGAAGAGTTTGGTGTGAATGTAGATGTGTATGAGCCTTGGGCGGACAAAGAAGAGGTAAAAGAAGAATATAATATAGATTTACTATCAACTGTTAACCATCAACAATTGTCAAATTATGACGGAATTGTTTTAGCAGTTGCCCATAAAGAGTTTAAGGATTTCGGAGACGGTTTAAAACAGATAAAAAATAAAAAAAACATTGTGGTTTACGATATTAAAAGTTTCTTTGACAAATCTGTAGTTGACGGGAGATTATGAAAGATATAATAAAAAAGTTAAATAGTTTACTTACAAAAAGAGATAAACAATTTCTTACTTTTCTTTTGTTTTTATCAATTATTGTATCTGTAATAGAAGTAGTAGGAGTAGGCGCTATAATGCCTTTTATTTCTGTTGCAACCGATTTTAACAGTATATATGCAAATAAAATATTTAATGCCGTATATTATGCTTTTAATTTTAGTTCACCCGTATATTTTGTTGCGGCTTTCGGAATAGTATTAATTCTTTTTTATATTTTTAGAGCGGTATTTAATCTTTTTTATTTTTATTTACTTGCAAGATTTTCAGAAGGTCGTTATCATTTGTTGGCTTATAGGTTGTTTGAAAATTATTTGGGGATGCATTACATTGATTTTATTAATAAAAACAGCTCTCAGCTAATAAAAACAATTGTAAATGAAGCAGTTAATTTAGTTCAGCTGATATCGAATATTTTATTTATGCTTAGTGAAATTTTTATAGTGATTTTTATTTATTTAATGCTTTTGTGGGTAAATTGGAAAATGACGTTGTTGTTAACTGTGTTTTTGATTATAAATTTAGTTTTTTTAAAGAAATTTGTATCGAGTAAGATTAAAAAGGCAGGAGTAGAAAGAGAAAAAATGCAACAGATTTTTTATGATATTATTCTTTCATCTTTCGGGAATTTTAAGATTATTAAATTAAAAGGAAACGATAAAGATATATTAGATAAATTTAAATATGCAAGTTTCGGATATGCGCAAACTAAAATTATAAACAATACTTTATCCCATTTTCCAAGACTGTTTTTAGAAGCTATAGGGTTTAGTTTGATTTCGTTTATTATAATTTATTTGGTTTTGAAATATCAATATAATATAAGCGCTGCTTTACCGATTTTAAGTATGTTTGTATTGGGGCTTTATAGGTTAATGCCGAGCGTAAATAGAATTTATAGTAGTTATAATCAGGTTCTTTTTTATTTAAAATCATTGGAAAAAGTTCATAACGATTTAATTTACGAACCTGAGAATTTAGGAAATGATAATATAAATTTTAAAGAAAAAATTGAAGTAAAAAATGTATATTTTGAATATGAAAAAGATAAACCCGTATTGAAAAATATAAATTTAAATATTAAAAAAGGTGAAAAAATAGGAATTGTCGGAGAAAGTGGGAGTGGAAAATCTACGCTTGTTGATTTAATGATCGGTCTTTATAAACCGAAATACGGTAAAATATTAATAGATAATGTCGAATTAAATGATAAAAATATAAATTCTTGGAGAAAAAATATAGGATATATTCCGCAAAGTATTTATTTATTTGACGGTACGATTGCCGAGAATGTGGCTTTTGGTGAAGAAATTGATGAAAAGAGGGTAAAAGAGGTTTTAAAAATGGCAAATTTGTTTGAGTTTTTAGAAAAAAATCATAAGGGTATTTATACAAGAGTCGGAGAAAATGGGGTTAAACTTAGTGGAGGACAAAAACAAAGAGTTGCAATTGCAAGAGCTTTATATCATAATCCTGAAATTTTAGTTCTTGATGAAGCTACAAGCGCACTTGACAATGAAACAGAAAAAAAAATAATGAATGAAATTTATAAAATAGGAAAGAATAAAACTATGATAATAATAGCTCATAGAATTTCCACGCTTGATGGGTGTGATAGGATTGTGGAAATAAAAAATGGTGAAATATTATAAGGAAGATTGTTTTATGAAAACTTATGAATTTCAAAATGGGAAAATATGAAAATATTAATTTCCTCTTATGCCAAAGCATATGATATTTGGCCGATAACGGATTATTTTTTAAGTAAAAATTTTGATTGTGACGTTGAGTTTTATTTAGGGGCGAACGGAGAAGACAAAAAAGTCTTTGTACCTAACGGTTGGAAATATATAAATAAAGGTAAAGATGTGTCTTTTTCGAAAAGTTTAAATGATTATCTTGAAGAAATTGATGATGAGTATTTTATTTTAATGTTGGATGATTTTGCAATCTTAGAGCCTGTTGATTGTTCTTTAATAAAAAAGCTTTTGATTTTATTAAAGAAAAAAAAGGTGTTTATTTAAGACTTGTTCCAAATCCTAAAGGAGATGAAAAAATAAACGAATATTTTTCAAGGATTGCCGTTGAAAAAAGAGTTCCTTATATTACTTCTTTACAAATGGCCGTTTGGAAAAAGAAGTTTTTAAAAGAGATTTTAATGGATAATTTTAATCCTTGGGAGTTTGAAACAAAAGCGGGAAAATCTTCCGAGAGTTTAAAAAATTACGATAAATTTTTTGTTACCAACTTTTCTTTTATAAAATATACTCATTTTGTAGAAAAAGGTAAGTTCTTTCCAATCGTCAAAAACTGGATTTATCAAAAAAATATTATTATAGATTCAAATAGAAGTTTTTGGAGTGAAGAAGAAATAAAAAAAATGCAAGACGGATTTTTAAAGAAAAATTTCAGAAAGTTAATTCCTATAAGTGTTTACAATAAACTAAGAAAAGCATTTGGTATTGGAGAGTTATGATTTCAGTATTAACGCCTACTTATAATAGAGCAAATAAACTTCACAGAGTATTTGAAAGCATAAAAAGTCAGACACTGAAAAAAGTTAATGACGAGTATATTTTCGAATGGCTGATAGTTGATGATGGAAGTGATGACAATACAAGAGAGTTAGTTAAAAAATGGCAAAAAGAGGTAAATTGGAACATAATTTACAAATACCAAAATAATCAGGGTAAATGGAAAGCTGTATTAGAAGGAATTAAATTAGCAAAGGGAGAATTAACATTAATTGCTGATAGTGATGATGAATTTTTACCTGAAACTTTCGAAACTTTTTATGATATTTGGAGCAAGTTTAGCAAAGATGAAAAAGAAAAATGTGGTGGTATTGGGGTGTTATGTCAAGATCAATATGGAAACAGAATAGGATGTGATTATCCTATGGAAAAGAAATTAATTCCAACAATTGATGTTGTTTTTAAATGGAGGAGTATAGGATTGGGAGAAACTTGGGCGGCGTTGAAAACAGAAAATTTAAAAAAAGCTTTCAAGCTTCCAGAGGAAGCCGAACATTTAAAATTTATACCGGAAACTTTTTTTTGGGATAGAATTATTTTTGAATTAAAACCATATTCTTATTTTATAAATAAAGTATTAAGAATATACTATAAAGAAGAAGGAAATAATTTGAGTAAAAATATAAGAAATAAATATCCGGAAGGATTTTTGTTTGAATCTAAATGGTTTGTAAGTAAATATTGGTGGATATTATTTAAATATCCAAAAGTATATTTGAAGCATTTGATAAAGTTTATTTATTATAGTTGGAGGTTAAGGAAATGATAGAACAAGATAAAATATGGGATTATTATCAAACAGAAGAGATAGAAAGTTTTGATGGTAGTTATGGAAGGCTAAATTTTTTAGTAAAACAGTGTAAAAATAAAAAAGTTCTAAATATTGGAGTAGGGGGAGGAATATTTGAAAAATTAGCATTAAAAAATAATATTGATGTTTATTCTCTGGATCCAAGTGAAAATACAATAAATATTATAAAAAATCTTATTGGAAAAGATAAAGCAAAAATAGGATACTCTCAAAATATTCCATTTAACAATGAGTTTTTTGATATTGTTGTTATGTCAGAGGTTTTAGAACATTTGGAGATGGAAACTATAAAACAAACATTACAAGAAGTTAAAAGAGTTTTAAAAAATAATGGAAAATTTATAGGAACAGTTCCATATAATGAAAATTTAAAAGAACAATTAGTTGTATGTCCAAATTGCGGAGAAAAATTTCATAGATGGGGACATATTCAATCTTTCAATGAACAAAATTTATCTAATTTACTTTTAAAATTTTTTCCTAAAGTAAAGGTACAAAAAAAAATGTTTATAAGTTGGAATATTTTAAATTGGAAAGGAAAAATATCCACAATAATAAATTATATATTTTATTTAATTAATATAAAAAAAAGTGGTTTAAATTTATATTTTGAAGCTTATAAATAATGAAAATAGTATTTATAATTTCTTCTCTTGGAAGTGGAGGAGCTGAAAGAGTTTTAATTAATTTAGCAAATTATTTTAGTAAAAATTATGAAATTTATATAATTACTTTTTCAACAGAAAAGCCGTTTTACGAATTGAATAAAAATATAAAATTAGTTCAACTTGATTTGTTAAAAAACTCAAAAAATAAGTTTGAAAGTTTATTAAACACAATAAAAAGAATTGGGATTTTAAAAAAAACTTTAAAACAAATAAATGCTGATGTAAATATATCTTTTATGACTCATACAAATATTTTATCAATCATTGCTTCAAAATTAAATAATCAAAAAATCATAATTAGTGAGAGAATTGCTTATGATTTTTATAATTCAAAGATTTTAAATCTTATTAGAAGATTTGTTTATCCTTTTGCAAAAATTTTAATAACTCAAACAAAAGCAGATAATGCAAATTATAATTTTTTAAACAATGTTGAAGTTATTTATAATCCTATTAGCTTTATAGATTGTGATATCAAAAAAGAAAATATTATCTTAGCTGTTGGGAGACTTGATAAGCAAAAAGGATTTGATACTTTGATAGATGTTTATTCAAAAATAGATACAGATTGGAAATTATATATAGCAGGTGAAGGAAATGAAAGAAAAAATTTAGAAAAATTAATTAAAAAATTAAAATTAGAAAATAAAGTTATTTTATTTGGTAAGGTTAAAAATGTTTTTGACTTTTATTCGAAAGCTTCAATTTTCGTTTTATCTTCTAAAAAAGAGGGGTTTCCAAATGTATTATTAGAAGCTATGAGTTGTGGTTGTGCTGTTGTTAGTTTTGATTGTCCTTATGGACCAAGTGAAATAATAGATCATAACAAGAATGGTTTATTGGTAGAAAATCAAAATAAAGAAGAGCTAAAGAAAGCGATCGAATTATTGATAAATAATCAAGAATTAAGAGAAAAATTATCAAAAGAAGCACTAAAAGTAAGAGAAAAATATTCACTTGAAAAAATAGTAAGTGAATGGGATAAAGTTATAAAAAAGGTTGTAGATGAATAGAATTAACGTGGTGTTATCTATTCGCTCACTGGATATTGGAGGAGCCGAGCATCAATTTATAGAGTTAGTTAAAAATATAGATAAAAATAAATTTGATGTTTTGGTTTGTACCATGTATGGAGGAGTGCAAGAAAATATTATAAAAAATGTTCCGAATATAAAATATGTCAATTTAAAAAAAAATGGAAGATATGATTTTGTTAGGTTTTATAAAAACTATAAAAAAGTATTAAAAGACTTTAGTCCAGATGTGATTTATAGTTTTTTAGGTGAAATGAATTTGTTTTCTTATTGGTGTAAACCAAAACAAACCAAAATTATTTGGGGATTTAGAGCTTCAAATATGGATTTGAAAAAATATGGTAAAGTTCCACAAATAATGTTTTGGTTACAAAAAAAACTATCAAAAAAAGTAGATAAAATTATAGCAAATTCTTATGCAAGTATAGAGTTTCATAAAAAAGAGGGTTTTTTTATGGATAATGCTATAGTTATACATAATGGTATAGATACATATAGATTTCAAAAAAGTGAAGATAAAAGAGAAAAATTCAGAAAAAAATATTCTTTAAAAGAAACTGATATAGTAATAGGAATAGTTGCTAGAATTGATTATATGAAAGGTTATACCATTTTTGCAAAAGCTGTAAAGAAATTAATGGAAAAATATGGAAACATTAAAGTTTTTGCGGTTGGAGATGGAGATAAAGAAATAAAAAAAGAGTGTGAAAAAATACTAGGTAAATTTAATATGAATAGATTTATTTGGCTTGGAAATCAAAAAAATGTGGAAAATATTTACAGTGGTTTAGATGTCGTTTCTTCTTCTTCTTTTGGGGAAGGTTTTAGCAATTCTATTGCAGAAGCTATGAGTTGTGAAATACCTTGTGTTGTAACCGATGTAGGAGATAGCAAAATAATTGTAGGTAATACTGGAATAGTAGTTGAGCCAAATAATGTGGAGCAATTATATCAAGGATTAGAGATAATAATAAAAAAAGATTATAAAGAATTAGGGAAAAAAGCAAGAAAAAGAATTGAAGAGAACTTTTCTATCGAAAAAATGGTAGAAAAAACAGAGGAAGAAATATGTGCGGTATTGTAGGATTTAATTTTCAAAACAGGGATTTACTTGAAAATATGAAGATTTCTATAAAGCACAGGGGTCCTGATGACAGCGGAAGTTATGTGGATGAGTTTGTAAGTCTCGGTCATGTGAGGCTTTCAATTTTGGAGCTGTCAAATCTTGGGCATCAGCCTATGAATTTTGAAAATTATGTTTTGGTTTATAACGGAGAGATTTACAATTTCGAAGAGATAAGAAGTGAGCTTGAGAGTTTCGGATATACATTCAAATCACACAGCGATACCGAAGTACTGCTAAAAGCTTACCATAAATGGGGTAAAAAAGCCGTTGAAAAATTTAGAGGGATGTTTGCTTTTGCCGTTTATGACAAAGAGAACAAAAAAGTTGTGATTTTTAGAGACAGGGTGGGTGTAAAGCCGCTTTATTATTTTTTTGACGGGGATAATTTTTTGTTTGCAAGCGAACTTAGGGCGCTTAGAATATATAAAAAATACAATATAGATAAAAGTTCTTTGGCAAAATTTTTCCAATACGGATATATTGGCAGGGACAATTCTATATTTTTAGGTGTAAAAAAACTGCTTCCCGGTCACTATTTGGAGTTTGATTTAAAAAGTAAAAGTTTGAAAATAGAAAAATACTGGGATGTAAAAGATTATTTTAGGAAGAATACAAAAAGTGAAGAAGAGATAATTGATGAGCTTGAGAGAGTTTTAATAGAGAGCATTAAATACCGAATGAAAAGTGATGCCTCGGTAGGAGTTTTTTTAAGTGGAGGAGTTGACAGCTCTCTTGTGGCTGCTATTTTGCAAAAGCACTATGGAAATATTCATACGTTTACGATCGGCTTTAAAGAAGAAAAATACAACGAAGCCCACTATGCCAAAAAAGTGGCAGATCATATAGGCTCTGTTCATATTGAGCGATTTTTAGAAATAAACGAAGCAAAAAAAATACTTGAAAAATTCGTAGATATTTACGACGAACCTTTCGGAGATAGCAGCGGAATTCCTACATATTTGGTATCGAAAATAGCAAAAGAGAGCGGAGTAAAGGTTGTTTTGAGTGCGGATGGGGGGGATGAGCTTTTTTGCGGATATGAGAGGTATTGGTGGAGTTATAATTTAGGCAAGAAAATTGAAAAGTTGCCTTTTAAAAAATTTTTTTCAAAAACGATAGATTTAAGTGAAAATCTTTTATTAAACATCCCGATTAAAAATATGGAACATAAACTGGGGTTTTTAAAAGAACTTTTTAAAAATGATTCTTGGGAAGAGATTTATGAAATGATTTTAAAGCAATACAGAGAAGATATAAAACTTTTGGGCTTGGATGAGGTAAAAGAGCAAAAAGATTATTTTCGGTTCGGTGAAAAGATACACCCGATGCAAGCGATGATGCTATGGGATTTTTATAACTATCTGCCCGATGATATTCTGGTAAAAGTAGACAGGGCTACTATGGCGAATTCGATAGAGGGGAGAGAACCTTTGCTTGATAACAGACTTATTGAATATACCGCTTCTATTCCTTTTGAATATAAATACAAAAACAATGAAAGTAAATATATTTTGAAAAAAGTTCTTGAAAGATATCTTCCAAAAGAGTTGATTTATAGGAAAAAACAAGGTTTTGGGATACCGATGATGGAATGGTTTAGGGGTGATTTGGTTAAACTTTTTGAAGAGTGTTTTAGTGATGACGAAATTATAAATATGGAATATCCGAGAAAACTTTTAAAAGATATCAAAAACGGAAAGTATGTAAATATCAACAAACTCTGGTTTATACTTGTATATAAAATGTGGAAGGAAAAATATTATTGAAACTTTCAATTTTAATTTATTCTCTTGCAAGCGGAGGGGCGGAGAAGCAGGTTTCTGTTTTATTAAAAGAACTTTCAAATAAATATAAAATTCAATTGGTTTTAATGAATGATACTATTTTTTATGATGTGCCTGAAAATGTCGAGATTAAATTTTTGGAAAAATCGGAACCTAATGAAAATGGAATATTGAAATTTTTAAAACTTCCTATATTAGGATGGAAATATAAAAGATTAATTAAAAACTGTGATGTCAGTATCTCTTTTATGAATCGACCAAATTACATAAATATTTTTGCGAAAGTATTTGGAAGTAAAGTAAAGACTATTGTTTCTGAAAGAGCTATGCCTTCATTGCAACATAACAAGGGTATTCAAGGAAAAATAAATAAATTATTGATTAAATTATTATATCCCTTATCTGATATGGTAATATCTAATTCGAAAGGCAATGGTTTAGATTTAAAAAATAATTTTGGAATTAAAAATATAAAAGTTATTTATAATTTTGTTGAGAAAGTAAAATGTAAAAAAATATATCAAGGTGAATTTATTTTTATTAGCGTAGGTAGAATGGATGAAGGAAAAAACCACAAATTATTAATTGAGTCTTTTTATAAAGCAAATTTAAATGCAAAACTTTGGTTAATAGGAGATGGTCCATTAAGAAAAAATTTAGAAAAAATGGTTAAGAATTTAAAATTAGAAAATAAAGTTATATTTTGGGGAAGACAAAAAAATGTGTATGAATTTTTAAGTAAAGCCAATTGTTTTGTATTTGGCAGTAATTATGAAGGGTTTCCAAATGTTTTGCTTGAGGCACTTTTATGTGGATTGCCTGTTATTTCAACTGATTGCAAATCTGGTCCTAGAGAAATTCTTACTCCAGATACGGATATTTTAAAACAAACTGATGATATTGAAATAGCTGAATATGGAATACTTACAAAGGTAGGAAGTGTTGAGAGTATGAAAAAAGCAATGAGGTTGATGTGCAAAAATAAAGAATTAAGATATAATTTTGCTAAAAAATCACAAAATCGAGTAAAAGAATTTGAAGTGGAAAAGATAATAAAAGAATGGGAAAGAGTGATTAATGGAAAATAAAAAAGAGTTAATTAATCTGTTACTTTTAATTTTAATCGCTTATGCGTTTAGTTTGGGGTTTAGGTTTGTTTATATTGAAGAAGTTAAAAATATATCTTCTTTTTTCTGGCAGAATCAATTAATGATTAATAATCCGGATGGATATTATTATGCAGAAGGTGCAAGAGATATATTGACAGGGCATCAGTCAAATTATCTTTCTCCTGTAAATGCCCCGCTATCCATTTTAACAGCATATTTTGTTAAATTTTTTCATATTCCTCTTGATAGCGCTATTTTATATATGCCCGGCATTTTCGGAAGTTTAATTGTGATTCCTTTGATCTTAATAGGAAGAGCTTTAAAAAATATTTGGATTGGATTTTTAGCCGCATTATTAAGCGGTATCGCATGGAGCTATTATCATAGAACTATGTTTGGATATTACGATACTGATATGTTGACGGTTGTGCTTCCCACTTTTGCGATTTGGGCAGTAATTGAGAGTTTGATTAGAGAAAATAAAAATTATTATTTAGTTGCCGCTTTTTTTGAAATTTTAATGATTTATTGGCATGGTGGGCTTTACAATGTCGCAAACGGCGTTTTTATTATGAGTTTTATTTATATTTTGTACGTTTATTTTATAAAAAAAGAAGATATTAGAAATAAATTAATATTTCTGTTTTTTATTTTAATTCCTCTTATTAAAATTTCTTTTATTATCCAAATTTTAATTTTATTGTTTCTTTATTTCAGCGAAAAGTTTATAAAAGAAAAAAAATTTCAATTAATTTATCTGTTTGTAGGTGTCGGAATTATTTATTTGGCGGTAATTGGTATTCCGTGGATAAATAATGTATTGCATAACAGTTATTTTACAAAAAATTCGGTAAATGCGGTTGATAATATAAAATATTTTGATGTTGTCAATACTGTAAGAGAGGCTGGAAAAATTAATTATAACGTATTGATTCATAGAATTAGCGGGAGTTGGGTCGGATTTCTTTTAGGTGCAGCCGGGTATTTATTATTAATTTTAAGATGCCCTGTTGCGGTTGTTTTTTTACCGATGATGGTTTTGGGTCTTTTTGCCGTAAAAGGTGGTCTTAGATTTACTGTCTTTGCTGTTCCTTTTTTTGCATTAGGAAATGCTTATTTGTTTTGGTTTGTAGCTAATTATTTATCTAAATTTTTTATAAATGAGGCTGTTGCGAAATATTTTAAATATATATTTTCTTTTGTTTGTATGGGATTTACCATATATCCTAACATTATTCATGACAAACATTATTTAACTCCGGTTGTTGTAAATAAAAACGAAGTTGAAGTATTGAAAAAATTAAGTCGAATAGCCAATGAAAAAGATTACGCTGTGACTTGGTGGGATTATGGATATGCCATTAGGTATTATGCAAAAATAAAAACTTTAATTGACGGGGGCAAACATAGTGGAGATGTGAATTTCCCGGTAAGCTATGCTTTAACAAGACCTCAAATAGGAGCTTATAACGCTTCAATTTTGGCTGTATATTTAACTGAAAAAGACAGGATTGAAAATAAAAAATATGATTTTGTAAAACAGGTAATGCAAATGTATAAATTAAAAAATCCAAATGAAGTTTATCCTTTTCTTTTAAAATCTTTAAAATTGCCTAAGATTAAAGAAAATATATATTATTATTTGCCGTATAGGATGTTAAATATTTTTCCGACTGTTGCTATATTCAGTTCTATAGATTTAAAAAACGGCAAAGTGTTTAATCATTTCTTTTATTCATCCAATACATTTATTCGTCAAAAAAATACTTTAGTTTTAGGAAAAGATATAATAGTTTTATTAGATAAAGGCTTGATAAAAATAGGAAATAATTTACTGCCCATAAAAAACTTTGTATTGGTGGCGTTGGATAGACAAGGGAAAACAGTAAAAAAAATACAGCAAATTTCAACAAAAGGAATAAATATAATTGTTATGCAAAGTTATAAAAAAATTCTTTTATTGGATGATTTTTATTATAATAGTTCATACATTCAAATGTTTGTATTAGGAAATGTTAATGAAAAATTATTTAAGCCTGTTATAGTAACTCCTCTTGTAAAAGTTTATAAGATTATTAAATAATGTGTGGTATAGCGGGATTTAATTTTCAAGTAAATAATGAATATATATTAAATAAACTTTATCATAGAGGTCCGGATGAAAAAACTTTGTGGAATGATGGATGTTTTATTTTTTTTCATACACGTCTTGCTATTCAAGATGCAAAAAAAGGGCATCAACCTTTTTGTTTTAAAAATTATTTAATTGTTTTTAACGGTGAAATTTATAATCATTTGGAACTTCGTAAAAATTTGAATGTTAGTTGGAAAACTAATTCTGATACAGAAACCTTGCTTCATTTGTATTTACATTATGGTGAAAAAATGTTTGATTTTATTGATGGAATGTTTGCTTTTGCAATTTATGATAAAAAGAAAAAAAAACTTTTTTTAGCAAGAGATAGAGCAGGAAAAAAACCTTTGTATATTTATCAAAAAGGAAATAAATTCGGCTTTGCTAGTGAGATAAATGTTTTTAAATTTTTAGATTTGGACATTGATGGAGAAGACATAAGACTTTTTTTATCAACCGGTTTTTGTGAAAGTGGCTATAAAGAGATAAAAGAATTTCCCCCGGGACATTATGGATATTTTGATGGTAAATTGGATATAAAATCTTATTTTAATATAATTGATTTTTATTCGGAAGAAAAGATAGCTTTAAATGACGGGATAGAATTAGTTGAAAATAATTTAATAACCGCTGTAAAAAACAGAATAATTTCAAGTGATGTAGAAGTGGGAGCGTTTTTAAGTGGGGGCATTGATAGTGGATTGGTTGTTGCTATTGCAAGTAAATATACCAAATTAAGAACGTTTACCGTTAGATTTAATGATCAATTTGATGAAAGTGAATTAGCAAAATTAACTGCTAAAAAATATGGTATAGAAAATATTGTAATTGATGTAAAAATAGATTTTAGTGAGATTAGAAAAATTATATTAAATTACGGGAAACCTTTTTTTGATAGCAGTGCCATTCCAAGTTATTTTGTAAGCAAGGAAGCAGGTAAGTATGTAAAAGTCATTTTAAACGGCGATGGAGCTGATGAAATATTTGCGGGATATAGAAGATATGTGCCTTTATTTTATAATTTAGATAAGTTTGCTTCTTTTTTTAATTTTTTATTATTTTTATTTAAAAGTGATAGCAGAGGTTTGAAAATGTTTATTTACAGATTACTTAGGGCTTCAAATAAAAAAGGAATTAGATGGTATAATGTATTATTGAACGATTTATTTGAAGATGTTTATGAAATAAATGGTAAAAAAATTAAATATGTTGATAATTTTATAAAAAATTTACAATTTAATAATTTCGAAAAACTTTTAATTTTAGATTTTTTATTTAATTTAAGATATGATTTGCTTCCTAAAATGGATATAGCTACAATGAGTAATTCATTAGAAGGAAGGAGCCCTTTTTTAAGTAAATACATGCTAGAAACAGCCCCAAGAATTAAAACTAAAATTAAACATTTTCAAACAAAATATATTCTAAGAACAATTGCTAAAAAATATCTGCCTCAGGATGTAGTAAACACTAAAAAAAGAGGATTTGAAATTCCTTTGACAAAATGGGTAAATAATGAATTAAAAGAGATGATAATGGATTATTTAAATTACGGTTTTTATAAAAATTTTATTGATAAAAAATTAGTGGATAATTTGATTAACAGGAAAATAAATTTGCCAGAAGATAAAAGAGCTAAAATTTTATATTTATTGTTTTCTCTTGAATTGTGGAAGGTCGGCAAATGAAAATAGCTTTTTTAAGTCATTTAGATTTGAATTTATATCTTTTTAGATTGCCGATTATGAAAGAACTGATAAAAAACGGGTATGAAGTTTTTGCTGTTTGCCCACGAGGGGAAGTGTTTGATAAGTTTGCTGATTTTGGAATAAAAGCAGTTGAATATGAGATAGATAGAGTAAGTTTAAATATTTTTAAAGAATTAAAGACCATTCAAAATATTAAAAAAGTAATAAATGAAATAAATCCCGATATTTTACATACTTTTATGCACAAACCTAATATTTATGGGAATTTAATAAGGTATAAATGCACTATAAATACGATTACAGGGCTTGGGAGTTTTTTTATTCATAATGATATAAAATCTAAAATAATAAGAAATATTATAATTTTAGGGTATAAATTTACTACTAAGCACACCAAAAAAATAATTTTTCAAAACAACGATGATTTAAAATTTTTCAGTAAATTTTTACCAAAAGAGAAATTGGTTTTAATTAAAAGCAGCGGAATTGATACGAATGAATTTAAACCTGTTGAAAAATCACAAAATAAAAAACCAATAGTTTTAATGATAGCAAGAGTAATTCGTGATAAAGGGGTAGAAGAGTTTATAAAAGCAGGAAATTTACTTAAAGACAAGGCAAAATTTTGGTATGTAGGTGATATAGACAAAGGAAATAAAAATGCTTTTAATCCAGAGTGGGGAAGTGTAAAGTATCTTGGATTTAGAAGAGATATAAAAGAATTGATTTCAAAATGTGATATTTTTGTATTGCCAAGTTATCGCGAGGGGGTGCCAAGAACTTTGCTTGAAGCTGCTTCTATGGCAAAAGCAATAGTTACAACTGATGCGGTAGGATGTAAGGAGGTTGTAGAAGATAATAAAAATGGATTTTTAGTCCCTATTAAAGATTATAAAAGTTTGGCTAAAAAAATAGAAATTTTAATTAAAGATAAAAATTTAAGGGAAAAATTCGGAAGATATAGTAGAATTAAAGCTGTCAATGAATTTGATATAAAAAAAGTAGTTAAAGCATATTTAAAAATTTATGATGAAGTTTTAGGAAATTAAAAATGTTGAATAAAAAGTTTAAAATTTATAAAGATTTTGTAAAGCCGATTTTGGATAAGTTATTAGCATTGTTTTTAATAATATTATTTGCACCTGTTATGTTGGTTGTTACAATTTTGATATATATTTGGGATGGAACACCTATAATTTTTACACAAGAACGACCCGGTTATAAAGAAAAAATTTTTAAAATTTATAAATTCAGGACAATGACAAATGAAACTGATAAAGATGGTAATTTATTGCCGGATGAAAAAAGATTAAAGGGAATTGGTAAAATTATAAGAAGTTTGAGTCTTGATGAATTGCCCCAGCTTTTTAATATTTTAAAAGGTGATATGTCTTTTGTGGGTCCAAGACCTCTTTTAGTGGAATATTTGCCTCTTTACAACGAAAGGCAAAGAAAAAGACACGAAGTAAAACCCGGTATCACAGGGCTTGCTCAGGTAATGGGGAGAAATGCTATTAGTTGGAAAGAAAAATTTGAATATGATGTTTTTTATGTTGATAATTTAAGTTTTTTGCTTGATATAAAAATTATTTTTTTAACGATTGTAAAAGTTTTAAAAAGAGAAGGCATTTCCCAAAAAGGTAAAGCAACAATGGAGAAATTTAATGGAAAAAATTAATGTTTTAATAACAAGTGCAGGACGAAGAGTTAGTTTAGTTAGAAATTTTCAAAAACATAGCAAGGTTTTTTGTTGTGATATGAATCCAATGTTAAGTAGTGCTTGTCAAGTAAGTGATGGACATTTTAAAGTTCCAAGAGTTACAGATGAGAGTTATTTAGATGAACTTATGGAAATTTGTAAAGAAAATAATATTAAAATTGTAATTCCTACAATTGATACAGAACTTTCAATTTTATCAAAAGCAAAAGAAAGATTTTTAAAAGAGAATATTTTTTTAGCAGTTTCAAGTGTAGAAATTTGTGATATTTTTTATTTAAAAACTACAACTGAACAGTTTTTTATAAAAGTAGGAGTAAATACTCCAAAAATTGTAAAAGATTTAAAAACAGCAAAATATCCATTATTTGCAAAACTTGATAATTCCTCTTTATCAGTTGGAGCGATGAGGGTTGATAATTATGAAGAAGCGATAAAATTAAAAGGAAATTATATTTTTCAAGAGTTTATTGAAGGGGTTGAATATACTTGTGATGTGTTTTTTGATAGAGATAGTAAAATAAAATGTATAGTTCCAAGAGAAAGAATAGAAGTTAGATGTGGTGAGGTAAATAAAGCTAGAACAAATAAAGATAAACATATTTTAGATGAGATTAAAAAATTAGAGCCATTTTTAAAAGGAGCTTATGGGACTTTGACAATTCAACTTTTTAAAACAGATGATAAAATCTATTTTATAGAGATAAATCCAAGATTTGGGGGAGGATATCCACTCAGTTTTCAAGCAGGAGCTGATTTTGCTAAAATGTTAATAGATGATTATTTAGGTAAAAATTTAGAATATTTTGAAGGGTGGAGAGATAATTTAATAATGCTTAGATATGATGATGAGGTGATAGTAGATGGTAATAGTATTTGATTTAGATGATACTTTGTATGATGAAATTGATTTTGTCAAAAGTGGATTTTTAGAAATTAGTGAATATTTAGGTGATAATAAATATTTTGAATTTATGTGGAATGAATTTAAGTTAAATGGAAGTGGTAAAGTTTTTAATAAGTTAATTGAAAAATTTGATATTAAAATACCGCTTAATAAACTAATGGAAATTTACAGGTTTCATTCTCCAAGGATAACTTTGCCAAAAGAGAGTAAAAAACTTTTAAAATTTGCTAAAATTTCGGCACTTATTACAGATGGACATTATATTACTCAAAAAAATAAATTTTATGCTTTAAATTTAGATAAATATATAGATTTACCAATTTTTACCGATTTTTATCATACTAAAAAACTAGAATTAAAGCCATTTCAAATGGTAATGGAAAAATTTCCAAATCAAAAATATATTTACATTTCAGACAATCCAAAAAAAGATTTTTTTGCTCCAAAAAAACTTGGTTGGAAAACTATAAGATACAAAAATCCAAAAGGGATTTATAAAGATATTAAAAATAATGCAGATATTGAAGTTTATTCAAGAAATGAAATTTTAGAGATTGTTTCCAAATTAAGACTGTTAGAAATTCCGTGTTAGTTTAATATTAGAAAGTGCATTAAATAAATACTCTAAACCCGAAATATTCAATACTGTGATATAATTATTATCAAAAAAGGTATAAAATGATTTACCTATCTCTTCCCCATATGAGCGGAAAAGAGCTTGATTATGTAAAAAAAGTATTTGACAGTAATTATATAGCGCCTCTTGGGGAGTATGTGGATAAATTTGAGGAATCTGTAAAAAGTTATACAGGTACTAAAAATGCTTTAGCGGTAATAAATGCAACTTCGGCACTGCATCTTGCTTTGAGGGTTTTAGGAATAAACAGCGGTGATAAAGTTTTAGTATCTTCTTTTACTTTTATAGGCGGTGTTTCCCCTGTGCTGTATCAGGGTGCCGAGCCTGTATTTATAGATGCGGACGAATACTGGCAGATGGACGTAAATCTTTTAGAGGAAGCTTTAAAAAAAGAAGAGCCAAAAGCGGTAATACTTGCGCATTTATATGGACAGTTGGGAAAAATTGATGATATTGTATATTTATGCAAAAAATATGGGGCGTATTTAATAGAAGATGCTGCGGAATCACTCGGGGCGTTTTATAAAGGCAAACATTCCGGAACATTTGGAGACTTCGGTGTTTTCAGTTTTAACGGCAACAAAATATTAACGACAAGCGGGGGAGGAATGCTTGTCAGCGACAATGAGGAATGGATAAAAAAGGCGTACTTTCTTTCGACTCAGGCTAAGGAGCCTTATCCATGGTATGAACACGAAACGTACGGGTATAATTACAGAATGAGTAACGTTCTTGCCGCAATCGGTGTCGGACAGATGGAAGTTATTGAAAAGAGGGTTAAAAGAAAAAGGGAAATTTTCGATCTTTATAGGGAAAATTTAAGCGATATTGCCGAATTTATGCCGGAAATCGAAAACAGCAGAGGAAACAGGTGGCTTACCACACTGCTTTTTAAAGATAAAGAACCTTTAAAAGTTATGGAATCGTTGTACAATAATAAAATTGAAAGCAGACCTTTATGGAAACCTATGCACCTTCAGCCACTTTTTAGAAACGCAAAAAGTTATGTTAACGGAAAAAGTGAAAAATATTTTAATAAAGGGTTATGTTTACCGAGCGGAACGGCTATGAGCGATGATGATGTAAGGAGAGTTTGTGATATTGTCAGAAATTCTTAAGCCCACCATTTTTAAAAGGGCTCTGTTTTTTTTACTCGGAGATATTGTAATATCCTTTTTTACTCTTTATCTGGCTTATCTTTTAAGATTTAATTTTGTAATACCAAAAGAATATATTGAGAGTTTGTTTAAGGTTTTTCCTTTAATAACAGGGCTTAAACTGTTTTTTTATTTTGTTTTCAAACTCTATTTTGTAAGCTGGAAGTTTTTTTCGCTTCCCGAACTTAAGCGCCTGATTTTGGCCACAACTCTTGCTTATCTCTCTTTTTTTATTGTTTTTTATCTTTTCAAAGATTTTTTTATTCCTATGCCAAGAAGCGCAATATTGATAGATTATTTTTTGAGTCTTCTTTTTATTGGTTTTTTTAGAATTTCCAAGCGTCTTGTTATAAAACATGTAAAAGATGTTAACGAAGCCGTTATTGTAGGAGCGAATGAAAAAACTCTTTCTCTTTTGAAACAGAATATTCCTTATGAAATAAAAGCGGTTTATGATGATGGAAATCTTGTAGGAAGTTATATTTACGGATATAAGGTTTTGCCTTTAAGTGAAATAGAAAAAACAGATACCGTTATTATTACAAAAGAACTGCCCCAAAAAGAACTTAACAGACTTGTGGATTTTTTAAAGAAAAAAGAAATCGGCGATATAAAAATATACAATCCGTTTGAAAACAAAATAAAAGATATTTCAATTGAAGATTTACTTGCAAGAAAACCGAAAGATCTCGATAAAAAAGCCATTAAAAATTTTGTAAAAAACAAAAAAATATTAATAACCGGCGCCGGCGGAAGTATAGGTAGTGAAATTTGCAGGTTATGCGAAAAATACGGTGCAAAAGAACTCGTACTTGTTGATAACGGGGAGTTTAATCTTTATTCTATAAATGAAGAGCTGAATATAAAAAGAAAACCTTATCTTATAGATGTTACTAAATATGAGGAAATAAAAAGAGTCTTCGAAAAGGAAAAACCCGAAATTGTTATTCATGCCGCCGCTTACAAACATGTGCCTTTGTGTGAACACAACCCCAGAAGTGCGGTTATCAATAATGTAATCGGCACAAAAAACGTAATAGATTTGGCGGTTGAAAACGGTGTGAAAAATTTTATATTGATTTCAACCGATAAAGCCGTCCGTCCTACAAACGTAATGGGTGCAACTAAAAGGGTATGCGAGCTTTACGCTCAGAATGTTGAGAGTAAAAATACGAAAATAGCGGCTGTGAGATTTGGAAACGTGCTTGGAAGCAGCGGAAGCGTAGTGCCGAAATTTAAAAAGCTAATAGAAGAGGATAAACCTTTAACGGTGACTCATCCGGAGATTACAAGGTATTTTATGCTTATCCCGGAAGCCTGTGAGCTTGTTTTGCAGGTGGGAAGTCTTGCACAAAACGGGGAAATTTTTATTCTTAACATGGGTGAACCTGTCAAAATAGCGGATCTGGCCAGAAAAATGCTAAAACTTTACGAAAAAGATGAAAATAATATAATTTATACGGGACTCAGACCCGGTGAAAAACTGTATGAAGAGCTTTTAATAAACGAAGCCGAAAAACAGACAAAATATGAATCCATATTTGTAGCCGCCCCTACACAAATGGATATTAACTTACTTCAAAAAGAAATAGAAAAACTTTCAAAACTTTCTAAAAAAGAGAATATAATTAAAAAATTAAAAGAAATAGTAAAAGAATATAGGCCAAACTCCAGAAATTGACATATCAATCCTCTTTTGTTACAATTTGTCAAAAATAAAGGTGTTTCGTGAAAAAGAGGATTGCTTTTGTATTGTTGATATTACTGCTTGTTGTAAGCGTATTCGGACTTTATAAATATATTGCATTTACCAGAAACTATGCAACAAGCAACGCAGTTTTTGTAAAATCGGATTCTTTAACATATCTGAGCTTTAACCTTCCCGGGAAAATTGAAAAAATCTACGTAAAAGAGGGTGATGAGGTAAAAAAAGGAGAGCTTCTTTCAAAGCTTGACACCAAAAAACTTGAACTCAAAAAACAGTCTTTAATAAACAGTATAACTTCTTTAAGTGAAAAAATAAAAGCCACGGTTATCCAAAAAGAGAAATTAAACTTGGACATAAACGACAATGTTTCGTTAATTAAAGAGAACATCAAAAAACTTCAAAAAACTATAAAAGCTAAAAAACACGCCGTTAAATCCGAGGAATACAGACTTGCTAAATTAAAAAAAGATTTTTTAAGATACCAAAATCTCTATAAAAAAAGAAAAGTTTCAAAAGAAAAGTATGAGAGTGTAAAAACCGAGTATCTGGCGCTTAATGAAAAAATAAAAGCCGATAAGAAAATCCTTTCATCCATGCAAAACGATTTAAATATTTTACACATAAAGCTTAATATGGCAAACAACTCTTTTAAAGAAATAAAAAGACTTGAAAAAGTAATTGCTTCTATGAAAGAAAATAAAAAAGCCCTTTTAGAAAATTTAAAAGTTATAGAAAAAAATATAAAAGATTCTTTTATTTATGCCCCTTTTGATGGAAAAATCGCTAAAAAATTCGCTTCTTCAAAAGAAGTGGTGAGAGCCGGAAAAAAAGTGCTTAGCATTGTAAACCCGAATGATTTATATGTGCTCGATTTACTTG
>Ga0256842_1001264_pt1 | contig 20734 bp, 18 predicted proteins | sample 4559240metaG_FD_185973 | JGI IMG/M metagenome (GOLD analysis project Ga0256842, IMG submission 185973) | Hydrothermal vent microbial communities from Guaymas Basin, Mexico - 4559-240 | ecosystem: Environmental > Aquatic > Marine > Hydrothermal vents | place: Mexico: Guaymas Basin | collected... | reverse complement strand
TTTTTGTTATAATATGTGAAATTATAGCGTTTTTTTATTATATATAGATTAAAGTAGGAGTATATTTATAGCTTTATTTCTTAAATATCATTATTTTTTGCTACTATTGAGATAAATATTTAAGACTACTAGAGTTTTTTTCTCTAAATTTTAATGCGAATATCCAAATAACAATAGGTAGCATTATCATTATATTTGTAGTACTAACTCCTATTCCTAAAAGCAACCAATCTCTACTCTTTAGAGGAGTTCCTTTTACTCTACCTAATATTAAAGCAAATAGTAAAATAGCAAATAAAACACCCCAAATAAGTACAGCAGGACCTAATATTGAGCCACTTGTCCATAGTATTTACACTATTTTTAGATAGATTAATATTAGGAAAACTATAACTTATAGCTTGTCCTTTTTTGTTAAGTTGCTTAAGATTTATTTTACTACGATTTGTATAAAAGTATAGTAAAACTACACTTTATACAAAAAAGAAATTAAATAGAATTAAGCTTACAGATATTATCTCCTCTTGACTTTCAATAGAAATAGCGTTAAACTTTTAAAATAACATAACAGTTATTAACACTAAAAAAAGGATAAATTATGATAAAAGAGTTAGAACAGAGTAGTGAAAAAGTATTTGCATTTGAAGTTACAGGAAAAATAACTTTAGAAGAGGAAAAGGCTTGGATAGAGAAGCTTGATAAAAAATTAGAAAACCAAGATAAAATATCAGCAATGGTAATTTTAGGAGAAAACGTATCATGGGGAACATGGGCAGGAATAGAAGATATTAAGTGGCTATTTAAAAATTATAAGAAATTTAATAAAGTTGCTATTGTAGCACAAAGTAGTGTTTGGAAATGGCTTGTAGCTATAGATAGTACATTTGCCAAACTTGTTGGTGTAGATGAGAAATATTTTGATATAGAAAAGAAAGAAGAGGCTTGGGAGTGGGTTAACACAGGTAAATAGTTAAGGGATTTATCCACCCTTATGGATATATTCGATTTCATTTTCTAAATAACTTTTTTGAGAATATATTAAAGAGAGTGCAAATGCTATCCAAAATAGAGGACTTCTAATACCATTATGGGCTAGTCCATATAGTAAAATGGGAGACATATAAAAAAGGACTCTCCCTATATAAAACTTTGAATTTAAAAATAGAGATACAAAAAGAAGTAATCCAACTAATCCATAAGAGAATAGTATATTTGCAATAGTTGAGTGAAGCTCTCCGTGGTGTTTAGATAGTGCAAACCTTGTAAACTCTCCCTCTCCTGCTCCTAAAAGGGTGTATTGAACATATTGAATTAAACGGTCATAACCTCTTCCTGCTAAAGAGTCATCATCTTCTGTTCCTGTATTTACTGTTCTATTAAATAGTTCAGTATTTTCTGCAATATGCTCTATCTTTTCAATATTTACACCCATTATACCAATAATTACAACTCCTATCATAGAGGCAATTAGTAGTTTTTTTGTATTAAATCTTTTTACCATCTCGATATAGAATATAAAGATTAAAAAAAGAGCATAAGAGGTTAATGCCGATTTTGAAGAGGAGAATACTAGTAGTAAAAATGCAATTATATATACTATTATATTTTTAAAAACCTCTATATTATCTCTACTCTTTACCTGATTTATACCTAAAATAAAGTAGATATTAATTATGGATATAGCAAAATATCCTAATTGGTTTGGATTATTAAAAAATAGCATATTTCTAGCATTAAAGTTTAATCCACTAGCTAGTAGAAATAGAAACTGTAAAACTAAAGAGAAAAATATAGCATTTCTTATATTATCACTTGTAATAAAATGCTCTTTATATAGTAGATATGTAGAGTAGAATAGAAGTATATTAAATATATAAAATAGAGTATATACCACAAAAGAGATGCTTCCTGTAATAATAAGCCAAGATGTATTTACATATATTAAATATATTAAAAATACCATAAACATAATATTCTCTTTTACTGCTTTTATAAATTTAGAAAACATTAAAATAAAAACTGCACCAAATATTACAACAAGAATTATATGTGATATTTGGGGTTGTCCACTACTAAATAGATAGAATGGAAAAAGCATTATAAAAGTAAAATAGAGAAAATTAAACATTATATAAAAAAGCTCCCTGTAAAATATTTAACCTGTATCATCTGTAAAAAGTTACCTAAAAGAAGTGCAATAGAGGTGGCAATAGAAGCACCTAATACTCCATAGTTAGGAATTAAAATAATATTAAGAATTATAGCTAAAATTAAAACTAAAAGATTATTAAAATATTCCATCTTCTGTTTATGTATATATATTAAGATATTTCCATAAAAACATATTGCAGAGTAAACTATCTGTGTTATAGTTAAGACTAAAAATACACCAAAAAATATATCTCTATTTCTAATATTTAATATATCAAAAAGAGAAAAGTAATTTACTCCAATAAAAAGTAAAAAACTAATAGTTGAAACTGATAAAAACGACAAAAATACAAATTTTCTATTATATTTAGAAATCTCATCTATGCTCTTTTTTTGTGAAAACATTTTAGCAAGTCTAGGATAGTAGTAAGATACTATAACTTGATTAAAAAATAGAACTTGAAGTGTAACCCTTGCTATAATATTATACTCTCCTACTAACTCTAAACTAACATATTTATCTAACATAATAATATCTATACGAGAGATTATAAGATATGTAAGTCCTGTAAAAAGTACTGGTAGTGAGTTGGTTGTTATATACTCTATTTTATTAAAAGAGAATTTTGATAATAGATATAGATGATACTTAAATCTCACAAACAGAACAACTGATATAAAGGTAATAATGACAGATAAGGTGTATATATTTAATATAAAATCTATACTTATCTTACTGCTTTCTATAAAGTATAGTACTCCTAAAAGAGAAAAATATATAAGATAGAGTTGAATATCTTGAAAGTATATCCACAGTTTTACTTTTTGAATACTTCTTAAATAGGTTGAATATAGTATAGTCAAAGAGATAAACCAATATATTATAAATATGTTTGGATAATCTTTAATATATAAAAAGTTATATTGGTATAGAGCTAAAAATAGCACTACAGATACTAAAAAGATTACTATTGAGGAGTTAAAAAATAGATAAGAGATATAGTTTTGATTTTTATATTTTGGTACATCTCTTACCATTATATTTTGTATTCCAAAAGAGGATATTTTAGTAAATATTAAAATATAACTTAAAATTAGAGCAAACTCTCCATATACATCTTTAGTTACGAAAAAAGATGTTCCTATCTCAAATAGAAATTTAAGTAGTTTTGCAAAAACATTTATAATTGCTATTTGAATTAACTCCATTTTAGATATATCTCTTTAGCTCTTTATTTGATACTTCTGGTAAATCTGCAAATATTCTCTTATAAATTCGACTCTCAGGCTTTAATACAACCCAAATAGTACTAAATATAAGTGCAAAATAGGTAAATATATTTCTATTTTTAATATACCACTTCTCTAACTCTCCCTTATATGGAGCAATAACATCATCATAAAAGAGCAATCTATCTATTGCAGGATTATCGAGCATAGCCTCTTCATCTCTAAATACAATAGAACCAATTCCAGATAGACCTGGTTTTACTCTAATAATACTCTCCTGCACACTTTTAGGAAATGCTAAAAAGCATCTTTGAGCTTGTGGTCTAGGGCCTATTACACTCATATCACCTTTTAAGATATTTATTAGTTGTGGTAACTCATTTATTTTGGTTTTTCTTAAAAACTTTCCAAAAGGTAAAACTCTTGGGTCATTCTTAACAGTAATTGTAGCTGTTCCCATATTTGGACTATCTTTTAACATAGTTGCAAACTTTAAAAGATTAAATAGTTTTCCGTCCTCTCCAACTCTAGGTTGAACATAAAAAATCTCACCCTCTCCTGTAAACTTTAAAATTATCATAACAATAATTAAAATTGGAGATAGAAGCAGAAGTGCTAACCCTGAAAATAGTATATCAAAAAATCTCTGTACCATGATTACATCCTATTATCTAAAAATTTTCCCGTCTCTTTATGTTCAAATTCGGGAATTGTTTTAAAAAAGAGTGAAACTATCTCATCTCTTAACCAAACCTTTTGACTCTTTATCTCATCTACTCTTTTTAAAAAGTAATCAAGTTTACTTTCATCAAATATAGGCTCATTTTTAATTACACCAATGCCATCAAACCTACTCATATCTAATATCTCTTTATCGGTATAGAACTCCTCAAAATCCTTTTCACCCGTTGTGTCACTATTAAAAAAGTAACATGGCCACTTACCTTGTTGCGGAAGAGTTTTAGCTAAAGCTCTTGCCTCATCTTCACTTTTACAGATATAAGGCTCATAACCAATCTTTTCTAAATACTTAATAGCAATATCGGCAAAACTTATTAGATGTAACTTCTCACTTAGTTTTGGAAAAAATATATCTCTATTTTCACCAAGAAGTGAACTCATCAAACACAACTCTCCAGACTCCTTTGGTGTAACAAAGTATCTTTTTATATCTTTTGGTGCTGATAGTGGCTGATTTTTCTCTACTCTTTGGTTAAAACCGTGAAGTAGAGAGCCATCACTAAATGCTACATTTGCAAACCTAGCAGTGGAGATTGGAATATCTAAACTCTTTTGCATTAAAAACATCTCCATAATCCTCTTAGATGCACCCATCATATTTACAGGATTTGCAGCCTTATCGGTTGAGACACAAAAGTACTTTCTAACCCCACCTCTTTTAGACTGCTCAATAGTTTTTATTGTATTTTCAATATTAACTTCAACCATTCGCATTAGAGTAAATGGGTCTTTTTCACTTCTTACATGCTTTAGTGCAGATAGATTTAAAACAAAATCATAATCTCCATCACTCTCTATAAAGGCATCATACTCTCTACTTCCAATATCCAATGCAAAGGTTTTAAACTCTCCCTCTATATATCCAAAAGAGCTTCTTATATCTCTAACAAGCTCTACTAAATTATTCTCACTAATATCAACAACATGAAGTTTTTTAGGCTCTCTTTTAAAAATCTCTTTAGTTACAGCTTGTCCTATAGTTCCTGCTCCACCTAAGACTAAAAACGATGATTTTGTAATAATATTAGACAGTTCATCACCAGATTTAACAATATCACTATCAAAAAGCTCTTCATCTCTTCCTATTAAGTCTAATATATCCATTACAGTATCTCCCTTTCTACTTCTAATATTTTATATATGCTCTCACAAACCAAATCAACCTCATCTAAACTCATAGTAGGGTATAGAGGCAGAGTAAGCTCTCTTTGTGCTATATCTTCTGCAATAGGAGCAGAGTTTAAACCTATATCTTTAAATGCTGTAAAATCCTTAAATGCTGGGTAGTGAATAGACGATTGAATTCCCATCTCTTTTAATCTATTTATAAACCAAACTCTATCTATTTTAGAAGATAGAAGTATAGGAAATATGTGATATACAGGCTCTACATCTTTTAAATCTTGAAATGGAACTAAAATATCTTTAATATCTGATAGATTATCTATATATCTTTTAACTAAAACCTCTCTTTTTCTATTACTCTTTTTTAGTTTTTCAAGTTGAACCAATCCAATAGCAGAACGCATCTCATCAATACGGTAGTTTAAACCACTCTGTACTACATCATAACTTATAGCTCTTCCCTTATGTCTATCTAAAGTTAAAGCTGTCATTCCATGACTTCTAAAATATTTAGCCTTTAGTGTCAACTCTTCATCTTGAGATACCAACATACCACCCTCTCCAACTGATAGGTTTTTATTGGTAAAGAAGCTAAAGCAGCCAAAATCTCCAAATGTACCACAAGCTTTTCCTTTATATCTAGCATCTGGTGCATGAGCGCAATCTTCTATTAAAAATATCTCTCTACCTCTACAAAGCTCTACTATTTTATCCATTTCACATGGATACCCTGCAAAGTGAACTAATATTACAGCTTTAGTTTTTGAACTTATTTGTGCTTCTATACTCTCTGCTGTAATATTCCAACTATTATAATCTCCACAATCGGCTAAAATTGGAGTAGCACCCACCATCTTAACCACATTTATATCTGCTACAAATGTAAGTGCTGGAATAATTACCTCATCACCTGCTTTTATATCTAAAGCCAAGAGTGCTGTATGAAGTGATGCTGTTCCACTAGATAGTGCTATAGCATCTATATTATCTCCTAACATATTAGAGAACTTCTCCTCAAACTCTCTACTCTTTTCTCCCATTGTTATCCAACCACTATCAACTGTCTCTTTTACAGCTTTGGACTCTTTTTCATTATAATTTAACTTAAATAGTTGTACTTTCCACATTTTGTATCCTTTTATATATGTTGTCATAACCCTTAACCACCACATTAAGGTCAAACTCTTTTACCTTTTTTTGACTATTTTTTTTATATATATTTAATCTATCTTCATCTTCAGCCATATATATCATATTACTAGCTAAATCTCTCTCATTCTCTATCTCTACTAATTTACCATTATAATCATCAATTACAACATCTTTACAACCGGGCATATTGGTAGTAATTAATCCTAAACCCATAGCCGAAGCCTCCAATAGAACTCTAGGAACTCCCTCTCTATAATAGGTAGGAAGTACAAAAATATCAGATAGAGCAAGTAGCTCCTTCACATCTTCTCTTCTTCCTAAATATTTAACAAAACTGCTATACTCTTCTATCTCCTCTAGCGTTATAGATTTATCTGTATCTAGTTGCCCTACTAATAAAAAGTTATATCTATACCCCTCTTGATAACATATTTTTGCAGACTTAAGATAGGTTAATATTCCTTTCTGTTTTACCATTCTACTTACTAATATAAATGTCTTTTTATCTCTATCAATGGATAGTTTATCTTTTAATTTCTCTACCTTTTTTTTATCTACAAATAGCTTAAAATTTTTTAAATCAATACCACTACTTTTAACAATAGCTGATTTATTCTTCTTTGTTAGACTATTTTGCATAAAATATTTAGCATCGTCACTATTTTGAAAAACTGTAAAATCAACTTTAGATTTTATACCCTTTTGAAGAGTGTTATAAACTCTCTTTAAAGCTCTATTTTTTAAACTTCTCTCTGTAAATATTCTACCCATACCTGTAATTGTACGACTCACTTTTATATTATCAAGTCCAAAAGAGGCAAAAGGTAAAAATAGAGTAGGTTTAGTATCGAAAGCGTGAACAATAGTATTTTGAGGTTGCTCTTTTAGAATATTTCGTAGATTTATAATAGACTTTATATCATCAAAAATGGTAAACTCTCTACTAAAATTATATTTCTTATAACTAATACCATTTTTAATAAACTTATCCTCTTTTTCTGTTCCAATAATATTTATCTTATACCCTAAATCCATAAATTTCTTAGATATTTCTATTCTACTACTTACATCTTCTCCCCCTAAAAATATTAAATTTCTCATAACATATCCCATATCTTAGATTTTATATCTCTTATCTCACTCTCATAAGGTTGGTCTGTATCTATTATATGTGTATGGTTTGCACTATATTTTAAGTTTTTATTTTGTCTATGTCTTACTCTAATAAAGGCTTCACTCTCTTTACCCTCCTTTATTCTATCGTGGTTTCTCTGCACGGCTACCTCTACAGGAACAGTTAAGTAGAATAGAATATCAGGTTTTGGCATTTTGCTATATAGACTATTTTCAAGTTCAGCTAGTTTTAGTTTTAAACCACTATAGTCAATAGGATTTAATCTTCTACTATCCATCACTCCAAAATCTTCTGACTTATAACGGTCTAAGAGTACAATATCCCCTTTTGAACTTAATCGCCAACACTTTTTAGCCAATCTATATCTATCATAAGCTAATATTACTTGTCGTACCATATATGCAAAAGATTTAGCACCTCTCTTTTGAATACTAGATTTAAACTCACTTCCACTTGATGCCTCTTTTCTTAATATCTTAATTAAAAAATTAAATGGATATGTAATTAGAGTTGATTTTGGTTTTCCAAAATGTACTAAAGTGGTAGTAAAGTTTTTACCAAGCCACTTTTTTAAATCAGTTGTAACAGTGGTCTTTCCTGTAGCATCTAATCCAGCTATAACTACTATTGTACCCGACGAGCAGACTCTTTTTTTCTGTTTAAATATAAGCTTATTAAATGCTCTATAGAAAAATTGAGATATATTAATATAGTTCTCTTCCCAAAAGCTTAAATATTTATACTCTTTTAGCCTCTTACTCAACCTCTTTCCTGCAAAATACTTCTCTAATTTTGTTCCATTTTGAATTATATCAATATAACTATAGAACTCTTCTTGTTTAATATTATTAAAATATATGTTTAAAAATTCTTTAACCTTATCTCTATTTGCTCCATTTTGCAGATATATAATCTCATTTAGAGTTCTCTTATGCTCTCTATTTACCAATATAAACTCATTTACTTTAGAGTATTTAAGCATAATTCTAAATATAAAAATAACCAACTCAATATATTTTTTAGGTATAGGCATACCACTATTATGGGTTGTTAAATTATCTAATATATACTCTTCAAAATCAAAATGGATAGATTTTGTCCAACTAGCTCCTGTTTTTACCTGATAATAGATATGAAGATGTAGTATCTCACCACTATCATTATCATATCCGTAAAAGTGTTTAATTCCATTAAAAGAGATATTTTTATTAGATGCCTCTTTAAAACCTAATTTATTAATCAGTATTTCAAATATATATATATCATCTCTACTAACCAATAAATCCAAATCATCATACCCATCTAAAGCATCATTTAATAGAAGATTACTTTTCCAGTGACAATATTTAATACCCTTTTTATTTAACTCATCAATTAAATCTTTTGATAATTTATACATTATTTTCCCTTTTTACTAACTCTACAGTTCCTAAATCTATACCCTCTTCATTAACAATCATTTTAACATTTGGGAAGATTTTAGATATAACAGATAGATTTTTTTTAGAATTTTTTACAAAAAGTTCAATTTCACTAATATCTTTTAATCTTTTATGTCCTCTCTCTTCTAATCTTTCAATAATTGTTGGAGTATAGGCATCTACAACTATTACTTTATTAGGAAGTTCTTTTATAAGAGAAATAAGCTTATTTACTAAAATTAAAATCTTTAAATTATTTTGTGTCTTTGTCGTTACTATATTTTGATAAATATGAGATATACCCTCATCTACTAAAACAACTCTATCATCTATAAAATCTATATTGGATAGATAAGAGTTTTTACCAATTTTTTTAATTATATTTCTAATAAAATTAAATTTATCTAAAAAAGACATATTAAGCTCTTTTGTAATATCAAGTATAACTCTTAACATATCTAAAGAGTTTTTATTTTTAAAAAATAGGTAAAAGAGATAGATGTCTGTTATATGGTATTTTTTTATTAGTTCCATATCAGATATAACATATCTCTCTTTTGTTAAAATATCTAATATATAACTCTTTCCAACACCTGCAATACCTGTTATTTCAATTATTTTCATAATAATCTCCCTAATGCTTAGTTCTAACAGAAGTATAACATAACAATTATTAATATAATATAATATATATAATTATTTTATGTTTTTATATATTTAAAATAGTTGTTTTATAAAAAATGATTATAATAATATTTAGAGATATTAAGCTTTCTATAACAGCGATTAAAATATCATAAATATTATCAATTAATTAAAATGGGGCTACTTCATTATGAAACTAGAACAATATATTTATACAGATAAAGGGTGGAATAGTAGAATAGATAACTCATTAGATAGTAAAAATACACTTATTCTTATTTTTGCATCTCCTAATATATCTTATATTCAAAAACCTCTTAATGAGTTGATTAATCTTTTTCCTAATTCTAAATTTATGGGGTGTTCAACTTCTGGTGAGATTTTTAATAATAGATTATCTATGGATAGATTTGTTGTTCAGGTTATTAAATTTGAAAAAACTGTATTAAAAATAAGCTCTCTAAAAATAGAAGATAGTAGTAAATCAAGAAAATTAGGTCAGGAGTTAGCCCTATCATTAAATAAAAGTAAATTAAAATCGGTTTTTATTTTAAGTGATGGTTTAAATATTAATGGTTCACAACTTGCTAGAGGAATATCTAGTGTATTTTTAAATGATGTTATCGTAACAGGTGGATTGGCAGGTGATGATGAGGAGTTTAAAAAGACTTGGGTACTTGTAGATAAAAAACCTTGCTCAAAATATGTTACAGCCATAGGATTTTATGGTGAAGATTTATATGTAGGATATAGTTCAAAAAGTGGGTGGGATACATTGGGAGTTAGAAGAAGAGTAACCTCATCTTTTGAAAATATTGTGTATGAGCTAGATTATCAACCAGCATTAAAGCTTTATAAAAAATATTTAGGAGATAGAGCTAAAGGGTTGCCAAGTACTGGTCTTCTGTTCCCTTTGGGAATATATCTTGAAAAAGAGATAAAAGTTAGAACAATTTTAGCTATAGATGAGGAAAAACAGTCTATTACATTTGCTGGGGATATTCCAGAAGGGAGTAAGGTAACACTAATGAAGGCAAATTTTCAAAAACTTATAGAGGGTGCATCTGATGCGATTAAATCTATAGATTTTAAAGATAAAAAGATTGAACAGTTTTGCTGTATATCTATTAGTTGTGTTGGAAGAAAATTAGTTTTAGGTCAAAGAGTAGAAGAGGAGATAGAGGCTGTTCTTGATATATTACCTAAAAATAGTATGCAAATAGGATACTACTCTTATGGTGAAATCTCTCCACTTAGTTCTGGAAAATGTGGTTTATATAATCAAACAATGACAATAACACTTATTGGTGAGTATTAGTTTGCATAAACTTTTAAAAAGACAACTAGAAAAATTTAACTTAACTAACTTAGAAACTCCTATAAATCCTGATATTTTAAAAAAGATATTAGAACTAATCTCACAAACTTATACAGAACTAGATACACATATCTATACATTAGAACGGTCACTAAATATATCATCTGAAGAGATGAATAAGATATATAAAGAGCAAAAGAGGTCATTTAATTCACATATAAATGCAATAATAAAGGCTATGCCTGATATGATGTTTTTGAATAATGAAGATGGTAAATTTTTAGAAGTATTTATTAGTGATGATAGTGATTTATATATATCTAAAGATGAACTATTGGGAAAGTGTTATAAAGATATATTTCCAAATGAACTAGCTTCTTTTTTCTATAAAAGCATAACAAAAGCTATTAAAGATAACTCTTTAACTATTATTGAGTATGAGTTAAAAATTTTAAAGAAGTTAAAATATTATGAAGCCAGAATAATGCCTGTAGGACTCTCTATAGATAATAAAGAGACTGTAATAGTAATAGCAAGAGATATAACAAAAGCAAAAAAGACAAAAGATAGACTAAAATTTATTGCAATGCACGATAGTTTAACAAAACTTCCAAACCGTTTTCTTTTTCAAAAAAAGTTAAAAAATGCAATAAAAAGGACAAAAAAAGAGAACTCTCTTGGTGCTTTATTTTTTTTAGATATAGATAGGTTTAAAGAGATTAATGATAATTTAGGTCATGATATAGGTGATAAATTACTTATTAAATGCACAAGACGATTAAAAAAGGTTTTATGTCAAGACTCTACACTATCGAGATTTGGAGGAGATGAATTTGTTATTTTAGTAGAAAATATACTATCTCGTCAAGAGGTAATAAATATTGCAAATAGAATAATGAAGACATTTATTAAACCATTTAAAATAGGAAAATATATATTAGATATTACTACAAGTATGGGTATTAGCATATTTCCAGAAGATAGTGGACATATAACACAGCTTATTAAACAGACTGATATGGCAATGTATCAAGCTAAAGCTTTAGGTAGAGATAATTATCAATTTTTTACTAAAGAGTTAGCTGATAAAGCATATAAAAAATTTGTATTAGAAGCTAATTTAAAAAATGCCATTGATAATAGAGAGTTTTCTTTAGTCTATCAACCACAAGTTAGACTAAAAGATAATAAGATTATTGGAGTTGAAGCTTTGCTTAGATGGGAAAGTAGAGATTTAGGTCTAATTCCACCAAATACATTTATTCCAATAGCTGAAATTTGTGGTTTTATAGAGCCTATTAGTGATTGGGTTATTAGAAAAGTGTGTAAACAGATTAAAATATGGGACGCTAAACTATACTCTCCAATTAGAGTAGCAATTAATCTATCAAGAAGAGAGATAGGAAAGATTGATATTTTTGATAGAATTACAAAGATTATAAATGAGTATAATATAGATTTTCAAAGAATTGAGTTTGAGGTAACTGAGAGTGCTTTACTAGAGAATGTATCACACGCCTTTAAAAATATTGAAAAGTTTAGGTCAGTTGGGTTTATGGTATCTATTGATGATTTTGGAACAGGCTACTCATCACTCTCTAATCTTAAAGATATGCTATTTGATAAGTTAAAAATTGATAGAAGTTTTACCAAATATATATTTATAGATAGAGGAGATGAAGCAATTATAAAAGCTACCATAGCATTAGCAAAGAGTTTAAATCTAAAAGTAATAGCAGAGGGAGTTGAAACACAAGAGCAGTTAGAGTTTTTAGCAAATCATGGTTGTGATGAGATGCAAGGTTATTTATATAGTCAGCCATTAAAAGCAGATATTTTTGAAAAAAAGTTTTTAAGGAAAAAAAAGTGAAAGAGATAGAGATTGTTATTATAGAAGATGATGAGGATATTTTAGAACTTCTTGAGTACCATTTAATAAAAGCCAATTATTCTGTTACAGGATTTTTATCAACTGATAAAGTTGAGACTTTTTTGGAAGAAGAAGATGTATCTTTAATGATTGTAGATAGAAATCTACCAAATGTTGAGGGTAGCGAATTTATAGCCAAATTAAGAGATAAAGGTTATGATATACCAGTTATATTTTTAACTGCAAAAGATAAAGATAGTGATATAGATGAGGGGTTTGAGCGAGGAGCTGATGATTATATTACAAAACCTTTTAGAATAAAAGAAGTTCTATTTAGAATAGAAGCTATCTTTAAAAGATTAGGATTAAAAGAACAAAATCGATTAAAATATAGAGACCTACTTTTAGATACAAATAAAAGAACCCTAACTATAGAAGAGAGAACTATAGAGCTTACTAATTTAGACTTTAATCTAATCTATACATTTATAAAAAATATAAATAAACCTCTACAAAGAGAGTTTCTAAGAGAGTGTTGGGGAGATAGTAGAGATGATGCACATGAAAAGACTATTAATGTAGCTATTAATAGACTAAGAAAAAAAATAGACCCTGATGGTTCAAAAGAGTATATTGTTCCTGTATGGGGAATTGGATATAAGCTTGTTTGATAAAAAGTCAATTAAGAAGATAATCTATATTACTCTAATATAGAAAGAAACCGTTTAATATCCTCTATATCTTTAAACTGAATTTCTAACTTATCATTTTTAAGTGTAAATTCAAAAGGTAACTTTTTAGATATGTTCTTTTTATACTCAACTATTAAATCACTACTCTTTTTATTTGAACCTTTGTTTTTCTTGTTCTTTTTATTTTTTACTATTAGTTCTATTTGACGAACACTAAGATTTTCTGCAATTATAGTATTAACTAATACTCTCTGTTCTTTAATAGAAAATCCTACTAATACTTTAGCGTGTCCTTGTGATATTTTCCCCTCTATTAACTTCTTTTGAACATATTTAGATAGAGATAGAAGTCTTATAGTATTTGTAATTTGAGAACGGCTTTTATTGAGTACAATTGAGAGTTCATCATGTGTAATTTTGTAAACTTTTATAAGCTCATCATAAGAGTATGCTAACTCTATGGCATTTAAATTTTCTCTTTGAATATTCTCTATAAGTGCTAACTCTCTAAGCCTAGAGTCATCAATCTCAAAATCTGCAATAATAGCTTTTATGGTATCTATCCCTGCTAATTTATGGGCTTTTAATCGTCTCTCTCCTGCTACTAATAGATAGTTTTCACCCTTATCAATTACTACTATTGGTTGAAGAAGACCATGTCTTTTAATAGATTGACTAAGCTCTAATAGAGCATTTTCATCAAAATGTTTTCTTGGCTGATATGGATTTGGAGTTATACTCTCAACTAAAATCTCTTTTATATGCTCTTTTTTTTTGCCACTCTCTAAGCTAATTTGGTTCTCATAAGCTTGTCCAACCTCATCTAATATTGCACTTAAACCTCTGCCTAAAGCCATAGATTATCCTTTTAGAATACTTTTTGCTAAATCAATATACGCTAATGCCCCTTTAGAGTTATAGGCATACTCTATAACAGATTGACCAAAGCTTGGAGACTCTGCAATTTTAACATTTCTTGGAACTATAATAAATCTATTCTCTTTATCTAAAAATAGTTTATCTTTAAAATGGAGTGATAAATCTTCTAAAACCTGTCTTGAGAGATTATTATTTCCCATATACATAGTAGGCAAAAACCCTTTTATAGTAAGTTTTGGATTAATAGATTTTCTAAGAAGATTAATAGTATTTAAAAGTTGTGCTAAACCCTCTAGTGCAAAAAATTCACACTGAATTGGAATAATAACAGAGTCAGCAGCCCCTAAAGCATTAATAGTAATTGGTCCTAATGCTGGAGGAGAATCGACTATAATATAATCATATATATCTTTTATAGGTTTTAAAGCCTCTTTTAAAAGTAACTCTCTATTGGCTTTTCCTGAATTATAAAACTCTCTTTCTACTCCAACTAAACCGATATTAGCAGGAACTATATCTAAATTATTTACCTTTGTAGGTAGTATTACTTCTGAAATTGTTTTAATGCCAATTAAAACATGATATATATTATACTCATAATCATTTCTATTAAAACCTAAACTTGTAGTTGCATTTGTTTGTGGGTCTGCATCTACAATAAGTACCTTTTTACCTTTTTTTGCTAAGGACGCTGCAAGGTTTACTGTTGTTGTAGTTTTACCTACGCCACCTTTTTGATTGGCTATTGTAATAATCTCACTCATCTTAAACTATATACTCTCTTATTATTTATAATTAATGAACCATCTTCAGATAAAATGGCATTTTTAAGGCTCTTATACTCCCCATTAATATGTGCAGAAACTCTTTTATTGTTTCCAAATTCTATCGCATATTTACTAAATATATGCTTCCAACTAGGTCTCTCTTCTAACACTTTAAAGTAGCTTTTTAATAAAAAATCCCTCTCAATACTAAGATTTAATGCTTTGAAACTATTTGAATTTTTTTGTAAATTTATCCCCATACCACAAAGTAAAATATTATCAATTTTTTTTGTTATTGTTCCACCAATTTTATCTTTTTTATAATATAAATCATTAGGCCATTTTAACCAAACCTCATCTTTAAACTCTTTTAAAATCTCTTTCATAATAAAAGAGAAATATATAGAAGCAGAACTAATAGGTAAATCTTTTGGTAGATTATCTAAGTTTATGGCAAAAGAGAAAAATAGGTTTCCCTCTCCCCCCTCCCAAGAGTTATCTCTACTTCCTACTCCATTAGTTTGTCTTTTTGCTACCACTGCAATAGGTGGAAGAAGTTTTTTTAATTTTATCTGCTCTATTAAATATATTTGTGTTGAAGGTAACTCATTAAACCAAAGAGTTTCCAACTTTTAACCCCCTTCCAATAACATAAGCTTTTGCACTAACTCTTTTTTTAGAGACCACTTGAAGCTCTTTTATCTTAATACTCCCCTTTTTGCAACCAACTATAACACCATCCTCTTCTATAGCTAAAATCTCCCCTGCTCTATTTTTGCTATCTATATCTATCAAACTTACTCCAAATAGTTTTGTTCTGTTCTCTAAAAAAATACTTGGCCAACCATAAAATGCTCTATATTTACTATATAAAACAGAAGCACTATCAAAATTAACCTCTCCATCTTCTCTTTTTATCTTTTTGCAGTGTGTAGAAATGGCTCTTATCTGCTCTATTGGTTTAATATTTTCAAAACTATTTAATGTTTCAATAGTTAACGAAGAGGCATCACTACTTAATCTATCCATAAGTTCAGGAAGTACCATTGTTGGTGGAATTTTAAAATATCTATACCCTAAAATTGGCCCACTATCTAAACCCTCTTCCATTAACATAGCTGTAACTCCTGTAAATTTATCATTATTTAAAAGTGCTTGTTGAACAGGACTTGCCCCTCTATATTTTGGTAAAAGTGATGCGTGAAGATTAATACATGGAGCTATATCTAATATACTCTTTGGTAAAAGTTGTCCAAATGCAGCAACTATTATAAAATCTGGTTCTATCTCTTTTATTGCACTATAGACTCCACTATCTGTTAGTTTTTGTGGTTGTAATACAGCTATATTATATTTAGATGCTAATATTTTAACCTCACTTGGTTTTAACTCTTTTTTTCTACCAACAGGTCGGTCTGGTTGTGTCAATACTAAAGCTACTTCTACTTTTTTTTCATATATTAAGGCTTGAAGTATCTCTTTTGCATATTGTGGTGTTCCCATATAAACAACTTTTTTCAATAAAAACTCCTCTTATTTTAGTGGTGGTATTATAGCAGACAAAGAGAATTTTTAGAAATTTAAGCTCTTCATAATTAAAAGAGTCTTATAATACATATAATTAATTTAAATTCTTAAGTTTTATTTAAGAAAATATAAAGGAAAAAAGAGATGAAACGGAGAGTTTTTTTACAAGGATTATGTTCCATTCCTGCTATTGGATTAGCTCCAACACTAACTTTTGGAGATGAAGTAACACCTCCTAGCAGTAGTGGGTTAGATAGAATTATTACAATTATAAAAGAGGATAAGAGACTGAATAAGAGGGTCTCTAAAGAGGATATAGATGAGGCAATCTCTTCTGCTAAAAGAATGAATGAGATTTTATTAGAGGCTATTATAGAGACAGGTGTAGCTAATGATAAAAAAATCTCAATAGCAGATAGTAGAGAGCTAAATGATTATATCTTTAATAACCACTATGATGAGTGGGTTTTATTACATGGAGATGATGAAGAAAATAATGAAACTGGCTTTAATAAAGTGGTAAATGATGGAGCAAAAACTAAAATATTTGGTAAAAATGCAATAAATAGAGTTTTTGATGGAATTTATCATTTAGGTTTTAATACACATCTAAAAAATCAACTATTAAATGAAGATGGAAATAGAAATACAAGTTATAAAAATATAGCTTTATGGTTAGATAGTCTCCTTAGAGAAGATTTAGAGGCTGGAACTCTTGCTAATCCTAATATAAAAGAGATTGTAGGGGAGACTGGTACAGGATTAGACCAAATTATTAATATTATATATAACGATAAAGGTCTTGAGAAAAAAATATCTATAGGTGATATAAGAGCTGGTGCATATAGTGCAAATGAGATGAATAAACTTATAGTAGAAAGTATAGAGGCTACTAATGCAGGTGCAACTGGAGAGTTTACAAAAGAGGATATAAAAAATATAAACTCTTTTTTAGTAGATAACTATTTATCTTTATGGGCAAACTTACATGGAGAGGATAAAGAGGATTGTGAAAGTGGTTTTCATAGAGTACAAAAAGATGGAGCAAGAACAAAAATATTTGGTAAAAATGCAATAAATAGAGTTTTTCATGGAATTTATAATTTAGGATTTAAAACTGCAGATAAAAATAGATTAATTAATGAAAATGGTACTAAAAATACCTCATTTAAAAAAGTAGCTCAGTGGCTAACTGAAATTATGAGAGATGATTTAGATAATCAAAAAGAGGATTTAGAGATTTTAATTCCACTATATATTTATCCTACAGCTAAAGATAGCGATGGAAATCTTATATGGCAAAATTTTATAGATATAAAAAATAAATATCCAAATAGTCAAATAATAGCTATTGTAAATCCTAATAATGGTCATTTTAGAGAAGTTGATAATAATTATGTAGATGGAATTAAAAAGTTAGTTAATGCAGATATTAAAGTTATAGGTTATGTATCTACAGATTATGCTAACCGTTTAGCAGAAGATGTTATTGATGATATTGAAGCTTGGAGTAATATATATAAAGAGTATGGAGTAAGTGGTATTTTCTTCGATGAAACAGCAGTAGATAAAGATGATTTAGATTACTATAGTAAATTAAGTAGTGAAGCTAAAAATAGAAATCTAAGTTTTACTATTTTAAATGCAGGAACTACTACAGACCAATCTTATATAGATTCAAATATAGCCAATATAGTTGTAAGTTGTGAATATAAATATAGTAAATTAAAAGATAATCCTCCATCAACATATAATGAACCAACCAAAACAACAGAACTATCTTTACTTGTTTATGGAATGGAAGATAATAAGGTTGATGATTTAATATCTTTTGCTAGAGAACATAAATTTAAATATATATATTTTACAGAAGATGGTGTAACTGGTGACCCATGGAATACTCTATCTATCTATTTTGAAGATGAGGTGTCTAAGAGTATAGTTTAAGTTTTTTAATTCTATTTATATTATTTTGGGCTTCCTGCTTTTATTTAATATAAAAGTTTGATATAATATTTTTTATGTAAAATAAAAAAAAGGAATATTATGAATGTAAATAGACGAAACTTTATAAAAAGTGCGACAGTTGTAGGAGCTGTAGGGTTGGCTACTACTCCAATAACTCTTAATGCAAATAGTAAAATAACAAATTGGTTATGTGTTGTTGTTGATACAGTAGATAAATTAACAGCTGAATTAAAAAGTGCTTCTGATACAGTTATTGTAAAAGATATAGTTAGAGGAGGAATTTTTGTATATGATTCTAATAAGTCCAATATTAATAATGGTGGTACAATTTTTAATGGTTGGGTAAGACAATATGATGGGGCATTAAATGTACTTTGGTTTGGTGCTATTGGTGATGGAGTAGCTGATGATACAGAAGCTATACAGAAAGCTATATTTTATACAACTGGTTGGAATGGGCGTGATTATGACTTAGATAACTCTGTTCCTAAAACTTTATATATGCCAAGAGGTACATATAGAATTACTGACTCATTAAGAATAACTCAAATGCAGTATATAATAGGAGATGGATATGGTAGTGGACACTCTAAAAGTACTGAAATTTTATGTGATTTTAAAGATTTTACACCTCCTACCGATAACTATTCCAATACTTATGAAGGACACCCAAAAATAACTCTTGATAAAAAGCCAATGCTATATAATGTTAAAATGGCAAATTATATAAAAATTAAAGGTATTAGATTTAATGCTAATTTTAAAGATGTATATGGAATTCATCTAAATGACATGTACTATTCCAAGTTAGATACTATTTCAATTATTAATTGTATGAATTCAGGATTAACTTTTATTACTGCTCAATTTAATGAAATTAGAAATATATCATATATTAATAATGCAGGTCCTATACGAATTGTTGATAGTTGTACTGTAGATTTTGATAATCTTGATATAGAAAATTCTCAATGTGGAGTTAAAAATGATTTAGAAATAGTACATCATAGTAAATGGAAAGGTGGAATAAATATAAGAAATATTCATATTGAAGAGTTAAATGGTAAATCAAATATAGTAGCAGGTTCAGTATGGCTTATAGGTCAAAAAGGTGTTAGAATTGAAGGTCTATTTGGTCTTTTTAGTGTTAACACAGAAAATGGTTCAACTGAGAGATATATACATTATACAGACCCACAAGAATATATTATTGATGGTTATACATTTACAACATCAATACCTCATCATTGTATATTAGAGTCTGTTGGTTCTGGACATATGTATGTTAAACAAGATAAACAAGCATATAGTAATAAAATTATAGGTTATAGAGTAGAAAGAGAAGAGGACTCAAATGATAGACATCAAATAGATACTACTACCTTTGATAGTGGATTTGAAATTCAAAATAGAGATAGAAAAAAAATATTGTGGTTTGAAAATAATAATAAACAAGTGGTTCATTTATTTGATAATGCAAATAGAAAATTTTATCCAGAAGCTGGTCATTTTGTAATGGAGAATACTTATGGAAGAGTTAAATTAAAAGCAGGTAGTGTTATGTCTGATATTAATTTAATTGCAGATTTTACATCTATGGATACAATAGATGGGACTAGAATAGCATCATTTGAGTTAGAAAAGGTAAAAATACATAATTTACCAACTACAGACCCTAATATTAAAGACCAACTTTGGAATGATAATGGAACTTTAAAAATAAGTTTATAAAATAAATGGAGTGAACCTCCCCACCCTTCTAGTAAAACTAGATAGGGTGGGGCTTCCTTTGTGGGAAGTTTTATAAGAGTTAAATATATACTCTTAAGGGTTGGAACACAAACCCTCTACCTGCTATCTCTAAAAGTAGAGAATTGCAGGATACGCTTTTTCTTAAAATATTTAATGCTCCATTTACATCTGCATTTATTAATTTTCCAATAGAAGATTGAAATAGCCCCCTTTTTACTCTTTTCCCCTTATAACTTGTATGCTTTTTTATCTCTTCCAATCCTAAAGCATCACATTTTGATGTATAACTCTCTTCTTGCTCTAATACCTCTATACCATTTTTTAAGGCTCTATATTTTATATATTCAAGTAGTTTTAGGTG
>Ga0256842_1001263_pt1 | contig 20746 bp, 30 predicted proteins | sample 4559240metaG_FD_185973 | JGI IMG/M metagenome (GOLD analysis project Ga0256842, IMG submission 185973) | Hydrothermal vent microbial communities from Guaymas Basin, Mexico - 4559-240 | ecosystem: Environmental > Aquatic > Marine > Hydrothermal vents | place: Mexico: Guaymas Basin | collected... | reverse complement strand
GTCTAGGTAGCCTATTATTTTGCCGCTGAAAGTCTTTATGCGGAAATCCAGGGCTTCCTCGACCCCGCTGAAATAACGTCTTATAAGCCTAGAATCCCCAGCACCAAGCCCCGCATACTCGAGGACAAAGCCATGACTAAGCAACAAAGCATTCAAATAATCATAAATATAGCGCTCCCTAAGCTGAGAAATACGCCACTTCTCCATATAGCGCTGCTTATAATCAAGAGCCACTATCGATCACCCTATAGGCCTGGTATGTATTTCTTCAAGGATTGTTGATTGATTTGTTTAGGAGTGTAGGCGCTGCAGTATCCACGGTAGTATGTTACTACTCTATTGAAATATTTGCACCATCCAAGCGGTTCCCCGCCACGCCATGCTGCTTGCTCAACAGCCTTCTCCTTTAACCCGTCATCTAAATCATCAAATCTGACAAAATACCTGCATTTACGACAATCAGCAAACCTAGAATATCTAGCCATCACAGGATCACCAGCATACCCTTTTCAATGTTAGAACATATATTCTATTGAAGACTCTTGCGGCTGCTCTCGATGCTATATCCATGAGGTCTAACCATCCACGACCTGGCGGCTCCTCATACTTGTCTATGATCCTTATCTGGTCTATGTTTTCCTCGTCCTCGCTGAAGGCTTCTATAACTGTGCATGAAGCGACAGGGTTCTCTACACATGCTTTACTGTTTTGTTTTTCTTCCCTGTAACAATCATAGCATAATATAATATAGTATCTGAAATGATGATAATCGCCTACGTCACACTCGGCAATGAATAAATCATATCCTTGCTCATAATACTCATCAATAATTCTCTTCACAATATCAGTAAGCTTACTTGCATCTTTGAGAATACTACTATACTCATCATATTTATCAAAGACATAGACAGGAAACCTATACTCAATCCTAGCCATCATAGTTCATCCCTCACATTTTGGCGGCCAACCGTAGTGTTCTTTGATGATCTTCTTCAATATTCTAGGACTAATTCCTAGGAGCCTTGCAGCATAGCTGAGACTGTAGCAGCTACAATACTCTTCCAAGGCCTTCCTAGGATCAACCCTGGCCATTACTGGATCACCTGTAGTTTGTGCAGCTTTTTCAGAAGGTGGATCATCTTCTTTAATGCCTTGTATCTTTTCTCGGCTTTGTCTCCGGTGTAGCTGATGTTGATCTCTTTTCCTGTGGTCTTGTTATAGTGTTCTTTGAATACGAATTTCTTGGTAGTAACACGTATGTTTACATAGTAGTCGACATGATGAGTAGCATAGATCTCTAATTCGGTGCTTAAGTTATCATTATAGAATATAATGATTGTCGGCTCATCAACTATGATAAGAGTATTCCCAAGCCTATACTGATGCATCAAGCTATCACCCTTGGCATATGTATGGCTTGATTTCTTGTTCTACGACTTCTCTGCCTTTGCTGGTGATCTTTATTCTGGGCCCGTGTCTTTCTAGTAGGCCGAGTGCTTCTAGCATTGCTACGTCGTTTAGTGTGTAGCCATGCTTTCTTCTCTCACGAGTGTTTAGTTCGCCGTGCTTGTAGAGTAGCAGCAATAACCTGAGATACTTTGGCAGGAATGGCACAGTCACTCGCCCCCGAGGATCTTTGCTGCTTTTTTCTTTAGTCGTCGATACTGTGAGTAACTGGTCCATCTCCGGAACATGTAGTAGTAAGGCGTGATCCCGTGGCGCAGTAGATAAACCATGTATGCCAGTAATAGTTTGCTGTGCGCCTGCATACCGCCTGTATAATGCGTGTTTGTCATCAAGTAGTCCAGGATCCCCATCACATCATCGTATACGCCCTGCCTCATCAGATAATCAGCTATCTCGCTATACATCCGCATAACCTGCTGCTTACGCCTATAATGCATCCTCTTCTTAGCAGCCCCCTTACTGAGAAAACGCTTCCCAAACACAGTACCAGGCCTAACCAATACCCCGTCACCAGTACGGGGAAGAGAATAATCAAATATACGGTCAACAACCTCACCAGTACTAGTATCAACAACAAATCCAGCACTATAATCCCAGACAAGACCCATCAACGATCACCTTTGAGTGCTTTTATGTTTAGTTCCCATAGAGTGATCTTACCATTATTGATCATGTTTTTGAGATACTCTAAGACATCATTCTCATCAATGTTACCAGCTTCATTGAACTGAAACGCTATCTCTTCTAGTTCTTTTACTGTTTTCTTATCAAGCGAAATATATAGTTCAAGAACAACCCTAACACGCATCACGGGATCACCATTCATCGTCTTCTTCAGCTTCTAGTTCTTCTTCTAGGAGTTCACAACGTTGATCGTTCCAGTCTATTTCCTCACAGAACTCTTCAAGGTCATTATCTCCAGCAACCCTATAGATCTTGGCCCCACAGACATCCTCGCCATACTTCCTAATGAATTCTAGGGCCTCGTTTATAGTCTCGACAATTTTATGCTCAGGCGTAGTTGCATAGCATTTGTCTAGCCCCTTCTTCGTAACTTGGACAAAAGGAGCAGGGATCCAGACAACAACACCATACTCAACCATTGCTTGATCACCATTCATCGTCTTCTAGATCGTCTTCGACTATGAGCCTGACAATGTATGCTTTGCCGTCAGTGTCTATGCATCCTTCCAGCCAGACGCTGTAGAAGTTATGCTCCATCAACATATCGTAGGCCTCAATATATTTCCTGAGATCCTCGACAAGCAGTACCTTTAGGGCTTGCTGCTTAAGCCTAGGGTTATTAGTACATGGTATAAAGTATATAGTCCGATACTTAGACAACGAGTTAATCTGCTCCAGCAAATCCTCAACACTACTCTTCCTAACAACAGTAACAGCTTGAGCCATCAATGATCACCCATCATTTCCCTAGCTCCTTTAGAACACGATCCCTGAATTCTTCATCTTCCAGGAATAATCGAATCATTATTGCTACGACGTCTTGTATTTTGAGATCTAGTGCTGCGACTTTTGATTTGAATTTAACATATAGGGTTCTAGGGATGCGTGCACCTACGGGGCGGGTTTCTTTGATTAAGGTTTCAGACATTTTATCACCTGTATACTACATTTTGCAGTTTACATATTTAAGTTTTTAGCTTGCTAAATGTAGGTAATACTATTATATTGTAAATAATAGACTATTAACTGTGATTAACAATGTTGAGAAAACATATTGCATTGCTTCTAGTTCTAAGAGCTATGAAGAAGCTCGGAGAAGCACCTATATCCACTATTCAAAAAGAAGCTGGTATACCAAACTATTATACTGTAAAACAAATACTAAGCGATCTGAAGGAAATTGGGATCGCTGAAGAAAAATATGATCCAGGACCACCAGGTAAGTTCGTTTATTATTTAACAGAAAAGGGTAGGAAAGCAGCTGAGCTAGCAGAACAACTACTTATGATATTAGGAGAGTAACGCTCTACTAATCCTGACTTTGGGAACTCTTCGTCTCTTATCATAAGTTATGAAAACTACTCCTGCAGCTTCTAATTCTTTCAAGGCGTAGGATACATCTATACTACTAATACTAATACCCAGAGTCTGGGAGAGCTTTGATGCTAAACTCTCTGCCAGTCCTAATGAGTCCTCGGGCCACCAGTATTTCCTACCCCTACTACTACTAAAACTAAACAAGAACTCGACAATTGCTCTTTCAATATCCGATAACTCCCTACCAAGAAACTCTTTAGCCTTAGATAATACTTGATCTAGCGTTTTTGTAGTCTCTAATTGATTTTTCAATTCATTGATCATTATTTCTTTAGATAAATTTAGATTTCTTAAGAATTTTTTAGAATAATTTAGATTATTTTCGATAAATTTAGTCTTTTTATCCTCGTTCATATTATTTTTTAAATAATTATTTAAATTTGCTCTATAGAAAATATTGGAGTAAAGTTTAAATATTGAATCTAGTTTGTCTGCAATTCTTTCTCCTTGAGGAGTAAGGGTCCAGAAACCATTTTCGTATCTTACTAGTCCTTTTCTTTTAAGAATAGATAAATAAGTAGAGATTTTCTTTGAGGGTTCTCCTGTTAGGAAAGAAATATACCTAGTCGGGACTAGGGAGTGGCGTAGTATTAGTAGTATTATATATGTTAGTTCGCTGCTAAAGCTGAATCTTCTACGGGGCACTTCTAACCACACTCTCTAGTCTCTATACTACATTTTGCAGTTTACCAAATATAAAATTTATCATGTTAAATAAGATTTCGGCTAGTATTTATGTATATATAACTACTTTCGTTTACCAGAAATAGTAGAAGGTGGGAAACAAATTGGTAACGATCGTAGAAGCTCTGAATTCATGCTTCTTGTTTCTCATTAAGGCTAAGGAATTAGCGGATAAAGAGCCTAGTGTATTAGAGATTGGGAATGCTCTTGGCTGGAATTATCCTAAAACAAGAAACGTAGCCAAAGCTCTCGAGGAAGCTGGATTAATAAAGCTTGAGCTCTACCAGGGTATGCCTAGAAAATTCATAGTAAGGCTTACAGAGAAGGGAGAATGTATTGTTTCATGTATTTCATAAAAATAGAATAAAGACAAAGCTCTCCCAACATGCATAGAACATAAAAACAGACATGGTAAACTATTTAGCTTTTTAACAATTTAGATAAGATTAGGGAGTGTTGTTGGAGCTTCATTATACTGTTGCTACTGTTTTGTTTATTGTTTTGGTTCTGGTTGTGTGTTTCTTGGCTGTTTCTATGTTTATTCCCTTGTATTGGAATGCTCGTGGTTCTCCATTGTTTAACACAACTACTAGAGTTATTTATTCCACTCATAATTCGCAGACAAGTACTTTGACTCCTGCTTCTTCAGAGATACATAGCACTCATAGTACTCATGTTGTTACGACAACGACTACTACTCTACTAACTACTCCACCGCCAGGCGAGTTAAGGATAAGGTCCTATCATATACGTGATAGCGAGGATACTATTAGGGTTGGATTAGTGTTTGAGAATACTTATCCTGTCGAGGTAATTGTGGAGAAGATTTATCTTAATGATACACTTGTATATAAGGGTCATGAAGTAATTGAATCTAAGAGTTTTCTGGATAAATATATTAAGGATCCTATATTGGCTGAGGCTATGGTGACTATATGGATTAATACAGGTATAAAGCCAGCTCCTAACTCAGTGATCATTGCATGTGGAAAAATGATAACGGTCGGTAACCTCACAATATATTATAGAATACCCAATGTTATTGGAACATATAATATAACTGTGCCTCTCGAATTACCTGAATGTATGGTAAAAGAATATACCATAATCCCGTGATAGAAAATAAACCTTGCCTTAAACAAACAAAAACCAAGGCCATAAACAAGGAGTATTTATGTTTTATCCCAGGAGAACGAGATAACGAAATATGGTTAACTATTTATCTTTTCAACAAGTTAAATCATTTATAGAGCAACTCCATAGGAAATATGTGTTTAATATATCATGTATTAATTATGTATATTTCCAGGTGGCAATAATGGTTCGTTCAGCCCATGTCTTTAAAATTAATCCGGAAGTGGTATATGATGTCATAGATGTACTTATGACCCCCGAGAAAGAGTATATATATGATAGGGAAACTAACCTTGGTCTATATATCAAGAATGTAGAAAATAGAGAGAATTATAGTTTTATCGAAATTTTAATAGATTACGTATTTCTTATTATAAGAAAAGAGCGGAAAAAAGGGGAGCTTATTTCAAAAAGTGAAACAATAAAAACAGCTACAAGAGTTCCATTAGCTTATTTTCCTACAATAACTGGTAGTTTTTCAGTAGATCATGTAACGGTGATTCTTTCTAAGAAATCCCTATCAAAATTATTGGCAACGGCTATTAGTAGAATAGTTGGGCGAGAGGCGTTTCTAAGAATTAGTTTTGATTTCTCTCCATCAAAAGAGCAGGCCATAGTGAACCAGTTTGACGATATTGTTCGTATAACGAGCGAAGATGTGGCTGATATGAGGATTAATGGTTTGACGTTAAAAGGACATTCATTATATGCCGCACCAGAGTATAGGAAAGCCTTTACTGGTATTGTAAGATATCTAGGTGTTAGAATCGAGAACAACTGGTTTTTAATCGCTAGAGACGGACGAATAATAACATATAAGAATCTAGATAACGATAATTTTATAGAGTATATATACAAAATACTGAGAAAACTTGCACATGCATCAGCAATAATAATCTAAGGTTAAATAAATGCTTAGTTTTATAATCTATCTTTTATTGCTTCTTTTATTTGATTAATATAATGTTTTGCCCTACTAGTAAATAGTTCTTCTTCAATAGAGTTCACGATAGAAATTACATAAGGTGGGAATATTAATTGAATATTGTTATTCGACGGCATATACATAGAAATATCCTTAATGTACATCGTTTTCGATAATATTCTTTGAATATTTCTATAGAAAGTTGAAGATTTTTCTTCTTCAATGAAATATAAATCCAGATGAATAAATGATTTATCAATGTACGATATAAAATTCTTTGAAACGTATGCAAGAAATTCTACAGCCTTATATATACATCCTTTATTAACGTCGGCAGGGACAGCTTCTATGATACCTCTCTTAACAAGAAGAATATCTTCTTCAAGTTCTTCTGTATAATCTTCTTCATTAATAAAATCAATCATAGGAAATCCTATTATATCTTCTTCAATTCTAGTTATTTTGATGATATTTTTTACTTCAATTACACCTTTGTAATTTTTTCTACCGCCTGCTTTTGTTAGAACTTCAGCTATTTTTTCATGCCATGCATCTATCCTAATTGGCTCCCTAAAAGAAAGAACTAAACCCATGTATACACCAACTTTTCCATAGTATTTAGTCTGTAAATATTTGATTAAACCTTCTAATGCTTTAAATCCTACTTCTGCTTTAACTTCTTCAAGAGTTTTCATTTGATGTTACCCTTGCCTTTTTTCTAACATGATAGGAAGGCTATATTAATTTATTGATAAGCATCCTCATATTCTTTTCATCACTTTGATAATTTTGAGTACTTTTAATCAACATAAATTATGAATTATAATCCTAGTTCTCTTTGTATTTGTTCTATTCCGTATTCGATTATTGTTTGCTTGATCTTCTCGATTTCGAGTAGTATTTGTTGTCTACATTGTTTGCTTAGGCCTAGTTTCTTAATTTTGTGGTCTACTTGTCTCTCGATATATTCTATGAGTAGTACTAGCTGGGCTTGGCTACAGCTCAATGTGTTTCCCTTATTTTCTGAATAGAGCTTTAATTACGTCGGGGGCTTAAGTGAAAGTATTATTTAAATGTTCCTATCATTAGTCTCGAATTTCCTATATTGCTGATATTTTTATAATTTGACGATACTACAATGTATAGGTGTAGTGATTGGGTATCTACATTCCTTATATGAGATTAATAGCTAAAGATGACAAAAAATTACAAAAAATATTTGATAATGATATTGATGTAAAAGGCCTAATGTTAGATATACGTAGATTACTAAGTGCAAGAACAACGTATATAAGATCTGTTATCGAGTTGTTAGAAAAAAATCCATCTTCTATCTTATTGGTTGATCCTAGAACCGATTCGTTTCAAGTAGATAGTAGTGTTAGACAAATATTTCCCACATTAAAACGCATTTATAAACTTATTGGTATCAAGGAAAACGAAGTATCTAACGACGAGATATTCACTCCTATGAATATCAGTACTAAAATCGAACGATTAACCGATAAGGTATTTGAAGTTTCAAAGATACATATTGTCGATAGAACTATTAATCCTACTTATTTCATTCCGCCTTATTTCGTTTCATCCAGCATTGATGCTTGGTATTCATTGACATTAAGAGCTATAAACTATGCTATAGATAAATACGATCATCCCATACTTGCTCCTATTGCTGTTGATGTTTCGTTTTTGAGTAATGGGGAAAATATCAGGCAAGCATTAAGTGATTATTCGCAAATGAATGTTGATGGTTACTTGATATTACCATACGATTTAGACGAGTATAGAAGTCCATATGGGATATTGCACAATCTAGCTAGCCTTGTAATAGGTTTAAAACGATCTGGTAAAAAAGTATTTGTCCATAGCGCAGAATTCGGCACAGTGTTACTAAGTTTAGGGGTTGACGCCATAATAAGCGGTATGTGTATCAGAAGGACACCTCGAAAACCATCGCTTATAGAAGGTATATCTGAGATCGGGCAAGTAGAAGTACATGTCTATACTTATAAGTTGTTTAATAAGCTAATTCACTATAAGTTTGTAATGCTTCTACAATTGTTTCCGGAAATCTATCAATGTGAATGTCCATTATGCAAATATTATAAGGATGAAAACTATCTGTCATTGCCGGAAGAAAGCGATTATGATGATTTATCTCTTCATTATGTCTATTGGAAGAACATTGAGGCTAAGGAATACTCCAACAATTCCAAGAAACTAATTAATGATCTTGAAGGTGCTAAAGAGATTATAGAACAATATAATGAAAAAGTGGCGGGTAAGTACTTTTTCTCAAAGAATAAACAATATGAATATAAAATATATAGTAACTATATTGATAAATGGTTAAGAATTCTAGAAACTTTCGGCCAAAGAGATTCTATTAATCTGTAATAAGACGCTTTTATCCGTGGACCCATTTTTTTAGCTGGTATTTTTTCTTCAATACGTCCTTTCGTACCTATTGTAATGATGCCTATGCCATTGTTTTGGGCCCAATCTATAACTTCAGGCGGTATTTTATGGTAAGTCTTTTCCGGAATAGCCAAATATGATTTATGAGCTGCTATTAGATAATGATCCGCTTGAACAAGACCGTTTCTCCAATCTTTTTTCTTAACTTCAATAGCTATAACTTCATTTGTATATGGTACATATCCATTAAGTAAAGAAACAACACCATTTCTGTTAATTAAGTATAATGGGTTAACATAAGAAATAATTCTTCTAACATAAGATTTACTGTATCCCATACTTCGAGCCAAATCATTAATAGCTATACTGCCGTTGCGCTCAATAATACGTAACATTCTAAGAAAAGTCCTTATAGGTATTTGCGGTACATGATGTTCCATTCTCCGTTTAGCCTCATCGTTATTTAAAGTAATAGCAACAAGATCAGCCCTTCCAAAACCAATATATTGTTCTTTGAAAACCATGTAGCCTTGTTTAGTAAAATACTCTTCAACGAAAGGTACAAGGTCCTTTTCCCGTATCTTTTTCAATATCATAACCTCGAATTCTATCTTAGTATAATTTAACTATTTTCATGGTGTTATATTCTGAAGATATTTATGTATAAGCTATTATTTATCGGCTTCTAGATTTTCTTGACTTTTTTGTCCCTCTTTAATATCAAGTTCTAGTGTTCCGTCTTCTTTTATTCTTCCTATCTCGGCATGGCAGATTGGGCATAATAATCTATTATCTTCTGTTATTATTGGTTTTACTTTGTTTCCGCAGCTTGGGCACACTAGGCCGTATGGGAAGCTTTTCTTCAGCTTCTCTATCTCGCCTTGTTTCTCCTCGAGTTTTTGTTTTAGTAGCTTAATTGCTTCTATGTAGTCTTGTTTCTCGCTCTCAGCAGCCTGTTCTTGTCTTCGTGCCTCTTCTTTCTCTTCCTTCTTCTCTTCCCTCTTTGATTTCTTGATGGTATATGCTGCTACTCCAGCCCCCGTAATAGCTACTGCAACTGCTAGGACCGTGTACGGGTCTATGTTTTTAGCAGCTTGGGACGGGGTCCTAGGTGTGGCTGTGGTTGTTGCTGCAGCTAGGCTGCTTTGTGTCTTTGTGACTGTCCTTGTAATGGTTACTGTCTTTGTAGCCGTTACCCGATGTATAGGTGTCTTAGGAGTAGTAGTCGTTAATTTATGGGCCGTAGTTGTCTTAGTAGTAGTTGTTTCTTGCGGGGCCACTATAATAACGTTCTCTGTCTGCTCCTCACCTGTCCCTGATACACTCTTTACTTCTATCCTAGTAACTTTTCCAAGTATTTTTAACGGAACCATCACTTTCTTTGTAATAGTCCTATTACCTACATGGATTGTAACTGGAAACTCTACATTTATAGTATCATTTGAGGGCTTAGCATTCATAATGTGGAAAGCTATAACTACACAAATAGTTTTTGTAACAGTCTCGTTAGTTATAGGATCTGATACAGAGACATTGAAGCATACTTTTTTCTCGATAATCGTAATATCTCTCTCGTTGATCGGTGTGGTTGTTTCGGCTGCGTATATGTATGGCTGGCTGATCATGAGTATGAGTACTGTGGATAAAACTAGTAATAACTTTAGATTCATTGTTTCCCCGTATTAGGGAAGGGAAAGAATGCTTCTGGCTTCGCTCTTCTCAATGCATATATAACATAAGTATTTTCTATTATAGTGCTTCTTCCAGCATAGATTCTATCCTATTATCTACTTCTTTTGATAAGTCATAGAATTTCTTGCTCATGATCCTTATTCCAAGTCCTTTCCTCATATATTTTAGTAGCTGGTCCTTCTTCATGTCTGGGAAGAACCTTGCTATTCTGTAACCTGCATAGAACAATGCAACCATCTTGTCTCTTTCTTCCATGTCTCGGGGAGTGAATATGTCGTTGTTGTCGTCAATGTATTCGATCTTTACATAGTTTTGCGGAGTACTGATATCATTGCCTGTATCAATGATGAACTTATCATCAAATAATTCGACGAGTGCGAAGCGTTTCACGAACTCACTATTAATTCCCTTGGTTGGGTCTATGTTGTAGTTTATGAAGAACTGGTATAGCCATTGATAGATTTCTTCTCGTTTAGCGCTGCTCCTAATCCTTATATCGGAGTATTTCAGCTTGTACCCGTCTATGAACATTGCCTTGGTTATTATTTTTAGGAAATAATAGTATCTCCTACCGACTCTTATTACGAATTCTCGTTTATCCTCGGGATCCATTATTACGCTGCTCTTCCATATAGTCATTGGTGCGTTGCGCATTGTCTTATCCAAGAGCCTGTAGAACTGTACATTGAATAATATGCCTAGTACGCCTTGTCTAAAACCATGACGTTCCAGGATATGGCGTATCTCCATATAGTCTTTGAGAACCTGTCTCCTCTCCTTCGTTGTACCCTCACGGCTCATAAAGAATCTACCGGCATCATCGTAGAGTAGCATGACATAGTCGAGTCCACGGATCTCGTCTTTATGTTCCTCGATCCATAATAACGCGTCTTGCTGCCGCCTAGCCTCAATAAATAAGAAGCCCCATTTCTTTTCCTCGCATCTCTTCTCGATCCGGGCCCCTATCTTGCGGCTTAGCACTGATTTACCGGTCTCCATAAAGCCATAGATATTACAGACACGCAGCGCTACATGATCCGGTTTCTTCTCGGGCATAAAGTACCTATAGAACTCCCCTCTACCCATCCCTAGACACCTTCCGGCTTCAATGCCTTGATTTCCTTATGGTAAGATATAGTTGATTTAGTACTGCATCTCGACAATGCTATTGCGATTAATGCTTTCGTCCTACCGGATAATCTGAGCCAGTCACCCTTGTTACTAGGTTCTTTATTATACTCATCTAGGTATTCGAGATGACTCAGTATGATATCGCTCATCAAGTTGCTTTCAAGCAAGTACCTTGTATAAGGATCTAGGCATTCGAAATCAACGTATGTCGCCAAGGTACTGATTAACCTATCATATGTTTCCTGTACATCTCTCCTGAACTGCGCACTATCCCTGGCAACAGCTTCTAGGAGAATATTAAATAATTGAATAACAATATTGGTTTGTTCATCAAGCTTAGGAGCCTTAATCCTAGAAACGGGTTCTTTCCCTTTGACCACTACTTATCCCCGTTTCTTCAAAGGGGCTCTGAGTCCTAAGCTGCTTAATCCACTCAGGCAGGAATTCTTGGCCTAGGTAGAATAGGGCTGATTTAATCAAGAGGATCATGCCGAATGTCAGGGGTATTGCTGCTATTGTTTTTCCTGTTTTCTTATTAATAACATGTATATAGAGAATAGTGGTTCTCAGCGGCGTGAACAATAATACGAAGTCAATAGTTGTGATCACGAAATCAGCGAACAACATAGCCTTGTAATAGCTTAGCTCCTTACTGAATTTGAGAAATAAGAGAACCCATAGGATAAGCTCAAAGATAATAGCAATAATGTTCAGGGATAAGGGTAGCTGCATATTAGCCACCTGGAGAAACAGATACCCCTATGCTCCCACCGGCCAGGTAGCCTATTGCTAAGCCTATGATGAACGCAACTATAGCCAATACCATCCAGATCTTCTTAGTCCTCGATATGATCTTTTCTGCTTTCTCATTAATTTCCTCGAGCACATCGTGAGCCATTAGATTAGCTAATCTATAGGTACTATCATATATCTTATCGCTCTGCCTCTCTATCCTTACAATCACTCCATACAATCTTTTTATGATCTCTTTTGCGACCTCGGTTTCTTTCAATAACTCTTTGAGAGCTTTATCCTTGATTTGTGGATCATACATTCTACCGATAAGCCTGGATACCTGGCTAAATGTAAGTGCTGATTGTGGATGAGGCCCAGGAACATAGAGCGAATATCCTTCTATTGCTCCAAACTCGTGAAGAACGACGTACTGAATACTTGGAGTCTGGAACCTCATCTTGCTTACTGCCATGAAGTAGATACCCATCGATAACATCAGCATTATTAGCCATTCATTGAAGAAATTCAAGAACGCAGCTATCATGAAAATAGTGTAAATCAAGAAACCGAAACCCATTGTCCATTGCATTGTGAATCTTCCGAAAAGCTCTGATGGACTATAAATATTAGCATGGACAAATGGATCTTGTCCCATTACTGCAACGGTTTTACTTATACTTCCATACCTGCATTTAATCAATGTTATACTGTCACTCTTTACAAGATATCTTATCTCGTCATCTATATACTCGTAGGTTTCCCCATCCTTGTCATACAAAACTAAGTATTTTCTAGGAAACCATGGGAAAAGCCACCACTTAAGCTTCTCCTTCATAGTAGAAGGTGGAAAAGGCAACTATCTTCACCCAACAAGGAGAAGGGAGAAAAAACAAGTAATTTACGGAAACTATATTAGTTTGTCTTCTCTAGCAGCTCCTTGATCTCAGAGTCTTTGAAGCCAGCCTTCTTCAGTACTTGCTTGATACGTTTAATTCTTTGTTCTTTGCTTCTGATCTCCATAATCTTGTGGCCTGCAGTACTTATCATTTTTATCTTCTTAGCCACTTCCTTCTCCTTTTTGCCCTTCAATTTACCCATGCTCTTTAAGTGGTAGAAAAGACGCCATAGAACATATACTCTACCGGACCATGGGACGCCTTCTTTATGCTTTTTGAGTTCTCTCGGGGAATGAACCCATTTAACCAGTTTACCAGTATCATTATCTATTGTTTTGAGATCGGCAAGGTCAGCAAGCTGTGCAGCAGCTATCTCGAGTAGCTCCTTAGGTGTATCAACACCCTTCTTCCCTATATCTCTCACAGCTTGATAATGCGAGTCTTTACCAAAGTATACTTTTGGCGGGTTTTTCGAAGACTTTCCACCAGTTCTTTTGTGCTTTCCAGATCTGGATCTTCGGGGCATTTTTTTATCCACCATTTTAGGAAGGGGCTATTCCTTCTTCGCCAGCTCAAGATTAATCACCGTCTATTGTTGTAACACCATGTGATCTTGATAGTAGCGATGCTATGAAGAACATGAATAATACGTCAACTGTTGCAAGCAACACTATTTCTTTCAGGGTCAGCATGGATCCCTTGATTGTCATGACTATTATGTTTTTCAATACTAGTATGAGTACGAGTAATAACATTGTGAACCCGAAGGATACTGGATCATTGAATCTTGATTTCCTTCTACCCAATCCTATCCCCGAGAATAGAAGGGGGGATGAGGGGGTGGTTCGAAAAAATATTATTATTGTTTATAATGTATGGGCTTGTTTACTCGAATCTTCTGCCTACCTTGGCGTATCCTGTTTTGCTATATATTGCTAATAAAATTATGAATATTAGCCCCATTCCACCCATTAGTAAGTATCCCTGTGTTACATAGCCGTGGTCAACCAGCCATGTTCCCGTGAATCCGCCAATGCTTAGCAGTAATAGATAGCTTACTATTATGTCGTCCCATTTTGTTCTTGTAACTCTTCCAGCGAATAAGTAGAGTGCTATTAGTCCTATTATTGTCCACATTCCATATTTAGCTATCTGGTCGCTTGTCAACCAGCCTTGTTGTACGGCGATTACTGATCCTATTGCTCCAAATACTATTAGCATTAGTATTACTAGCCAACCAGTATCTGTGAAACGACTCATACCCATACCCCCCGATACATTATAGGGATTATCTCTTCAAAATGATCAGTAATACTATTAATCCACCAATAATGACAGCGATCCTCTGTATCGTGGATAAACCGTTCCACCAGTCCTTGATCTTGTCTGTTATACCAGTAGTGTTTATAGCTGGAGTAGTAACGGTTATGTTTGACGTGCCAATATCGAATGAGAAGCTGGTATGGTTAGCGTCAACGGTTATATTGTAAGTATAGGTTTTATTATTGTATATTACCTTCACAGTATAGCTACCATCCGTTAAGTTAAGTGATACAGTTCCATTAGTATCAGTTGTCCCGTTGGTGACTAATGTATTATTAGTATCATAGACCTCGACAATAGCCCCGCTTATAGGTACCTCGTTCTCATTGACAGTAATAGTTACCGTGTAGGTTGCCCCGTATACCGCTACACTAACCATTACTAGTATAAGGACCACAGGCAAGGATAACATTAGGTACCTCATACCTTACCCCAGACAAAAGAAGGGAAAAACAAAGGGGTTATGGGTTAAAAAAGAACTAGTATAGGCTTAATACTTATCTAAACCTACCAGCTATTACGACTTTGCTCGTATTCCTGGTAATTAGTGCCATTAATAAGAATAATCCAGCAATACCTACTAGGACCCATTTCCAGTTACGATTCAGCCAGTCCCAAGCCCCAGCTATACCTGATGCTATATTGCTTAGCTGCTCTGTAATTAGTCCTAGTTGTTTTGCTACCTTATTCCATTGCTCAAGCCATTTATCATATATTCCCTTAAGCTGTATCTGCTGGAGTAGTAGTTGTAGTTCTTGTGGTGATAGACTCCATTTCACGCTTACAGCTATTAGTTTTAGTGTCCCATTATCGTTCTTGAAATAACCAGTATAGCTCTCGTTGTTGTCAAGATATGTTAGTTTGTAGAAGTAATCGGATATGGTTCCATTCGGTAGTGTCTCTATTGTCAAGTTGTCGCTTGCCCGCTTGATATAGTATGTTGTAGTGTTGCTGTCATAGTCTGGCCATACCTTTACCCATTCGTATGTGTCGTTTTTCCACCAATAAAGCTCATAGGGTCTTGTTAGATTAACTGTTAGTACTTGTACATTAGCCCAGTCAATAACTGGTGTTCCATAGCCTGGGAGTGGTGGAACAGCTAAGAGATACTGTATTATGTCTGGGGCTAGGTTTAGGAACTCCATCTTGTTGTAGTTGAACAGTGCAAATGTTACGTTTTCTAGCAACCTGATTGTAGGTGTTATGTTTAACGAATATTCTAGACGTGGTGGGTTCTGCTGTTTAAGATAATAGCCATTCCCCCATTTGGTAACGCCTGTTGTACCATCAGAATATACTATTTGTACGCCCTCATAACTACCAAGATTCTCGACATATGATATAATGTATAGTATATCCTCAAACGTTATGCCATAATCAGAGTAATAAATTGTTCCAGATGGGTCATTTTGGACGCCGTCAAATACTTTTATTACTGTCCCGTTCTTCAACACAATATGTAAGAATGCATGCTCGTCGGATGAAAGAGTTGGTAGCTGATAATAAACTCTATCATAGTATACTTTTATACCAAATTGTACATTTCCTATTGATATAGCTTCTATATATAGATCTTGTGAAATTACTCTTGTTGAGCCCGTTTCCTGTGTTATGTCTTGTCCGTATGCGTCAGCTGATATAATAGTATATACGTAATGCATTACATCTTGTTCAACATCATAATACACGTCCCTCATTATATGGCTTGGCGGCGGATCGTTTCCGAGCAAATAGTATCCTAGCATATAGACGTCTTGATCCTCTTTATACATGGTAGTATATACTCTTACACCGTAGGCTCTACTAACAGTAGTATAACCATCCTTCAGCAATGATGTATCAGGTATAGTAAGTTTAGGCATTACTGCATAGTATAGCTTTAACCATCCAGTAATCCCATTATCCCCAGCAACGGGATCGATCCAGAACTGTATATATCCAGAACTATTAATAGGTATTAGTCTCTCTATATTTTCAAACTCGTTAATTATTAGTGTTCCAGAACCAGCTGTAAAAGTGAATATTTTTCCCGTCGCATCAACTGTATAAGATATGCCGTTACTGTCCAAAGCATTCTTGAACGCACTGGCTTTCTCATCATTATCAAAACCAATGATAAGTTTCCATGTCAATGGTTTACTGAATGAATACCATAGCACATAATCATACATGCTTAAATCATCAACGTGAATTCTCCTCAAAGTCGGTAACGCAAGTATTCCTAGCTCACCATAAACTGGATCCTTAACAATCCTGAAATTATACGAATTGCTTATTGAATAATCACTTACACCTGAAAGATCTACATATGCATACTGCTGGAAAACATATCCGCCTTGAAGCATCCTTATATATACTAATCTATTATTGATCGTGAAAGCATTAGCACTAGTTATTGGTTTCTTAACAACTGTTCCATCAGATCGGACATCATAGGCGTGGGCTAGAACCACTACTTGTGTAGGCGTGGCAAATACTTCCCAGATCAACAATATTGTTTTCTGGTACTTACTAGCATAGAATTCGCCCATATAGGTGTCGTAGGCTGAGTGTACGAAGTCTATCCAGCTCCTAATATTCATTATAGTACCAGTTATCGGGTCAATAAATTCTTGACTGAGAGCAATTATTTTCTCCGCTGCAGCAGCCCAGAACTCATCATGTGCTTTCAACAATGCTTGGTTCTCCGCAATAGTTACAATATACGATACATGCAGGATCTCTCCAGTCTTATTCCACTTAACTACTTCTTCAACCTTATACACATCCCAGCTAAGCCATAAGAAACTCCCCGTTCCTTCCTCATAATATGTTGGGCTAGCAGGGTCTTTTACATGAAACTTGTACTGGTAACTAGTATCAATGTATATATCTAAGTCCTGGTAGTTCCATCCACCAAGGTCTTTATCAAGCCAACCAACTTCAATGTATGATGTGTTATATTTGAATAATACGTAGGCATTACCATCTTTACGCTGGATCTTTAATCCATCTGGGGAATAGGCTAGATCCCATTCGGCACTCTCAGGTGGTTCTCCAGCAGTCTTGAAAGGAACAACTGGAGCAGTCTCTAGGTTCAATACATAGTGCTGATTCTCAATTATGTGGACTAGCTGTCTCTGGTGATAGCCAAACCAATAGATGTCTACATAATGGTCTCCAGGGCTAAGTGGTATCACGGCTGTTTTACCATCAAGTGGTGAAGCTGTAAAGTTTCTCAAGTTGTATTTCTTAGTAGTGTTGTCATCTATTACGATCCAGAAATAGTCTGCTAACGATTTCTTTTCTCCATCTGGTGTTGTGAATTCATAGTTTATTATCTTGTTTACGTCATCCATCGTCCATGTTTTGCCTAAATAGTCTTTTATTGCTAGATAGCCATAGGCACTGCCGTGTACTATTGGAATAACTGAGCCTATCACTAATAGTATAGTTATGAATAGTATCAAGGCTCTACTCATAGTACATCCCCGAGAAAAAGAAGGGGATACCCTGGACTCTATGGGTATTAAGTAGAAAAATGAATTGAGACAGCATTAGGGAGTTTACTTGACTCCTCATAATCCTTTACACGGTAAATCATTACACCGATACATTTCTTATTCGTAACCACGTTATCATTGACAATAATCTCTTCAACTACTAGTTCATCACCCTTCTCCCAACCAAGCTTCTCGATTAATCTCCTAGGTAAAACTACATAGTATTGAACACGGTTATCCCTTCTCTTAATTCGTTGAAGACAAACTAGTTCAAGACTAGTCTTGGGAGAAGTAGATGGGTTAAAAAATTATGGCAGGGTTATGGTTACAGGGTAATGACCACCACTACCTGTTACTACTACTATGCTTACTGTTACTCCGTGATCGTATCCGCTTCCGCTTAGTGATAGAGTTATCTTTGCTGTTTCTCCCGTGTTTATCGGGTTTTTATCTATGTTGAAGCTTATCTCGTTGTCATTGACATATACGTGCTCGATTGTTGCCTGTTTAGTGCCCGTGTTCTTTACTATTATTTCAACACTCCATTGATTGTTTTGACTATCATATGTTGCATGAGCGTTTATTATCTCGAGTTTCTCTACTCCTGTGAATGTTGATGTTAGTCCTGTGAGCCATAACGCTACTGCAATACTTATCGCTATCGCTACAGCTACTATTATGACTGTAGCTATAACTGGGGATATGGCCTTCATGTTTGCACCCATACTATGTAGGCGTAGAAGTTATGGATTACTGGTAGCCAGCGTGCGAGAATTCCTGACACTAGGATAAGCTTGGAGCCAAAAGCTGCTGCTCTTTTATTTATTCTATAAAATGAATAATAAAACAAAACAGAGACAAGCAACAAGACAAGCATGCAGAGTGGTTCTTTTACTGCTTGGAGAGCCAGGTAGGCCCAGGGATTGTGTTCAACTATTTTGTTGGCGGGATTTAATTCGGTTAGGGCTTGTTTAATCCCGACCATGTAAAACGTGTAAATATCGTCTAGAACTGCTGCAGTAATGTATGCTATTGAGTACTTCTTCACATGCACCCGTATAGGAGAAGGCTAGAAGCGGAGAATAACCGTGGCCAAGACATCGCTGTATTTCTTGGTGATTATTTCTTTGATTTTCTCTATTTTCTTGGATCTGTGTTTCTCAGACATGAGGCAGTAGATTATCTCGTTTACTCTGTCTAGTAGATGATTATATGGAGTATTATGTAGTACCGTGAAATAAACAACGTAGATAAAAGCTGCTGCTTCCCCGTTCAAGTACTTGATGCTATTGTTTGTTCTCTTCACGCCATCCCTGTCAAGGTCTACTCTTTCAACTAGTTTTCTCGCCGTAGAGTACAGCATTGATAAGTACATCCTGGTCTTATCATGCCGACTTAACCCTATTAGATCGTAAACCGCAAAGACTAGTTCGAGAAGCTTTACCTTGTTTATTCTACGATAGATTTCTCTACGCTTATCTTCGTTATTGATGTATTTCAGCATCTTTGCCAGCTTGATTCTTTCTTCTCTGAGATCTCCGGTAAATACTATAGTATGGTCTTCGAGGATCTTTTCCAGCGGATAATAGTTTATCGTATCCGCTATGTTGTCCCCCGTTATAACACCGGGTTTCGTTATAACTCTGATTTTGGAACCGTTATAACGCTGCATATATGTCTTGTAAATACCATTGACTTTTAGAACGGTTTTACTATCACTCCTATTATATACTAGTTTAGCGATCTGCCTATAGCTTAGCCCCAGCTCATTACGTAGGAAAAGGATTTGCCTAGCAATACTCATATGATCACCTGATGAATTTTGTTATCTCGTCTAGGACCAGTTGGTATTCCTTATCTAGGATCGGGATCCAGTCTGTGTAGTGTTTTCCACCTATTGTTTTTACTCTTCCCTGGAATGCCTCAATGGTCTCCGAATCTATTTTAAGCAGCTTTAGTTTCTGACGGAACCATTTACGCAGATACTTGAGCGGTAATCCACAGTCTCTGAACTTATCCTCGATAGTGTCTTGGTGAGGCAAGTTCTTAGTATTGATTCTCAATAATTCATTATATACATTCATAGGTAGATATACCACGAACTCGTTCTTGGATCCACGCTGCAGTTCTGGTGGTAGGTGTATTCTTACAGCTCCATAGTCTAGTTTAACGGTTTTTAATTCGTGTATGTGTTCTAGGATGTATCGGGCCTCGGTTCCCCTACACCCAGTATAGATTAGTATCTTGTACATGGCTGCATAGATTTCCCCTTGTTTCTCCAAGCATTTACCTAGCTCAATAACTTTTGTATCAGGGGGTATGTAGGTGTCTTCTCTTGCTTTTGGTTTCTTAGGCATTGCCTTCCTTAGCTTTAGGACCAGGTCTTCGTATCCATCATATCTTTTCTCGATATATGTTAGGAATCGAGAGAAGGTTTCATAGCTTGGCTTGCTCAGTTTCAGTATCTTGAAGACTTTATCCACGTCTCGCTTATTGCAGAGAGTTAACCCTACCAGCTTCGGTATGTAGTACTCGTATTGTTTAATTGATTTAGGCTTCATGCCTGGATAGTCTTTCTTAAGCCATTTAAAGAAGTCTTGGATAACCCTTTCAGTTATCTCAAAGCATTTCAATGGAGTGTAGTTAACTGATGAGCGTTTACCATGTCTCCTTCTATTGGGGATAACCATGGGAGAGGGCTCATAACCCGGTGGTCGGGGGTTCGAATCCCCCCGGGCCCACTCTTCTAAATTCTTTATCTTAATAGAAACTGATCTTATAATAGAATCATGTAG
>Ga0256842_1001262_pt1 | contig 20754 bp, 19 predicted proteins | sample 4559240metaG_FD_185973 | JGI IMG/M metagenome (GOLD analysis project Ga0256842, IMG submission 185973) | Hydrothermal vent microbial communities from Guaymas Basin, Mexico - 4559-240 | ecosystem: Environmental > Aquatic > Marine > Hydrothermal vents | place: Mexico: Guaymas Basin | collected... | reverse complement strand
GGAATTGTAACGTTAAGGACTGTAACTATTATCATGAGAATCCCTAAATTACTGTAATCCTGAGGCATAACAACCTGTCCGTTTTCAACGACCTTGCGGCTTACTACAAATATTTGATTGAGATATTTTGTAAAGAGTCCTCCGGCGGTTAAAGCCAGATTCATTAGACTTGCCATAAGCGCAAACCACGTAGCCCTTTTCCCTTCGGGTGCATATATCGCAATTAAAGTCAAAAGAGGAATCATACTAAGCTGGGCAAAAGGAGATTCCAAAGCGGTATCAATAACTGCAACCGTCCTCGGATGTATTCCCAAACTTTGCGGTATATTGTAATAAAGGCCGATTATCGGCAAAAACAGAATTGTTGTAATGACTGTCAGCCAAATCAATGTATAATGCACCGGTTTTTTGGCGATAAAATCACTAAAAAGCCACATTCCTAGAATTGAAAGTATTGCTCCAATTTGACTGAGTGTTCCGAAAAACGCCTTGTCAAAATGTAATATGTCTATCTCCCACCATTGAAGCCCTGGACCGACGCTTGGCATCGCACGGTAAACAAAAATAATAATTGCCGTTTTAATAATAAAACTTTTTGTTTTAGACTCAATATCTTTCAAAAGAAGACCGAGCATATAAACAATCACACTGAAACTAACCAAAAACACAATTTCCTGAGAATATTTAAAAATAAAAGCAAGCAAATGATTATGCCACTGCTGATACTGCCCGTACCCCATTAACACCACAAACACGGCAAACGCTAAACCGCCGCAGAGGATTTTACAATTAATTGGGGAAGGTTTTGCAACATCGAGTTTTACGATAGTCACACCGATAACGGATATAACGGGGATTATCAGCGAAATTTTAAAAATCGTTTCATACGAATATATCTGAGCCAACCAACCGCTGAGTCCCGCTACCATAACCCCCGCAAGCGATATGGCAAGACGCCCTAAAATCTGCACATAAGCCAGCTCTTCCTGGACTATTTCTTCCGGCTGTTTTCTGTCCACAACTTCGGTACTCATCGTATCGGCAACAACATCCTGAAGCACAAACCCTATAACGCTTAAAAGTGCGGAAATAATATACACATTTTCTTTACTCGCAAACTTAGCCCACGGATAATCCCCGGCAAGTCCGATAAGTAAAATTGTCCCAAGTGCTATGAGTGAAGCACCTATATATACATAAACCCTTCTTTGTGAGCCGAGTATAGGCACACTGTCCACAAGCTGCCCGAACACCATTTTAATAGTCCAGGGAATACTAAGCCACACACCAAGACTAACAAGTGCGGTGGCTGAGAGTTTTAGCTCCTCTTTAACCCAAAACGTCTCCGCAACCCCGCTGATTCCGCTTGCCCCGTATGCAAAATAGATCATCAAAAGCGGCAGATAACGCATTTTAAAATGTCTTATCGGATTTAAAAGCGAATTTTTAATAGCATTTTTAAAATTTATCATTGCATTCTCCATTTTTAACTTTCTATTTACCAATTAAAGCCGACATTACGATTCAATTCAAAACTCATTATTCAATATTCAAAATTAATTCTCCATTCTACATTCTTAATTCTCAATTTTCTTTATCCCCTCATACGCCACATCAATCATTTTATCAATTTCATCGTATTGAATTACATACGGCGGCATAAAATATATTACATTCCCAAGGGGTCTTAACAATACGCCGTTTTTAAGTCCGTATTCATATACTTTAAGTCCCTTTCTCTCCTGCCACGGATAATCAATCATTTCAATCGCCGTAATCATGCCCGTTTGACGGATTTCTTTGACATTAGGCAGATTTTTAAATTTTTGAATATTATCCCAAATATATTTACTCGTTTTTTTATTAAATTCCAAAACACTCAATCCTTCATTGTCCATTTTCCATTTTCCATTGTCCATGCTTAATACCCATTTTCCATTTTCCATTTTCCATTTTCCATTTTCAAATATATTCAAAACCGCGTTCGCTGCCGCAATTCCGAGTGGATTTGCCGTATATGAATGAGAATGCAAAAAGGCTTTTAGCTCTTCATAATCACAGTAAAAAGCCATATATATTTTATCGGTAGTCAAAACAACGCTTAAAGGAAGATACCCGCCTGTAAGACCTTTGCTTAAACACATAAAATCAGGCTTGATTCCCGCCTGCTCGCATGCAAACATAGTCCCCGTCCTTCCGAAACCCACGGCAATTTCATCGGCAATCATTAAAATATTATATTTATCGCAAAGCTCCCTTAAGCCTTTTACAAACGAAGGGGAATGCATTTTCATATACCCCGCGCATTGAACGAGCGGTTCGATTATAAGAGAAGAGATTTTTTTATGATGCTTTTCAAAGATTTTTTCAGCTTCCCTTAATGCCCTAATAGCTTCTTCTTCGCTTTGGTTTTCCGGAATCGGAATGGTGATGTTTTTTATCAGTATCTCTTTGTAGGTATCTTTATAAAGTCCCACATCCCCTACGCTGAGCGCTCCTATCGTTTCACCGTGGTATGAGTTTTTAAGGCTTAAAAACAGCTCCCTCACCTCCCCTTTGTTTTTCCAGTAGTGAAACGCCATTTTTATAGCGACTTCCACGGCACTGCTGCCGTTGTCTGCATAAAAAACTTTATCAAACCCGGTTAAATTACAAAGCCTCTCACTGAGCCTAATGGCTCCTTCATGTGTGAATCCGGCAAATATTACATGTTCAAGCGTTTCTAACTGCTCTTTTATTTTTTTGTTTATATATTCGTTTGAATGTCCCAAAATATTCACCCACCAGCTGCTTATTGCATCAATATATCTGTTGCCTTCGAAATCCTCAAGCCATACACCCTTGCCTTTTTTTATAGGAATAATTGGCAAAAACTCGTGATCTTTCATTTGAGTACAGGGATGCCAGTTAAATTTTAAGTCTTTTTGCATAATTTCCTGATTTTTCATGAAAATTCCCTTTTTTCAGGTGTTTTTTTTTATTATAATATCAAAAAACGTGTAAGATTTATACCAAAGGAAAAAAATGATCGAATGGATGCAGACGCATAGAAAATGGCTTGTTGTAACGATATGGATAGCAACTATAGCATTTATAGGTGCAGGATTTGTAGGTTGGGGACAGTTTCAATTCGGAAGAAAAAGCTCAACGGTTGCCAAAATTAAAGATACGGAAGTAAGTATTCAGGACGTTCAGGAAGTTTACAACAATCTCTTTCAGGAAAAAAACAAACAGCTAGGCGGCACGCTCGATGATGCAACCGCAGAAAAAATGGGACTTAAAAAACAGGCTTTCGACATGGCTATTCAACAGGGAATTTTAAGACAGTACGCAAAAGATTTAGGTATGTACATTACGGATGAAGAAGTGGCAAAACAGGTACTTCAATATTTCAAAGACAAAAAAACGTATTTGACCTATTTAAAACAGACAGGTCAAAAAGCAAAAGATTTTGAAGCAAAATTAAAAAAACAGCTTTTAATTCAAAAGCTTTTAACGGCATTACACATCAGACCTTCAAAAACACTACAGTTAACGTTCGCGAGTGCGCTTTACAACAGTGATAATTTAGAAATAAAAATCATAAACAAATCGTCAGTAAAAGTAAATTTAAGCGAAGATGAAATAAAAGCATTCTGGGAAAAAAACAAAGAAAAATACCAATCACCCACTGTGTATAAAGTTGCAATCGTAAAAACTCCGATAAAAGGCGTCGCCACTGAAAATGATTTAAAAACATATTACAACGATAACAAGACTAACTACAGAAACGATAAAGGTGAAATTTTAACGTTTGATGAGGCGAAAGAGAAAGTAAAAAAAGATTATCTTGCAAAAATTTCAAAAAAAGACGCAATAATAGCTTATAAAAAACTTAAAGAAGGCGCTGAAAACTATAAACTTTTAACACTAACCCTAAACAACGACACTATTCCTTTTGAAAAAATGCAAAAACTTATTCAAACCGGGTATTTAAAACCTTTCGTTGACAACAACGAATACGTCAGCGCAAAACTTGTTGAAGAAATCAAACCGAAACCTTTGCCTTTTGAAAAAGCAAAAGCACAAGTAACAAAAGAATTGTTAAATATTAAAACGCTGCAAGCCCTTGAAAATAAAGCAAAAGAAACATTACAAGGGTTTAACGGTTTTAAAACCGGATTTGTTACAAAATACGACGGCAATAAAATCAAAGGTTTAACCCCTCAAGAAGCTACAGAATTTTTATTTACGGAGTTCAGTTTGGAAAAAAATAAAAATTATCTCTTAATTCCCGCTTTAAATCCTCAAAAAGCCGTTGTATACAAAGTTTTGGAACAGAAGTTGCTGGATAAAAACAAATATGAAAAAAATAAAGATCAGGTTGCCGCAATGGCCGATGCCACTTTAAATGCGGCGTTGCTTGACGATTTAATTAAAGATTTAATGGCAAAATACAATATTGTTAGTTACGTAAAATAAAGGAAGAACATTGAAATCAATTTTAGCTATTGATGTAGGTAGTTATAAAACCATAGCAATAATTGCCAATGCAGATGACGAACTATCTATAAGCGGGGTGGGAATAGCAAAAAGTAAAGGGATCAAAAAAGGTGCCATTACAAATATTGATGAAGCTGCAAAATCAATAAAACAAGCGGTAAGCGACGCTAAAAGAATCGCTGGAATCGAAATAAACAAAGCAATCGTGTCCATTTCTTCCACATATACCCAAAGTATAAAAAGCAACGGAATTGTAAACATTCCCGGAAATGAAGTGACACTCAAAGAAATAAACAGAGCCATACAAACGGCTTTATATAACGCCACCGTGCCAAATGATTATATTGTTCTTCAGGCAATACCATATGATTTTAAAGTTGACGAACTCAGCGAAATTGAAGATCCCCAGGGTATGAGCGGCAGCAGGCTTGAAGTTTCTTTACATATTATAATAGCCCAAAAAGCCGGAATGGAAAATCTCAAAAAAACATTCAAACAGGCAGGAATCGAAATTGCCAATATAGTAAATGCAGGTTATGCAAGTGCGTTAGCCGTTTTAAATGAAGATGAAAAGGACTTAGGCGTAGCAGTAATTGACATAGGCGCGACTACATCCGATTTAGCCGTATATCTGAATAAAGCATTAAGATATACAGACTTTTTGGCAGTAGGCAGTCATCATATCACGAGTGATCTTTCCATGGCTTTGCACACTACTCCTAGCGAAGCGGAATATATAAAAACTCATTTTGAAGATTTAATCAAAACAGATGAAGATTTAATAGAAATTTCAGTTATCGGAAACGAAAACGAAAAACAAAAAGCTTCTTTAACAACAATAACACAGGTTATAAGCGCAAGAGTTGAAGAAACGTTTTTGCTTCTAAATAAAGAAATTGAAAGAAGCGGGCTAAAAAACAAACTCGGCGCAGGTATAGTTTTGACCGGCGGATTTACAAATTTTTATAACGCAAAGGAAATTGCATCACAGTTTTTCGGAGGTCATCCGGTAAGGGTCGGCAGACCGAAAGTAATAAACGGTCTTGTAGAAAACCTGCAAGCACCGGAATATGCTACAATAATTGGATTATTATTATACGGTAACGGTGAAAACAACAAATACGAAAAAGATTCAAACCAACAGTTTAAATCAGAACATGTTTTTGATATCCAGTTCGAAGAAGAAACAAAAAATGAAACAAAACAAATGGATCAAAAGGAGCAACTGGCTAATATAGCATCTCAAAAAACACAAAAAGTAAATCCGTTCAAAAAACTGATAACATGGCTAAATAATTTATTTTAAGGGGAGAACATGAATGAACTATTTAAAATTAACGAAACACTAGACGGACCGGTAATTAAAGTAATAGGCGTAGGCGGCGGCGGAAACAATATGATAAATTTTATCGCTTCGCAAGGTATAAAAGGAGTCGAATTAATAGCAGCCAATACCGATATACAAGCGTTAAAAACAAGTAAAGCGCATAAAAAAATTCAACTCGGCTCTCGTCTTACCAACGGACTTGGGGCCGGAATGAAACCTGAAATCGGTATGAAAGCCGCAGAGGAAACATATGAAGAAATCAAAGAGGCGCTTCAAGGGGCCGATTTGGTATTTATATCTGCGGGTATGGGAGGCGGAACCGGTACAGGTGCAGCTCCGGTAATCGCAAGAGCGGCCAAAGAAGTCGGTGCCCTTACAATCGGCGTAGTAACTAAACCGTTTCCTTTTGAAGGACCGAAAAGAAGAAAACTTGCAGAATCGGGAACAAACGAACTTAAACAGGAAGCCAATTCAATAGTAGTGATACCAAACGAGAAGCTTCTTACAATTATAGACAGAAAAGTAGGAAGAAGAGAAGCTTTCGCCCTTGTTGATGATGTTTTATATCAGGCTGTTGGCGGTATATCAAACATGGTAATCAGCTATGGTGAAAACGATATAAACGTTGACTTTAACGACCTTAGAACCGTTATGTCACATCAGGGACTCGCACTTATGGGTATGGGACATGATCAGGGTGAAAATGCCGCGTTCAACGCAATTAAAAAAGCTATCGAATCACCGCTTCTTGACAATCTTTCAATAGACGGTGCTATGGGTGTACTTGTTCATTTCACACTTCATGATGATTATCCGCTTGCGGAAATTGACGAAGGTATGAATATTGTCTATGAAAAGGCGGATGAAGATGCCGATATTATTTTCGGAACTACGACTGACAACAGTTTAGCACCTGATGAAATCAAAGTTACTATTGTCGCAACCGGGTTTGAGAAAAGCAAAGAAGCAAAAAAGCCCGCAAATGAAATAAAAGAAGAAATTATGCAGTCCTTTACGAAAAAAGTTGTAGGTGGAATCGAGCTTGACAGTGACGCTTTAGATATTCCTTCTTATCTTAGAAGAATGAAGGATTAATCCTTTTTATCTTTTTATATTTTGACAGGTATTGAAAAATAAAATCCTTGGGCGTATGCTTTTATATTAAATTCTTTTACAATATTTTTTAACTTATCGTAAATGATTTTATTTTCAACAAACTCATATACAACTTCCAAGTCCTCTTCTTTAGCGTAATATGAAATACTTTTAATTATAGACATATATTCCGGCTCATTTATATTTCTTACTATTTCCCCGTCAATTTTTAAAATTTTTGCATTTTTATTATGAATTAATTTTCCAATCCTCTCATAATTTGTATAGCCGCTTCCAAAATCGTCAAAAGCTATTTTTACGTCAAGTTCATTTAAAACATCTAAATTTTTTAATACCGTATATTCGGTCAATTCCATTATCATGTCCATATGCATTTCTTTTGCTTTTTTTTCCACTTCTTTTACCAATTCAACAAACTCTTGAGAATTTAAAGAAGTTGGAAATATATTAATAAAAAACCTGTCCGTTTTCTTTTTAATTAACTCCATGGAAACTAAAACTTTATTAAACACCGACAAATCCATTTCAAGTGTAAGGTTATTCTTTTTTACAGCTTCAATATATTCCGTTGCCGGAATGTTTCCCAAACGTGTAAGAATTTCGATTGCTTTTATTCCTTTGGTATTGATATCTACAATATCTTGGGCATAAAGTGTAAAATTGTTCTTTTTAATAACTTCAATCATTTTTTCTTCAATACTGAGAGAATATTTAGCCTTTTTTAATAACTCCTCCGCATTATCAGTAAAATCTTTAAAATAAACCGCTTCTAAAGAGGAAATTTCCTCCAACTCCTCTTTCATCAAATCCCAAACTTTTATAACGGTCCTTTTATCAATGTCAAATTTAAACCCTTCTAACAACCCTATTCTAAACATCGGATATGTTAATATTGATCGATATCGGCTTTTATATATATTTGCTATATCCTTTACAGTTTTTTTAAACGTAACCAAAAGCGTTTTAAATTCAAGTTTATTATTTGTTGAAAAATATATATAAATTTGATCATTGTTTAAAAAAATAAATATATTGTTAAATTTTTTCAATTTTTCTTTTAAATCAAAATACAGACCGTTCATAAAATTTTCAATTCTGATGTTTACGGAAGGTTCTATAATTATCCCGACGCATCCTTTTTGATTTTTTAAAGATTGCAATAAAAACGATGCAAATATTTTTTCTTTTTCTTTTTCCCAAACAAGTTCTATATCTTTTAAAATTGAGAACATTATATATGATGATTTAATCATTTCATCAAGAATTACAACCGCTTCTTTATAATTTCTTTTTTTAAAAAATGAAATAAACAAATCACTATATTTCTGTACATTATTACGTGCTATTTCAAATTTAATTTTTAAACCGTCTCTTCCAAAAGTTTTAATTTTAAATTCAAGGGCACCAATGTATTCGCTAATGTCAAAATTATATATAGAATCTAAAAATTTTTCCTCATTAATATAAATTTTAAAATTTTTAATAAATGTATAATTTTCGATATTTTCTTCTTTTATTATACTTTCAAGTGATTCCTCTATCATCTTTTTTATGTATACTTTCCCACTGATATCTTTTAAAACCGAAAACACTTTTTTTATTTTTAAATAATCTATATCTAAGGCTGAATTTTTTATTAATTCTTCCAAATAATTTAAAGCTTCATATAAAAATAAAAATTCAATTTTCATTTCTGCATGAAAATTTGCAAACTCGTATGCTTTTTTATTCATATTGTCATCATTGACTTTTAATAGATCTGCAAGGAAAGAGGCCTGTTTTTGTGCCAGTTTTTTTAACTGTTCAAATGAGTTTATAAAAATAGACAAATACTTATCTTCCAAAATGTAATTACAAAATTCAGGACATATTATATTATAAATTTCATATTCCAATTTTGATTTCGTTTTTTTCATTTTATTTCCTTTATATGAGAAAAAAACATATTTATTTACTTTATTCTAACATATAATCAGTGAAAACAATAAAGGATATGTTTTTTATTGAATTAAGAAAACAATCGGAAGAAAAGTTTAAAAGATAAGATAAAATGCAGATACGACATAATCGGCTACAAAAATTAAAATAGAAGAAATAACAACGGCATTTGTGGTACTGATTCCGACTCCTTTTGCCCCGCCTGTCGTATTGTATCCGATATATGTTCCAACCGCACTTATTAAATATCCGAAAACAATACCTTTTGTTATCCCTTCCGTAAAATCCTCAAATTCACCAAATTGTTTAATATTTTCCACGTATGTATATCCGTTAACGTCCAAAGTATATACTGAAATTAAATAAGCTCCTATATTTGCCACCGCATCAAAAAACAATATTAAAAAGGGCAAAGATATAATGGTTCCTAAAATTCTTGGAACTATTAAATATTGTTTTGAATCCACAGCCATTACATCCAGTGCATCAATCTGCTCGGTAACCCTCATACTTCCAAGTTCCGCAGCATATGCGCTTATTCCTCTACTTACAACCATTAATGCGGCAAACACGGGACCAAGTTCTTTGCATATTGATACAAAAATGGTGTACCCCATATAATCTTCAATACCGAATTTATGAAAACCGTGATAAAGTTGAACGGCTTCAACAAGTCCGGTGAAAAACGAAGTTAAGAATATAACTCCCAAACTGCCGAATCCCATAAAATTAATTTGCTCAAAAATCTGCTTAAGTCTAAAAGGGGGTTTAATAAAAAGAGGCAATAATTTAAATTGAAATATTGTAAATTTACCCAGCCCTTCTATAAAATCTATAGCACTTTTACCGATTATATAAAAGAAGTCGCTTATCAAAACAAACCTTTTTTGCTAAAATTATAACAAACAAATTCAAAGGATGAAAATGGCTGAAGAAAAAGAAAATCAAGAAGTACAGGAAGAAAAAAAAGAAGGCGGGAGCAGCAAATTATTATTAATAGTTATAATTGTTTTACTGCTTGTGCTTTTAATTGTTGGCGGATTGGTAGCATATTTTCTCCTAAGTGGCGGGGATGACGAACAACAGCCGGATCAGCCAAAAGAAAAACAAAAAATCGAAAAAAAGAAAAAAGTTTCTGATTTAACTGAAATAGGACCTATATATCCGTTAGACCAGTTTATAGTCAATCTTGTATCAAACAATTCGAGCAGATATCTAAAATGTAAAATAGACTTAGAATTAGACGCGCCCGAATTACAGCAGGAAGTAGATAAAAAACTTCCGGCAGTCAGAGATTTGATTATTAGAATTCTTTCAAGTAAAACCGTAGAAGAAATCCAAACTGCAAAAGGTAAGGAAAAATTAAAAGAAGAAATAAAACGAAAAATTAACGAAATTTTAACAACCGGTGAAATCAGACACGTTTATTTTACGGAGTTTGTTATTCAATAATGATAGGTATTGATATAGTATCAATTCCAAGAATTGAAAAAATGATCATCAAATTCGGTGATAGATCTTTAAAAAAATTCTTAAACGAATCTGAAATCAAACTTGTCAAATCACCACAAACGGCAGCCGGTTTCTGGGCTGCCAAAGAAGCAATATCAAAAGCTTTAGGATGTGGGATTGGTTCTGAACTTTCTTTTCATGATATAACCATATCAAAGACTAAAAAAGGTAAACCGATAATCAGTTTATCAAAAGAAAAATATAATTATTTCAATATAAAAGAAATTAATATCTCAATTACTCACGAAAAAGAATTCGCAATAGCAGCCGCCATTGTTTTAAAAAATCAAATTTGATATAATTTCATTCCTGGTCCCCGTAGCTCAGCTGGATAGAGCACCACCCTGCGGAGGTGGGGGTCGTGCGTTCGAATCGCGCCGGGGACGCCAGTAATAATTAGTAATTGTACCTGCTTTATTATCTTCATATAGAATTAAATTTTTTTATTCTAATAAAAATACTCCAATTTAAAATATATCTTTAATAACAAAACACTATTCTTTTCAACATATTAAACTTTATGTTAATTTTATAATTTGAAAAACAAATTTATTACAATATTATTTTTTTGTTATAATTATCAAAAAAGGCTTAATATGAAACTAAAAACAGCGTTGATAATTTGTGCAGGTTTAGTGTTTATAGGTTGTTCATCAAAAGAGGCACCAAAACCCCAAACATCACCTCAGGTAAGCGGAGAATGTGTAATACAAGATACTGAAGCGCCTAAATGGGTTTGTACAGGCGGGGATATAAAAAATTATATTACCGCTGTGGGAAGTGCAAAGCCTACACCTCTTGGTTTTAGTTTTCAAAGAAGTGAGGCTATGGCAATAGCAAGAGATGAAATTGCAAAACAATTACAAACAAAAGTTAAAAACATGTTCAAAAACTATATGGCAACAACAGGAGCAAAAATCGATTCGGTAGAAAAAGTTACCGAATATGTCTCAAAACAATTAACAAAACAAACATTAACAGGCTCTAAACAACTTAATATATGGATAGCGCCCGATAAAACATTATTTGTATTAGTGGGTGTACCTCTTAATGCGACAAAAGTTAAAGAAGTTATAAAATCGTCATTAAAAAACCAAGAAGCGTTATGGCAAAAATTCCAATCTCAAAAAGCTCAAAAAGAGCTAGATGAGTCTATAGATAAAGAATTTGGTAATCAATATTACTAAATTTTCAAACTTTTTTTTATAATATTAAATTACATATCAAATTTTATATATACCTTTCTTTTCCCTCTCTTTTTCGATTCTTTACCCAAAATCAAATGTTAAAAAGTATAATTTTATTAAAGTGTCTGTCACCGTTTATATATAAGACCCGGGAGGGCGTTCACGCAGTGACTTTGGGCTCCGCCAAGTCACAAAGTGAGGATAGGAGGACCGGTTTAGGGGCAGCAAATGCCGCCGCACACCCCGGCCCTACCGTCTCCTCTAAATAATTGGTTGTAGGGCCCCAAAATGTGCGGGTAGCGACACCTCCCAGGTTGATTGTCATTATAGCAATTTTCTTAAGTTAAATCAAGAAGGTTTTGAAGTTTTCAATCAACTTTTATTAATTTTATTTTACCGTATTTTTAGGGATTTTGCAAGTTTAATACACTCTTTAATAGAAGGTTCTGCGGGGATGTGTATTTCTTCAATAAAATTTTTTAATACCTTTTTTGTTTTGTTTCCGATTGCGATTGCTTTAATATCTTTAAAATTATTTATTTTTGAATAACATTCGACTGTTGAAGGTGATGTAAATATAACAACAGACGGTTTAATGAGTTTTTTATCCGGTATATTACATACAGTTTCATAAACGACAACTTCTTTTAATGTGTTATTTACAAACTCTTTTTGTATATCGGATACGATTTTTTTAGCTCTGAAAAAAAGAAAGGTTTTATTTTTATATATTTGATTAATTTCTTTTGCAAATTCATCCCCGTAAGCTGATTTTGCAATACATTCAACCCTGCCACCGAGTTTTTCTATCTCTTTTGCAGTGGCTTTTCCGATTGCAAAAGTTGGATATTTTTTCCATTCCTCCGTAATGTTATTTATCGCCCTCACACCGTTTTTGGAAGTAAAAATAAGATAATCTATACCCTCAAAAGAAAAAGAAGGGGTTAAAAAATTGATTTTAATAACAGGATAATTCAATACCCCTTCCGCTTCCTGCTCAGTCAATAAATAAACCGGTAATTCTCCATACTCCATTCTCAATTCTCAATTAATAATTATTCCCACTCAATTGTTGCAGGAGGTTTACTCGAAATATCATATACCACTCTGTTTATACCGTCAACTTCGTTAATAATTCTGGTCGATACCCTCTCTAAAAATTCATGCGGTAAATGACTAAATGTAGCAGTCATACCGTCGGTAGAGCTTACGCACCTGATTGCAACAGTATTGTCATAAGTCCTGTTGTCACCCATAACACCGACACTTCTTACATTTAAAAGCACTGCAAAAGCCTGCCAAACGTCATTGTATAATCCCCAGGCTTTAAGTTCTTGGATTAAAATTGCATCAGCTTCTCTTAATATATTTAGATCTTCTTCATTGACTTCGCCCATTATTCTTATTGCAAGTCCTGGACCAGGGAAAGGATGTCTGTAAACCAACTCTTCCGGAAGTCCTAGTTCGATTCCGAGTTTTCTTACTTCATCTTTAAAAAGCTCTCTTAGTGGCTCTATTAATTCAAATTTCATCCAATCAGGAAGACCTCCTACATTATGATGTGATTTGATTGTTTTTGACGGACCTTTTACGCTTACACTTTCAATTACGTCAGGATAGAGTGTCCCCTGAGCCAAAAATTTAGCGTCTTTATGTTTTTTAGCTTCTTCGTCAAATACTTCTATAAATGTGTGTCCTATTATTTTTCTTTTCTCTTCCGGATCAACCACACCTTTTAATTTGCTTAAAAACCTTTCTCTTGCATCAACAGTAATTAAAGGCACGTGAAGCACGTTTTTAAATGCATGTTCCACCTGCTCTCTTTCGTTTTTTCTAAGAAGTCCTGTATCAACAAAAATCGGTACAAGTTTATCGCCGATTGCTTCGTGTAAAAGCGCAGCCGTAACTGAGCTGTCAACACCACCGCTTAATGCACAGATTACTTTATTCTCACCGACTTGATCTCTTATTTTTTTAATCTGTTCTTTTGCAAAATGCGCCATATCCCATTTGCTCGTAACACCGCACACGTTTCTTGCGAAATTTCTTAAAATTTTCTGACCTTCTACACTGTGAGTAACTTCAGGGTGAAATTGAATTGCATATATTTCTTTGCTTTCATGTACAATCGCAGCATAAGGTGCGTTAGAAGTGTGAGCAATTCTTTTAAATCCGGGAGCAAGTTTTTCAACCCTGTCACCGTGACTCATCCATACGATTGTAGGATTGCTTACATCGTCAAACAGTTTATGAGGCTCATCTATATGAAGCTCGGCTTTACCGTATTCATGATGGTCCGCTCTTACAACTTCTCCTCCGAAATCAACGGTAATAAGCTGCATTCCATAACATATTCCAAGAATAGGAAGTCCTAATTCATATATTTCTTTATCAACCCTGTATGCGTCTTTTTCATATACGCTTGCAGGTCCGCCGCTGAATATTATTCCTTTAGGCTTTTTTTCTTTTGCAGTTTTAAGTCCGTCAAAATAAGGCACTATTTCACTGTAAACGCCCTCTTCTCTAAGTCTTCTTGCTATTAATTGTGTATACTGACTACCAAAATCAAGTATTAAAATTTCAACTTGCATTTTACTCCTTTAAATTTTTGCTTATTATTTAACTTCGTAAAATCAAATAATAAACAAAAAAGGGATTAATAAATCCCTAAAAGTTCAAACTGAACATACCAGATAGCAACGCTAACGATATACCCGGCAAGAACAGTCCAGGCTAATTTCATATGTGTATTAAAAGTATAAATTCCTCTCATTCTACCCATTACACCGACACCCGCAGCACTTCCGAAGCTGATTAAACTTCCACCGATACCCGCTGTCATGGTAACCAACATCCACTGATCGTGTCCCATATTAGGATCTGCTTTTAAAATAGCCGCCATTACGGGAACGTTATCAATAATGGCACTGATGAACCCTACTCCGATATTACCCCATGTAGGTCCGATAATATCGTAAAGTTTTGTTACGTAAATAAGCCAACCTAGAAAATATAAAGCACCTACCGCAGATAAAATACCAAAGAAGAACAGCAACGTATCGTTTTCTACTTTTGCCATATTTACAAATATATTAATATGTTCATTATGTTTTCTTTTATGATAAAACGTATAAAGCTGTAAAATAGCTAAACCGAACATCATACCCCACATTGCAGGGAAATGTAAGAAAATATGACCGAGAACGGCAATGGTAATAGTCAAGGCACCGAGCCAAATAATGGCTTTTCCGCCTTTTTTCATTTCAACCTTAGGAGTTGTCAATACATCAAAATGCGGTTCTCCTTTAGGAACAAAAATACTCAAAAGCCAGCCTGTTACAAGCCATCCGACAAATACAGCCGGAAAAAGTGCCAAAAAGTCAATAAACTCACCTTTTTCCGCCGTCCATGCCATAAGCGTCGTAATATCCCCAAAAGGTGACCATGCACCTCCGGCATTTGCCGCAACAACAATATTTATCGCACCCGGGACTAAAAAATTAAGATTGTGTTTGTCAATGGTATAAAGTACAGTCGATAAAATAAGAGCAGTTGTCAGGTTATCAGCCACAGGTGAAATCCAAAACGCCAAAGTACCCGTAATCCAAAACAGTTTTTTATAACTGTATCCTCTTGAAATAAGTCTGTATTTAAGTGCGTCAAACACACCTCTTTCTATGAGACTTTCAATATAAGTCATTGCTACAAACAAGAAAAAGAAAATTTCCGCAATTTCCAAAATAAGCTTTTGCATCTCATGATGCAGAGGAGTCGGGTCAAGTCCGTTAACCGCAAAATAAATACCGATAAGCATAAAAGAAAAAGTACCTATAAACAGCGCTGGTTTTGCTTTGTTTATTTCAAACTTTTCCTCAGTGGCTATAAAATAATATCCCACAACGAAAATCAGTAAAACTAAATATCCGACCCACGTATGTGTAAAATCGTGTATTAAAACTTCTTCATGCATTATTAATCCTTTCTGTAATGTGCTCCTAAAGATTTTTTCCTCTCTAATGCCGCTTTTACAATTTCTCTGGCTGTAAAAAATCTGAGTTTTGCTATTCTTCCGACTTTTGGAATTGTATTTTCAATAAACTCAAGCGCTTCGTTTAATCCGCTTTCTTTTCGTATTATACCAACATTTTTCCACATTTGCTCCCTCAAAAGATTCTTGTAATATTTGTCTTTTTCTTTAAACAATTCTTCATTATTAATATCAAACTCAATATTTTCAGTGCGGTACTTAGTGCTTATAATTTTTTCAGCCGCACGTTTGGCAAATACGAAACATTCAAGTAAAGAATTACTTGCAAGCCTGTTTGCCCCGTGCACTCCGGTATTGGCAACTTCACCAACCGCATATAAATTTTCAAAATTCAAAACTTTTGAATTTTCATCCACTTCTATTCCGCCCATAAAATAATGGAAAGCGGGAGAAATAGGTATTTTTTCATACGGAACGTTTATATCATAGTCTCTAAGTTTATTGTATATTGTCGGAAATCTGTTTTTAAAAAACTCTTCATCAAACATACTAACATCAAGATAAACCCTGTGTCCTTTTTGCTGATGCATAAAAATTGCCCTACTTACAATATCCCTTCCCGCAAGTTCGCCTCTTTCGTCATATTCAAATACAAACCTTTCACCGTTTTCATCAACTATATGCGCACCTTCTCCCCTTAAAGCTTCTGTAAGAAGCATTTTTTGAGCTGTTTTCATTTCTATAAAAACAGTAGGATGAAACTGCGTCATTTCCATATCTCTTAGCTTAATTCCTTTTTCGATGGCAATCCCCTGAATATCACCCGATATTGTCCTTGCGTTTGTATCATATTTATAAAGCGCCCCTATCCCTCCGCTTGCTAAGATTACGTTATCGGCATAAATATTTAATTTCTTATCTTTTCTTAAAACCGACACACCGTATGCCTTATTCTCTTTTAAAAGTAAATCGAACACAACCGTTTCATCCAGTAGATAACTTTTATCTTTTTTAAATAAAAACTTATGAAGCTCCCTTCCCGTAGCGTCTCCACCGGCACGATACACCCTGTTTACACTGTGAGCGGCTTCTTTTGTGATTTCCGGGTCGAATTTAAAACCGTAATTAATTATTTCTTCTTTAAGTTTTAAAGAAAGTTTACTTAAGATTTCCACCATTTCTTTTTTATTGTGAAAAGCGCCGGCCTTAAGAGTATCTTCTATATGTAACGGTATATCCGCTTCATCAAGAGCCATGGTTACACCGCCCTGGGCATAAAAACTATTAGCATCCCATACCTGGTTTTTAGTAATTATCAATGTTTTGTATCCATGGTCGTTTAAAAATTTTGCACACCATATTCCTGCTATTCCACTGCCTATTATAATTGCATCGAATTTCATATGACTCCTATTTAACATTAATTGTTGCATTTATTTCTATAATTTTTAAATCACTCTTATTAATTTTTTTATTCTGTTTTTCACTAGGCCATATTGGATCGGCTTTATAACCGCAACCCATAATAAAAAACGTTATAATAACAACATGAAAAAAGCGAATGAAATAATTAACCATATACTAAGTCCTTATTCGGATAAACTTGACAAACAGCGTTGTTTAAAAAAAATTATATCATTACTGCCCCCAAAATACAACAAATATATCACTTCCGGTCAGTTAAAAGGTGAAATTTTGTTTATTAACGTTTCACATCAGGCAATAAAGCAGGAACTTTTTTACAATAAAAACCTGATTTTTTCCATTATAAAAACAATGCACAGTGCGGGAATGTGTAAAGATATAAATCCGAAAAAAGTTGTTACAAATTATAAATATTCACCAAAACCGAAACCTCCCGCTGTTTACAAATTTTATATTAAACCTGCCGGAAATTTTGAAATAAAAGCGAAGAAAAAAGAGATAAAAGAGAAATTTGAAGAAATAAAGGCCCTACTCAAACGTAATTGAGTTTTCTTCAAGCAGTTTTTTGGCTTTATTTAAAAGCGCGGTATTGATTTTAAATATAAAGCTTCCTTTACTTTCGCTGTTTAGGGTATAGCAGTATTCTATATCTATGCCGTTATCGCTGAAAAGTGAGACGATTTTATTAAAAGCCCCTACTTCATCATCAATTTCCACCTTCAATACATCGGTCAGAGTTAAAGAAAAACCGGCTTTTTCTATTTCTTCGCACGCCTTTACGATATCCCCTGCAATGAGCCTTAAAATCCCAAAATCACTCGATTCTACCAAATCGACCGCTTTTATTGAAACACCGGCATCAGCAAGCACTGATGTAATTTCTTTAAGTTTGCCCTGTTTTTTTTCCAAGAAAACCGATATCTGTTTCATATTATATCCTTTATTTATAAGCTTAAAGCTAAAAGCATAAAGCTTAAAGCAATATATATGCAATATTGTTTTTAAAAATTGAGGATTTAGAAAATAAAATATCTAAATCCCAAACCCCATATCCTATATCCCACATTCCATTTTTTCACTTTTCATTTTTCACTTCTTAAATTCTCAATTCTAAATTAAATCTATTTTCTCTTATCAATAATCCTAACCGCTTTACCCATACTTCTTTCAATCGTTTTCGGCTCTACCAAAACAATATTTGCGTTAATATACAGATTGTTTAAAAGAGCGTTTTGAAGATCTTTTTTAATTTTTTCAAGCGCGGCAACGTTATCCATCATAATGTCATCACTCACTTCCACTAATATTTCGAGTTTATCCAAATGTCCTTTTTTATCCGCAACAATCTGATAATTTAAAGTCACACCTTCCGTGTTTGCAATAACGTGTTCTACTTGAGACGGATATACGTTAACCCCGTTGATTATCAGCATATCGTCGGCTCTTCCTAAAACACTTTCCATTCTCACAGTCGTTCTTCCGCATGCGCAAGGTTCTCTGTAAAGCCTTGTAATATCACCCGTTCTGTATCTTATAATCGGAAGCGCCTGTTTTGTAAGCGTCGTAATTACAAGTTCACCCTCTTCCCCCTCAGGCAGCACTTCTCCGGTTTTCGGGTCTATTATTTCAGGGTAAAAATGATCTTCTTGAATATGAAGTCCTCTTCCTTTGTTACAGCTGCAGCTAACTCCCGGTCCTATAATTTCGCTTAGTCCGTAAACCTCATAATATTCTATATCCCACGCTTCGGCTACTTCACGCCTTAGTCCCTCACTTGTAGGCTCAGCCCCGAAAAATCCGCATCTAAGCTTATAATCTTTCCTAAAATCAGGTCCTGCCGCCCTTGCTTTTTCCGCTAAATGCAGTGCGAATGAAGGTGTGGCAAACAATACCGTCGCTCCAAAATCGCGCATAAGCATAAGCTGTCTGTCGGTAAAACCGCCGCTTGCCGGAACTACTGCCGCCCCTATTTTTTGCGCCGCTTCGTGAAATCCGAGTCCTCCCGTAAAAAGTCCGTATCCGTAAGCGTTATGACACACGTCTTTAGAGTTTACATCTCCCATTGATAAAGTTCTAAACAACACTTCATCCCAAACTTCCATATCATGAGCTGTATATCCTACAACAGTTGGTTTTCCAGTAGTTCCCGAAGAAGAATGGATTCTTACAACCTCGCTCATAGGCACTGTAAAAAGCCCGAAAGGATAATTATCCCTTAAATCCTGCTTTTTAGTAAACGGCAATTTTTGAATATCCTCAAGTGTTTTAATGTCATCAGGCGTAATATCCATTTCATCAAATTTCTGTTTATAAAATGGACTCAATGCATATACTCTTTTTACAACATCTTTAAGTCTTCTTAACTGAACTTTTTCAATTTCTTCCCTGCTAGCACTCTCAATTTTATTCCAAATCATTTTTTCTCCTTTTTAGTAGGTAGTGGGCAGTGAGCAGTAAGTAGTAATTCTGAAATGAAATAGTATTACTACATACTACCCACTACTTACTACCTACTCATTCATCTATTACATTTTTGGTGGTTTTATATACGGTTCCGGTAAAAAACGCTATTTTCTTCTCACCGTTAGTAACAACCACTTCATAAGTTCCGAGTCTGTTACTTTCATCAATTAACTTTGCTTCGGCAATAAGTTCGTCTCCGAGTTTACCCGCATGCATAAAGGAAAGTGACGTATTGATTGCAAGTGAAACCTTCCCGAAAGAATTACTTGCAACGGCAAAAGCGAAATCGGCAAGCGTAAAAATAGCGCCGCCGTGGGCCACACCGGCGTGATTTAAATGAAACTTTGTTATTTTTAGTCTTGCCTTTGCATATCCGTAGTGAACTTCTAAAAGCTCAATGCCTATATTTTTTGAAAAATCTCTGCCCTCAGCAAAAAAAGTTTTAATTTTTTCCATATTTCAATGCTTTATCTAAAATTTCAAAATTTTGAGGTGCAAATTTAGGATTAATTTCTTCAATCGCCGCTTTTACCTCATCCACACTAAACGGAAAGTCTTTAACTTCAGCAAGAGTAAGCCCTAACATAAACACATTAAGCCCTTTGGCATCAAATACACCCTCTTCTGCTAATTTATTCGCATCAACCGCAAAAACATCCGCTTCGATTTTTGGAAATTCATCGGCATTTACGACCACATTTCCGCCTCTTTTAAGATAGGGAAGATTAAGTATCGCTTCATCCCTGTCAAGACCTATTAACAAATCAGCCTGGGCAAAATCGATTAAAGGATTGTAAAAATCCCCTATTTTAATATGAGAGCTTACACTTCCTCCCCTTTGACTCATACCGTGATTTTCGGTCCCTAAAAATTTATATCCCTTTTTACCGGCGCATATACTTAATACTTTAACCAAAAAGACAACTCCCTGTCCTCCGAATCCCGCAACAACTATTTGATATCTCATTTTTCATCCTTTCTTGGGATAAACGCGTCTGTAGGACATATACCGCTTATACACACCCCGCAACCGATACAAAGGAGCGGGTCTATTTCAATTTTTCCCCTTTCATTGTAATGCATTGGAGGACAAACATATTGGGTGGTACACACGTCACACGCCACGCATTTTTCCTCATCCACGGTTGCGAAAATACCCGGAAGAAACTGAGTGGCCCTTTCTTTGTCAAGCACGCAGTATTGACGGCTGATTACCACAAGAGGTCTGTCAACTTCTTCAAATCTTTTTTTCACTTCCTTAAAGAAATTAATTGTCTCATTAATATCGGGCTTGTAAAAATATTCCATCACTTCCG
>Ga0256842_1001261_pt1 | contig 20767 bp, 20 predicted proteins | sample 4559240metaG_FD_185973 | JGI IMG/M metagenome (GOLD analysis project Ga0256842, IMG submission 185973) | Hydrothermal vent microbial communities from Guaymas Basin, Mexico - 4559-240 | ecosystem: Environmental > Aquatic > Marine > Hydrothermal vents | place: Mexico: Guaymas Basin | collected... | reverse complement strand
TGCAAAAAACGACACTACGCAAGAGACAAAGATATCTTTCTGGGATCTTCCACTTTGGATTAAACTCCACCACATATTTCTTCTGATCGTAGGAGCGTTGAGTGCTTGGAAATTCCTACCAATAGTCATAACTAAAATTAAATCAGCATTAGAGAACGCGAAGAGGCGGAAAATATTAAAGATCATCATGAATAATCCCGGAATCAGCTTGAAGGAGCTTGAAGAACTTACGAAAATGAACAGAAGCACCTTAAAATTCCATCTTAATTTATTGGAAAATGAAGGCTGGGTATATTCCGTTAAAACGGGAAGACATAGGCTATTCTTCTTAGCCAATAGTAATGTTATAAATCCTTTAACACTCGTAAAATCAGAAAGAAAGAAGCAGATAATTGAATTGTTAAACCAGAATGGAGAGCTAACAATAAAGGAAATTGCCGATAAATTGGGAATTAGTTATAGCACTACACATAAACACATCTCCCAGCTCAAAAGCATGGGTATCGTTAAAGTGGACAATGGAACAGTAAAATTAAATCATTGAGCGAGGTGTGAATGTGAAAGAACGAAATTTAATAGCTTGGACCCTCCCAGTAATGCTCGCTTTGAATTTCATGCTATCTTTGTTGGTTGCTATAGCGAATCCAGAGGCGTGGTTCTTCGGTTACAAACTTGAAGGCCTGAAGGCTGACTGCTGGTTGTTGACTAACGGTATAATTGGCATGACAATCGGTTTTTCTATCATCCAAAAATGGAAGTATGGTTTTTTAGCTTCATTCCTATTCTTCTTAATGAATTTCGTAAACTCTTTGCTAATCCCGGTAAAGTTCTTTTTACCGAGCCCTTTCTTTTCTTTAGGACTTATCATCTCGTTTTTAGGGTTAATTCAGAGGGAGAGCAATGAAAATAGGTAAGTTGAAAATTGTTCCAACGCTAAGCTTCTCACAGATGATGAGCTGAAAGATCTACTAACTACCGAAATTGCTAATAAAAAAGTAAAACTACCCCAAGAGCTGTCATCGCGTTGAATACTACGGAATTTAATCTGTCACCAGCCAAGAGTTAAAATAAAACTCGTAGAATTGTGAATTCCAGCATTCTACAATTCGCAATCTCCTATAATACTCGAAATCTATGGGTAATACTTGAACTCCGCAAACTCCTCATACTTCTCTAAATCCAATTTTCCTCTTTCACCCTTTAGGATTTTTTCAAGCACGTTCATTGCACCGATTCTATTTAGGGGCTGGTTGTTGTTACCGCATTGGTAGCTATAAGTGCACTTCGGACAGCCGTCCACTCTTTTGCAATCACAGTTCTTCAGGACTTCGTAAGCAACCCTGAAAGCCCTATCCAGCCTTCTGAACAGCAACTTGCTCAAACCGCTACCGCCTATCGTTGCATCGTAGACGAATATGTCTCCCTCTGGTGTTGAAATTCCACCCATCTGTTGACTTCCTCCTCCAGTTAAAGCGTTGCTGGCTTCTATCAGAACATGCTCCAAAGCGTGGAATGTTCCGGCGTAGAAGTCCTCGTAATCCATAGGATCTGGCATTGGGGCAGATAATATGAAACCCTTCGTTGAGAACGTGTAGCTAACGGGCTTCTCAAGATATCTCGTTCTCCCTTTCTTTTCCCTCGAAAACACATCCCTTTCGATGTAGCCATAGACGATCATGGTAATTTCGAGAGAGCAGTAGGCAGCTTGATAATCCTCTCTAACGCTCTCAACCTTAACTATCCTCGGAATCGACATGTATAAAGGCTCAGTAATCTCGTTGCCATGAGGATAATCGACCAATACGGCTTCTTTCTTCTCCAAATCCAAGTGCTTTGACATAAGTCTTTGTCCGTTGTGGATGATTATGCTACCGGGAAATAGCTCCTTCAGAGCTATGGGCAAATTCCTCTCACCGATCACCTTGCCATCTTTGATCATCCTAACGCTCTCACCAATTCCACGCATGTTGAAATTCACAAAGAACTCTGATGCATTGGCTGAAGGAATGAACAGACCGTTTATCTCAACTATCAAGCCCTTCTTCTTCAGCCATTCGATTACGTCCATCCACTCCTTCCTAATTTCTGATTTATCGAGGGGTTTCTCCATGACCATCGAAAGAAGCTGGAACTTCATGATTTCATCGTTCAACTTTTCCACATAGCCGTACTGCTCATCTTTAAAGTAATCTTCCGGCTTTTGCTTGTAGTAGTTGCTTATAGCGTCATCTTCTCTCAGCAGTAGGATTCCTATGCTCTCCTGTCCCTTTCTTCCAGCCCTTCCCACCCTCTGAAGAAATTGCGAGTAGCTGACAAGTTCAGAGATTACAACATCGACATCCCCTATATCGATTCCGAGCTCAAGCGTCGGAGTCGCCACCACTATCTTCAGCCTTCCCTCTCTAAAATCTGCCTCAACCTTCTCCCTAACATCTTTGGGTAAACCACCCTTGTGGATCGCTACGTTTATTCCTTCTTTTCTTAGAATCCAACCTATCGTCTCCACGACTTTGTAGCTGTTTCCGAATATCAGGATCTTTCTACCCCTCAAAGCTTTCACTAAATCCCTTATTGATGCATATATCGACGGAGTAAATCGCATGATGAAGTGCAAAATCGATTTTCTGTGCTCACCGTGGATGTGAACAAATTCTCTTTCGAATAACTCCTCAGCAAACTCTTTAGCATTCGCTATCGTAGCTGAAGCGCAGGCTATTTGAAAATCCGAGAATCTCTCAAGTCTTTTAATCAAATAATGCATGTTCGTCCCCAACAAGCCGGTATAGCTGTGAAGCTCATCGACTGCAACGAATCTGATTTCTCCAGCAATTTTTCTGAAGGCAGGAGTGTTTCTGAGATGGTAATCGATCATATCTGGATTCGTAAGGATTATGTCAGCTTCTCCTCTCAAAACGGCTCTTCGTTCCTCAAAGCTTGAGTCTCCGTCGAATCTAATAGCGTTTAAACCCAATGAATCCGCATAGAACTTAAGCTTTAGCTCTTGATCCTTTGCAAGAGCTTTAGTTGGATAGAATACGATTCCTATTCCACCATTCAAAGCGATCTTTTCTAACATAGGAACGACGAAGGCTTCAGTCTTTCCAAATCCGGTTGGTGCGGTTATTACAACGTTTTTACCTTTTCTCAGCTCCTTTATGGCTTCAAGCTGGAAGGGATAAAGCTTCGTTATCCCTCTGCTTTTTAAAGCTCTTTCGAGCGGTTTCAAAATATCTGCTTTTTCGATCGGAACTGTTGGTGTTGGATTAAAGGGCTTAAAAATTTCATAAAATACAATCTCATCCTCGCAATCGAAAATCGGCTTTAAATCAGCCCTATTACCAGCTACTTTCAACAACAACTCCAAATTTTTCTTTCGAACATCGAGCTTTTTGCATATGCACTTTCTCTTGAGCCTTCTGCACTTCGGGCAGAACAAGTCGTCCATTTTTAACGGTTAGCGTCGATTTGAAGATAAGGGTTTTCGATGATTTTTTATAATCTCAATGAAGTTAAGATACAAATGATAAGAGCAATAGCGGGCTTTATTTTACTTTTAGTAGCTGGGATAAACTATCCGTCATTCTATTCTAAGGGCTCGGAATTTGTAAATCACGAGGTTCGCAAATTTTCGATATATTCCTTTTTAGGCTTTTTTGCCTTAAGTTTTCAGGGGCTTCTCGGATGCGCAATATTTCTTGGTGCTGAAAGAGAATACCACACCGTTTTGGGATTTCTGCTAGTTGAGTTGGTTATACTCGCAATAAACATAGATATTCTGCGACTCCACGTAAAAAATCAGACATTAAGCATAAACAGAGAGCTGTTCGAGGTTACGATATACATTCTAGTGATATTTCTATTTTTAGACAAAATATATACATTCATAACTTTTGGAGATGTTATAATATTGCTAATACCTCTAACACTGATACTTGTCGTTCTGACGTTTTACTTCTGGAAATACACGCAGATGATACACATGATAGTAGAGTTCCTGGATCTTCGAGACCCGGCAAAAATATTCGCGTTCACATCGATGCTCTTCGCCTCCTGCGGAATAGTTGCCGATCTATACCCAAGGATCACAGTCGGAGCCGTGCTCGTATCTGCGATTTCTTTACTAATAATGTGTTTAATTATATTAAAAAATATGTATAAAATTTTAAGATCTCTTTAATAAGGCCCTAAGCTCCTTTACAAACATCCTCCAGTTTAAGATGAAATGCAGAACGGCAACCGCTATTATTACCAAACCGACGTATTTGTGATAATCGCTCCATGTATGCTTCGTCAATCCGAATAGCAGGACGTTTCCAGAACCTCTTCCACGGGGGGCGAAGAAGAGTAGCAACCCGCTTACCGCTTGGAAGACACCCATAATAAGCATGCAAAGCGAAACACAGCTCTAAGCCTCACACCCATAATGTGTAGATCCAAGTTGGATATATAAATTGTAGTTCGAAATTCGAATTCATTCTCGATTGTGAGGCATTCGCTGGCAGTGCTATCGATCATATAAAGTCAAGTAGTGTTGTCTTTCTAATCTGAGGCTTTTCTTTCAGCAGTTCTACGATCTTGCTAAAGTCCCTCTCGAAATCCTCCTTCAACTGTGGTCTGTATAGAACAGCTGCAGGATGATAAATGGCGACTATCTTGACTTTCTTCCCCCATTTCTCCACTTCGAAGGTTTTTCCCCTAACCTTGCTTATTCCGGGGAACTTCAGGCCAAAGAGATCGAATATGACTCCGGCGGAGTGTCTACCTAAGCAGACGATGATATCCGGCTTAATGGCCTCGAGCTGTTTGATCAAGAACGGTTTGCAGGCTTCGATCTCCTCAGGTTTTGGATCTCTGTTGTTCGGAGGCCTGCACTTCAGGACGTTCGTTATGAAAACGTCCTCCCGCTTAAGTCCGAACTTCTGCATGACTTCCGTAAGATATTTTCCAGCGTTGCCTACGAAAGGTTTTCCCTGCTTGTCCTCCTCCCTACCAGGAGCTTCTCCGACGAAAACAATTTTAGCGTTTGGATTTCCCTCTCCCGGCACGTAGTTCGTCTTCGTCTTCCACAGCTCACATCTCTTGCAGCTTTTAATTTCACGCTCGATTTCCTCAAGTGATTCCATCTGCCGATTCTGAATCTGCAAGCTTAATAACGTTTACATTTGCTCTTCCACCAATAAACTCGCACCCTTTGCAACCGCCAACGGATCCTTCAGCGTCAATATCTCCGGCTCAAATCCAGCCATTAGATATCGGTATATTTCAGATTTCAGAATTTGTGGGTCGAGGTTTCCACCAATTCTACCTCCGAAGACCACAGCTTCGGGATCGAGCAACGTTATGGCATTCGCAACGGCTATGCACATCAGCTTGAAGCCCTCAATTCTGTAAATACTACCATCCTCAAGGAGATCTTTTGCGTCCCTTCCAAATCTCTTTCTGATGCTCCAACCGCCGAAATTAGCTTCCAGATGACCTTTCCCTCCGCAGGTGCATTCTTCATCTCCCCCAACGAACCAATGTCCTATCTCTCCAGCCAGTCCCTCGCCGTGAATCAGCCTACAATCCATAACTATCCCGCTACCGATCCCAGTTCCGACTGTTATCGCTATAACATTCTTTAATCCGAAGTGTTTGGCAGAGTATAACGCAAAGCAGTTCGCATCGTTATCAAGCACAAATGGAACCTTCAAGCTGATCTCAAACTTTCCGCTTATGTTCGGCATCTTCACTATCTTACCCCTCTTGATCCAAGCGGCCAGCCCGATCCCAACAGCCTTAACGTTGAATCGCTCGATGAGATCGTTTAAGATTTCATTCAGCTTTGTCAAAGTTTCTTTCGTCGGATAAGTGGCAACATGCCTAAACTCACCATCGTAAACCACTATATCTATGTTTGTCCCACCGATATCAACACCGAGTATCATGATTAAATTTGCAAATCGTTTTTTATAACATCTGCGAAATTTCGGATGTGAACATAGCGTTTCAGCTTTCGGAGTTTATAGCATTGCTACTCATCGCGTGCGCTGTCGGAATTGTTGTGAAGTTTGTCCGGCTACCATACACCATAGCTCTAGTTCTCGTTGGTCTGTTCGTTGGAATGACGAAGCTACTTCCAGAGATCCCCCTAACAAAAGAGCTTGTTTTTCTTCTCATCTTACCTCCACTCCTGTTTGAAGGAGCTCTTAATATGGATATCGAGCATCTAAGAGAGAATCTGAAGCCGATATCTTTGCTCGCGATCTTGGGAGTTCTGGTATCCACTATCGTCGTAGGCTTAATTTTGCACAGAGTTTTGGGCATTCCGCTTGAGATGGCACTGCTCTTCGGGGCCATGATCTCTCCGACGGATCCAGTTTCGGTGCTTGCGACGTTCAAAAGCCTTGGGGCTCCGAAGAAACTTTCTACGATTTTGGAGGGCGAAAGCATATTGAACGACGGGACAGGTGTCGTGCTCTTCGGCATTCTGCTTGAAATGATAAGGCATGGAAGCTTGGATTTGGCGAAGGGTGTTGCGGAGTTTCTGATCGTTTGTATTGGAGGTATAGCGATAGGATTCACGCTCGGTTACTTAGCATACAGGTTCCTAGCCTACATAGACGACCATCTGATCGAGATCTCGATAACGCTGATCTTAGCATACTCAAGCTTTTTGATTGCTGAGGAATTTCACTTTTCAGGAGTCATAGCGGTCGTCTGCGCTGGATTGATAATAGGGAATTATGGAAGGTTCTTCTCGATGTCACCTTCGACGAGAATAGCTCTAATGGATTTTTGGAGCTTTGTCGTGTTCGTGATAAATTCGATAGTGTTTCTGTTGATCGGAATCGATACGCATCTCGACGTTTTCCATGAGTGGAGAGCGATAGGTGTTGCGATTTTAGCCGTTCTGATTGCGAGGGCTATCGCCGTTTATCCAATTCTCAGCGTGTTTAGGTTGCCAAACGTTTGGAAGCACGTTATATTCTGGGGTGGACTGCACGGAACAATACCCGTTGCTTTAGCGTTAAGCTTGGGCGAGATTCCGCACAGGGATCTACTTGCGAGCATGACCTTCGGAGTCGTTCTCTTCTCGCTCGTAGTTCAGGGACTATCGCTCGAATTCTTCGCGAGGAGGGTGTTCAGAGAACCGAGGAAGGAAGAATTTGAGGAGACATTCGCAAGATTCATCGCTTTAAAGCACGCTAAAGCAGAACTTAGCAAGCTCGTTGAGGAGGGGAAGGTTGTAGAGTCCATAGCTGAGAAGATCGGAAGGGAGCTTGAAGATAATATTTGGAAGATGCACAAGAAGCTTGAAAATTTTATTACAGAAGATGGAACCATTTCGGCTGAAATTGTAAAAAGAGCTCACAAAAACGTCTTGAATGCTCAGAAGTCTGCGATAAGGGATGCGGTTATGAAGGGGTTAATATCTGAAGATGTTGCGAACAAGATCATAAAGGAAATAGACTCGAAGATTGCGGAGCTTGAAGATTAAAAGGCTGCTTAAAACAGTCCTGGGATCTGAAATAAAGAATAAAAATATAAAATCAGAACATCTCGATGAACGGTTCCTCGATGTCAACCATAGCGTTGACCATCAGCTCTACGAGACCTCCGTAGTAGATTCCACACTTCATCGTGGCTTGATAGTGATCGAGCATATCTCTAATTGCACCCTTGCAGTTCGAGCAAGGTGCGCAGACATACTTCTTTATGCTCGGATCGATACAGTCCTTGAATGCGTTGAGAATCTGCTTGAACTTCATTCTCGTTGCAACCTTATTTCTCCACTCCGGGAAGTTCATAGAAGTCATGATGGCGAAACCGCTTCCACCACCGCAGCAGTAGTTGTAAACTCCGTGCGGCTCCATCTCTCTGAACTGTGGACAGATCTCTCTCAGAATCTTCCTCTGGGGCTCAACGACACCCATCAGTCTAACCATGTTACATGGATCGTGCAACGTAACTGGGAAGTTGTTCTTCTCCGGATCCAAGTTCAGCTTCTTCTTTCTGACGATGTCCCAAAGGACAGGCATGCAACTCTCTCTCGGAATGTTGTATTCGTCCGCAAGCACTCTGTCCGCTACAACACACAAAGCCTTGTGAGCGTGACCGCATTCTCCAACGACTATCCTGTTTACGTCAAGCTTCCTTGCAACCTCCACATGCTTCATTGCAATCCTCGCAAGCTGGACATCATCATACCATACACCGTAGTTGACTGCATCATAGCCTACGAGTTCACTGCTGAGAGTCCAGCTTATTCCAGCCTCCTCAAATATAATGGCAAACGCAGCGGGGTTTTCTGGCCAGCTCAAATACTCTCCAGCGTTGTGGATCAGCAAAATGTCTGCCCCCTTCTCATCGACGGGGATCTTTATGTTCTTGCCCGTCCTCTCCTTTATATCATCTTCGATGAACTCGATAATGTCTTTGAAACCTTCTGGAGTAAGAGCAGTGCTCGAACCTACTTTGAGATGCTGGACTGTTCCAAGCTCGTGCAGAGCCTTAGGAGCTACGCCCATCTCCTGACTGAACAGCTTTCTTATCTCATGGGCTATCAAACCGTTGTCAACTCCGATTGGACAAACCTGTGTGCATCTTCTGCAGAGTGTGCATCTGTAAGCCAACTCCGCAAGCCTCGCTATAGTATACCAGTTGAGTTCGATGTCTCCGCTGACGAACTTTCCGAAGACCTTTCCAGCTGGAGTCAGATACCTCTTCCAGATTCTCCTCAGAACTTCACTCCTGTAAGTAGGTCTGTAGATCTCCTTCTTCCCGCTTGCAAGATAGATCGGACAGGCGTCGTTGCAGGTCTGGCACTTCGCACAGAACTCCAAAGAGAGCAGTAAGGGCTGGAGGAATGTCCAGTTGTTCTCCTTATCGAGCAGTTTCTTCAAACCTTCCAAGAATCTCTGAATTAATCTCTGCTCCTCCTCCTTCGTCTTCGGCTTTTCAAATGGAACATCTATTGCTATGTAGCCATCCAATTCCGTGATATACCTTTCTCTCCACTCCTCCTTTGGCTCGGTCATCTCGGGCTCTTCGCCCGGCTTGTCGTATGGCGGAGGAAGCTTCATCAAATCTTCAAGCCTCAACTTTATCAACTGCTTAGAAGGCTTACCAATATCCTTAATCCTAACCTCCTTCGTCATGGCTTCCACCTCTCAATAACATCCAACTTTGGATTCTTAGCCTCCTCAGCCCAAGTTCTTCCAGCGATGTGTGGAGCAGACCAGCTAGTTCTGAACTGCAGGCACCTCTTGACCTTCTTTTCAACCTCGCTACCCGGTTTGTTGATAGCATCCTCCCAAAGGACAGCGTGGAACGTGTAGTATTTTCCAACGTAGTGAGCTATCTTCGTGAACGGGATGTAGATGAACAGCAGTTCGAGCAGTATTAAGTGAATCAAAATCGGGTTTGGCAGACTCGGCATAGGTTTAGATCCGAACGTCACCAAGCTGAGCATGTATTCCTTGGCTATGTCAAAGTTCGGATCGAACTTTATCCATGCAAAGAGACCAGTCAAAAGGACGGCAAGAGCGAACAGTAGGTTAAATATCTCAACACCAGCGCTGTATTCCCTCAGCTCCCAGTTTCCAACTCTCTTTATAAGTAAACCCAAGCACCCAAGCGTTGCTGCAATAACACCTATGGCACCGGCGATCTTTATCAAAACGTCAGCGATCGGAACCAATCCCTGAATTCCAGCAACCACAAGAACCGCCCTGATGAAAAGCAGGGCGAGCCAAATTAGTATCAGGTAAACTCCTGCATGGAACGGCCATGAGACATACCAGAGATCCCTTTTGTTCTGAAACATTCTCTTGATGAAAAGCATCTCTTCGAGCATTTCCTTAAGTTCATTCAGTTTATCGTGTTTCCTCTCTAACTGCCAGATGTTCTGATGTTCAAAGAAACTACCTCCGTGCTCGTGCTCAGGTTCGTGCGGAACCGGATAAAGCTCCCATCTAAGATGGATGGGCATCGTTGCATACTTTACAAACTTCCAAAGCACAACTATGACGAAAATTGCAAAAGCCAGATACGAAGAGATCTGCAGTGGAGATAGCATCCATACACCTCCTTTTTTTGGAGTCTATCATTATTTAACGCTATATAAGATTTTTTATTTCATTCATAATAATAGATTATAAGACAAAGCCTTCATATTATAACCTAAAACTCTCAAGTTAATCAATCTAAAATGGTAATGCTTAAATATGATAAGATAATTGGTATAAATTAAAATGGAGGGAGATAAATGGTGGAGTTCGAATATTTTGTCGCTGGAGTTTTGCCGTATCTAACTGTTACAGTATTTGCTTTGGGGCTATTTTATAAGCTCATAAGATGGCAAACGTCTCCAGAACATCTACCATGGGAGCTCTATCCATATCCAGAGACATTTGGCGAGCAAATTAAAGAACTGCTCAAGGAGGTAACTACACTCCATAGTCTTATAAAGAATAACCGAAGAGTTTGGATTCAATCATTGCTCCTACACTGGGGTTTATACATCTTGGGACTTTGGATAATCCTCAACCTGATCGGCTTAGGCGTGGCATATTACGTCGGCTTAATTGGGGCTACTTTAACGTTAGTTGGATCTATAACGCTGTTCTTGGTTAGAATTTCAAACACTGAACTTAGAAGGATCTCCGCATTCGTTGAATACTTCAATCTGACATTCCTAATGGCACTATCGGGTTCAGCCCTATATTCAAACTTCTTCAGAATCGATCTGAAGACGTATTTACTCAGCCTGATTGCGTTCAAGCCCAACGTTACGATGTTCACTACCGAGGACATCCTAACACTATTGCTGGTTCAGCTGTTTCTGATATATCTACCCCTAAGCAGATTGGTTCACTTCGTTGGCAAATATTTCACATACCACAAGGTTAAGTGGGGTGAAGCCGAATGATGAAGGTTTTTGACGAGTATAGGGCTTTGTCCGACGATACATTAAAGCCCGATCAGCCTAAAGCTAAGAGGTTTATAGAAGCCATGAGGAAGTTCCTCGACAAGAAGGAAAACTGGACGTTCTGGCTTCCATACATTCTGACACTCGAACTCTGTGTGAAATGCGGAACGTGCGGAGAAGCTTGTCCCGTTTACACTGCAAGCGGCAGAAAGGAAATCTACCATCCCGTTTACCGTTCCGAAATGCTCAGAAGGATTTGGAAGAGATACTTTACGCTCAGCGGTAAAATATTCAGAGGTTTGGCCGGTGCGAAGGATGTTACCGAAGATGACATCAACGCTTTGGCGGAAGCTGTTTGGAGGTGCACGGTCTGTAGGAGATGTGCGATGGTCTGTCCCTTAGCAATAGACAACGGTTTGATTACGAGAGAAATTAGGAAAATATTCGATGCCATCGGAATAGCTCCAGATGAGCTAAAGGAAAACGGAACAAGAGCTCAGATTCAATATGGTAACGCAACAAAAACGCCGACGGAAGCTTTCAAAGATACTCTCGAATTTATAAAGGAGGATATCGAGGATATGAAGGGTGTAAGCGTCGAGATTCCTGTTGACAAGAAGGGTGTAGATTACTTGGTGATAAACAACGCTGGAGACTACATCGCTTTTATGGAGACGGTCATGGGCATCGTTGAGATAATGAACTACGTAAATGCCGACTGGACTCTAAACACTCCAGATACAGGCGTGAACGATGTCGTAAACTACGGACTATTTTACAGCGATGCCGAGCTTGTTGCAGTTGCGAAAGCTCAACTTGAAACCATAAGAAAGCTGAAGCCGAAGGTAGTTGTGATAGGAGAATGCGGACACGCATACGATTCCTTCATACTATACAAAAAATTATACAAGGAGATGTATGGAGAAGAGATGCCGTTCAAACTCACCCACATAGTAGCGCTGATAGATCGGTGGATCAGAGAGGGCAAGCTCAAGGTCGATAAGAACAAGAATCCTGAACCCGTGACTTTCCACGACTCCTGCAAGTGGGGAAGATGTGCAGGAGTTTACGAAGAGCCGAGAAGGGTTCTCAAGGCAGTCTGCAAAGATTTTAGGGAGATGTATCCGAACAGGGAGATGAACTACTGCTGTGGTGGTGGAAGTGGTTTTGCAATAATGTTTAAGGATGAATTTCTGAAGTTCAGGATGGAAACCTACGGAAGAATTAAGGCTGAACAGATCAAAGCTACCGGTGCGAGCGTAGTGGCTACGATGTGCGCAAACTGCAAGGGGCAGTTCAGAGAGATAATCAAGTATTTCAACCTCCCAGTAAGATACGCCGGAGTTAGCGAGTTGGTTGCAAACGCTTTAGTTTATAAATAATCTTTTATATTTTTATCATTCAAAGCCGTTTTTAAGCTTAATCCAAATCAAACTTTAATGGACATTCCAAGAGTAGTGATCGCTGGAATTAAAAGCAAGATCGGAAAGACGATGGTTTCAATCGGTTTGATGAGAGCTCTAACAAATCGAGGTTACAAAGTCCAGCCATACAAGATCGGTCCAGATTTCATCGATCCGAGCTTCCACTACTTTGCAACCGGTAGGCACTCCCGCAATCTTGATGATTTCATGCTTTCAGAAGCAGATCTGATTGAAACATTCGAGAGAAACTTTAAAGGAGCAGACATAGCGATCATAGAAGGTAAAACCGGGCTATACGATTCCCATGACGGTGTCGATGAGAAGGGTAGCACCGCACATGTCGCGAAGATTCTCAAGGCTCCGGTGATTCTTATTGCAGATGTTGAGAGAATAAATAGGAGTATTGCCGCAATGCTCTTAGGCTACAAACTCTTCGATCCCAAAGTTGACATCAAAGGTGTGATCTTAAATAGAGTCGGAAATCCAAGACATGCGACGAAGGTCAAGAATGCCGTCCAGAAGCTTGCGAAGATGAAAGTTTTAGGCTTGATTCCAAGAAAGGAAGGAATAAACATGCCATACAGACACCTGGGCCTGATTCCAGCCCATGAGAGGAAGGAGTTTGAGAATCTTTTTGATAGCCTTGCCGAATTGATAGAAAAGCACGTCGATGTGGATAAGATCGTTGAGATCGCTCAAAAAGCTCCAGAGCTTGAAGCTGTTGAAGAGAATCCGATATTCAAACCTTCAAAGAGAGACATTACTATTGGAGTGATAAGGGACAAGCCCTTCTCGTTCTACTACCAAGACAACATTGACGCCCTCTCTGCAAAAGCCAAAGTCGTAATCATAGACTCGCTCAAGGACAAGGAACTGCCAGAAATCGATGCTCTCTACATAGGCGGAGGTTTTCCCGAGGTCTTTGCTGAAGAGCTTGAAAAGAACGTATCTTTACGAAAGGACATTTACAACTTCTGCGATTCTGAAAAGCCTGTCTATGCTGAATGTGGAGGATTGATGTTCTTGGGAGAAAGCATAATTACCGAAAACGGAGAGTTCGAGATGGTTGGATTTCTACCATTCAAGACTGAGATGCATAAAAGATTTCAAGCCTTAGGATACTGCATTTACAAGGCTACAAAGCCCAATGTTATTAGCAGGAGGGGCGACACAATAATCGGGCATGAATTTCACTACTCGAAGGTTATTCCAACTGGCAAATTAGAATTCGCATACAAGGTCAGGAGAGGGAAAGGTATCGACGGTAAACACGACGGAGTTATAAAAAAGAATACACTCGCAAACTACATCCACGTTCATGTTCTGTCATATCCAACGATGGTAAAGAGGTTCGTAGAATTTGCGAGATCGCAGAGGGATTGAAAGCTCACACATAATTAATCTATAACCAGCAAATATTTTAATAATAAGAATTTAAGATTAAGCACGTGAATAATAATCACAATTTATATTTAAAAGTCTAATCAAATAAATGATAAATAATGAACCGTGTTGCGAACCAAAAATAATAAAATAATATAAAGATGCGTAAGGTTAGACACAACCCGTTGGCTTGGGCAAACCAGCAATTCTACAAGCGTCCTTAGCTGGACCCTGTGGGAACAGCTTGTAAATGTATTGCAAGTCACAGTTCGGGTTTACTTCCTTCTTACAATGCTTTACAAGCATTCTAATTGGCGGAGCAACACCATACTTCAAGAAGTAGTCTCTAATGTATTTTATAATTTTCCAGTGCTCCTCCGTCAACTCAATAGCCGGACCAAATCTTGTGTCTTTAGCCAAAGCCTCGGCAACTTCTTCGTCCCATTCCTCCCAGTCCTGCAGAAAACCGTCCTCATCAAGCTTAAGCTTCTTTCCTTTTACCTCTAGTTCTGGCATTCATTCACCCCCATTATTTAAAATCGGCTACTCGCATAAATAATTTACGGTATTTGTCTATTTCGATTCTAATCGATCATAGCTTTTATAAATTATTGACTCATTAATAAGTCCATATTTCCCGAGTCAGACTCCGTGAGACTTCGATTTGACTAATTAAAAACCAAAAAATTAATAAATTGTAAATTAGAAATGGACGGAGAAAACAACCAGAATCTTTGAAATTTACACAAGAGGGGGTTTAAAATGAGACAGCAATTCAGTTTTAAGAAGGGGGTAGATGTATGATCTCCAGACGTAAATTTCTGGTATTAGTCACCGCAAGTGCAGCAACAATCGCAACGGGTAAAGCGCTATCGATTGGTGAAGAAGAGCACAAGAGCGAACTATCGAATTACGAATGGGGAATGATCATCGACGTCGACAAGTGCACACAATGTATCAAGGAGATAATGGAAAAGGAAGGAATAGACGACGTTGAAAAAGTAAAACCACCGTGCATAAGGGAGTGCGACAAGGCTAACAACGTTCCGGAGAGCGAGAAGTATTACTATAGCCTTATTAGAATATATGAAGTCAGAGAAAGAGAAGATGCGGCACCGCTCTATTTCCCAGTGATGTGTCAGGAGTGCGAACATCCAGCGTGTGTCCAAGTTTGCTTAACTAAGGCCAGCTACAGGAGAGAAGACGGAATAATCGTCGTCGACCTTCACAGATGCATAGGATGCAGATACTGCATGATCGCCTGCCCGTATAACGCAAGAAGATTCTTGTGGGAGCCGCCAGAGGAGCACTTAAGAGTGGTAAATCCAGAGGCACCGATAAGAAAGCACGGAGTCGTTATGAAGTGTGAATTCTGTCTTTGGAAGATAGACAGAGAGAGAGCAGAAAATAAAGAGCCAAAGCCAGTCTGTGTTGAGGCTTGTCCACACAAAGCACTGATATTTGGCAACTTGAAGGATCCGAACAGCGAAGTCTCCAAAATACTGAAGACATCCAAGGTCCTAACGTTGAGGGCATATCTGGGAACGAATCCTAAGGTTAAGTATAAGTTGTGGGGTGATTGACGATGGGCGTGGAGGTTCCGAAGATAGATTTTAAGAAGATTGACGGCTCATCACCTGGATACTATGCCATCTGTGCCATATGGCTTATCATCTGTCTCATCGGTGTTTACGCTTACTACCTACAGTGGATACACGGTGAGCAGTTGACCGGTTTGAACAACCAAGTTCCATGGGGATTTGGAATTGCAGCCGTCTGTTACTTCATTGGTGCGAGTGCCGGCTCTCTGATAGTTTCGGCTCTCTCTGGAGTCTTTGAGAAGGAGGAGTTCAAGATATTCTCAAGGAGCGCAGCCTTCTTCGCAGCTGCGATGATCGTTGCGGCTATGGGTGCGATCTTCACGGACATCGGCAACCCGGCTAACAGCATAAACTTCCTGATCCACTTCAACCCGACATCGATCTTCTCATGGAACGCATTCCTGTATTCAAGCTACTTCGCAGTCTGTTTCGTCTACCTGCTGGCACAGTTTGAAGAAAAGAAGTTTCTGGTAAGGTGCATTGCGGTATTTGCAGTCGGATGGGCAGTTCTCGTTCACAGTGGAACTGGAGGTATCATAGGATTCGTCTATTCGAACGACTTCTACCACTCGTCACTCACACCTCCGTTGTTCATAATCTCAGCTATCGCGAGCGGTTTAGGTTTGCTGATACCCACATACATCCTAACGTTCAAGTGGACTAAGAGAGAATACGACCTCGATCTACTCTGGACGCTGACGAAGATCATGGGTGCGATGGTGATCTTGCTGATCTACTGCTTCGCCGTCGAAGGATTCGAGAAGGGTTACATGCCCGCAAGCCATGAGGCGTTCTTAAGAATGATCACCAGCCCCGAGACGCCAGTGGTGTATGTCTACTGGATTGGTCAGATCGGTTTGATGCTACTCGCTTTGGCGATAATGCTCAGCCCGTTCAGAAAGAGAGAGTGGGCGATGATTGCTGCTGGTTTGATCGTCGCCGTTGCGGTGTTCTGCGAGAGATACACGCTGGTCGTTCCGGGACTGTCATATCCATACGAAGTATTTGCAGGATACGAAGTCGTCAAACCGTTCCACATAGTGCCATACTACCCAAGCTGGACTGAGTGGGCGATCGTCTTCGGATTGCTTGCCGGAGTTTACTTGGCCTACTGTATTGGTATAAAGATATTCGCACTCTTGCCAGAAAAAGCTGTAAAAATTGAGAAGGGAGAGGTGAAGAAGTGATGAGCGGGGTATTGTATATCTTTTATGTTTTACCATACATAGCGATCGCAATATTCATTGCTGGCGTGATCTACAGGATAGTAAACTGGGCAAACAGCGCAGTTCCACTAAAAATTCCCACTACAGCAGGACAGCAACCATGCTTCAGATTCATCAGGAGAACATGGATAGATAAAATAGATTCACCTTCGAACAAATTCTGGGCTTTTGTCAGGATGATCTTCGAGGTCTTCTTATTCAGAAGTCTGTTCAGAAACACCAAGTATTACGTCGAAAAGGCCGGCAAAAACGCCGACACGAGGTGGCTCTGGGTATTCGCGATACTCTTCCACTACTCGTTGCTGGTGATAGTCATAAGACATCTGAGGTTCTTCACGAACCCGACACCGAAGTTCGTAAGCTTAATTGAATACCTCGATGGACTGGTTGGTGTAGCAATCGTTCCTCCACTCCTGATGACGGGTGTTCTTGCATTGGTGGGTCTCGCTTTCCTCTGGGGCAGAAGGATATTCTTGGCTAAGGAGAGATGTATATCCCTTCCATCCGATCATCTGATACTCTTCTTCATGGCGGTGATACTTGTCAGTGGACTGCTTCTGAGATACGTCGTTAAAGCTGACCTCAGCTACGTCAAGATGTTTGCCCTCAGCATAATAACGTTCCACCCGCCGAGCCCAGAGGTGTTGGCCAACCTTCACTGGTTGTTCCTAATACACTTCACGTTCGTATGCATAACGATAGCCTACTTACCGTTCAGCAAAGTGATGCACTTCGCTGGCGTTTGGTTCAGCCCGACGAGGAACATGCCGAACGACAACAGAATGAGGAGACACGTCAACCCGTGGGATCCGAACCCAGAAGTTCCGATACTTGCGAGGGTCGGTATAACCGTGGATGGACACGTGTTCAAGTGCAAGAAGCTTGACTGGGATACGTATTACGAGATGTATAAGGATCAGCTTGATGAGATTGCTGAGAATAACTACGTGCTTAAGCCTGAGGAATTGTGAGGTGGTCTGAATGAGTGAGGTCCCGGAGAAACTTGAGATCAAGCAGAAGTTTCCGCTCTGGAAGAAGTGGCTAAAACCCGTTACCGAGAAGGATTACAAACCCGGATTCTACAGCTACATGGCTCTGCCGAAGCAGGTTAACTCGGACTTCTTCAAGATGCCTTTTGGGGATGTTGTAAGAGAGCCGCTTGAGAAGGATTGGAAGCTCCCAGAAAACTGGAAAAACATAGTTCTCAATGAGATGAAAGACACGCTTGAAAAGAACAGAGCATTTAAGGTCTTCATGGACATCTGCGTCAGATGCGGTGCATGTGCCGATAAATGTCACTACTACATCGGAACCGGCGATCCCAAAAACATGCCCGTTATGAGAGCTGAAACGGTAAGATCTGTCTACAGATACCACTTCACACCGTTCGGCAAGATATTCGGCGATTGGGCTGGTGCAAGGCCCCTCACCGAGGAAGTTATCAAGGAATGGTATTACTACATGCTCCAGTGCTCACTCTGTAGGAGGTGCTCACTCTTCTGCCCATACGGAATAGACACGGCCGATATCGTATGGTGGACGAGGAGAATACTCAGCAGGATAGGAATCAACCAGAGATTCATGTGCATTTCAATTGAAGCTTCAGCCAGAACAGGAAACCACCTTGGTCTCTACGCCGGAGGTATGGCCGGAGCCATACAACAGGGTCTTGAGGAGCTTAAGGACATAACGGGCTTTGAGCTCCACACATACATAAACAAGCCCGGTGCCGACGTTCTATTCGTCGCACCTTCAGCAGACTACTTCGCGACACCCCACTGGTATGTGATGCTCGGATACCTACTGCTGTTCAACGAGCTTGAGGAGAGATACGGAATAACCGTAACGTGGTCAACGTATGCGAGTGAGGGTGGTAATTTCGGAACGTTCCACAGCTATGAAGCTGCACAGCTGCTGAATTCGAAGATATACAAAGAAGCAGAAAGATTAGGTGTCAAGTTCATAATAGGTGGAGAATGCGGACACATGTGGAGAGACAAGCACCAGTTCATAAACACGATGAACAACCTGCCGAAGAACGAAGAGTGGAGAAGATTCTGGGAAGATCCCGATTTGGGCCAGATAAGCGGAGGTCTCAAGGGAATTAGGCTCGACGAGTTCATATCTGGTGAGCACGGATGGATTCACATACTGGAGTTCGTTGCGGCACTCATCGAGCATAAGAAGATCGACATAGATAAGAGCAGGAACGACCACTGGAAGGCCACATATCACGACCCATGCAACGTTGCGAGAGGTATGGGAATGCTTGAAGAGCCAAGATACGTGCTCAGAAACGTCATGAATCACTTCTACGAGATGCCCGAGCACACGATCAGAGAGAAGACATACTGCTGTGCCGCTGGAGGTGGAATGCTCGCAGACGAGCTGATGGAGCTCAGGATGAGAGGAGTCATGCCGAGAATGATGGCTTTGAGGTATGTGGTCAAGAAATACGGAGTCAACATAATGCTAACACCGTGCGCTATAGACAAGGCTCAGTTCCCAGTTGCGGTGGAATACTGGAAGATCCCAGTTGAGATCGGTGGGCCAATGGAGATGGTAGGTAACGCACTGGTTCTCACCGCTCTGGGAGAGAAACCGGAGGATAGGAAATACGACCTAAGAGGAACACCGATTAGGGAGGAGGAGTGAGTATGTATCACAAGCCGTATGTAATTTTGGGTATTGTTGCATTCCTAATACTTTTAGCAATGCCATACTGGGTCACCGCAGGCAACATCAAATACGAAGACATACATAAGGAACTGGCTCAACCAAAGGGTGTAAACTGTATAAAGGGTGTTAAGTGGATGTCCTCATACCACATGGAACTTCTAAACGAATGGAGAGAGGCAGCTGTGAGAGACGGTATCAGAAAATACCCGACCGATAACGGTGTGTTCAACGTGAGCCTCACAGAATGCTGGAAGTGCCACGACTACGAAAACTACTGCAAGAAGTGCCACGAATTCATGGAGGTCAGACCGGTCTGCTGGGACTGCCACTACAACCCAAGCATGGAGATGCCAACCGTAAATTATCTCAACAAGTAAATTTTATTTTTAATTTTTAACCGTTTTTAAACCATTCTTTAACTATATTATCTACAAGTGCTCTACCCCCATCACTATCAAATAGAGGAGGATTCCATTCCTCAACTATCCTCCTACGCGTGAACTTAACGATTTTACCTTGAAACTCTTTTTCAAGCTCTATTTCCTTCCAATACAGAATAATTCCCCTCCTCTGCCAAGCTGGAGTCTTTGCAGGATTTATTCCTCTCTCGTGCAGTATGTCATGCAACTCTGGGCTCTTCTTCCCCTCCAGCATCTTCTGAGCCTTCTTCCTGTTTCCGATCTCCTTAAGCAATGTGTAGAAGGCGTAGCTGTTCAAATGATTTCTCCAAGCCTCGTCCTGCCTCCAAGCCAAGTAATCGGCTATTTCATCGAGATTTGCAAAAATTATGCGAGAATCGAATCCGACGGGAAAACCGAGTCTAAGAGAAACTCTCGATGCGAACTCGGATGCGATTATTGAATCTATCTTCTCAAGCCTGCAACCGAAGATGTCACTCATCAAAAACGTCGCTTCATCGCTGAACGTGAACGCAAAGCCGGCGTTAAATTCTCTCATAATATCCTTACAGCATTCTACCATAATCCTAGCAAATTTCAAGTCATATGGCTTTTCAAAGTTCTCTAAAACTTTGGAAAAGTTCCTCCCGTCCAACCGGACCAAAAAAATGTTTGGCGTTAGGAGCTTAGAATAAAGCTCACGAGACTTCCAGTTCCTTCTCTTCTTCATGCTTCTTTTTTCTCTTAAAAACATCCTTAATTATGACTATGTCCCCGACGGACTTAACGAGTCTGTATGGCAGAATAACTCCCGGCGCTTTTGAATCGATTAGAGTTCTGTTGAACTCGGACAACGCAAGACCCCTTATCTGTCTCCTATCTAAGTCGATTATGACATCGCTAACGACACCGATAAACCTTCCTTCATCAGTATAGACCCTCAAGCCGAAGAGAGTTGAAATCTCACCGATCATTAAACGTATCGTGATGCAATAAATATATATCTCTTGTCCTAATCGGTGCTGACCCTTTAACAGAAAGATTTATATGGGGTAGTAATAATTTACTACATTATGGATTTAAGGGAGAAGTTAGAGGGATTAGAGAAGATAGCGTTAGAATCTGGATTATTTAAGAGATATAG
>Ga0256842_1001260_pt1 | contig 20781 bp, 17 predicted proteins | sample 4559240metaG_FD_185973 | JGI IMG/M metagenome (GOLD analysis project Ga0256842, IMG submission 185973) | Hydrothermal vent microbial communities from Guaymas Basin, Mexico - 4559-240 | ecosystem: Environmental > Aquatic > Marine > Hydrothermal vents | place: Mexico: Guaymas Basin | collected... | reverse complement strand
CTGGATAAAGAAATAAAATATAGAGAACTTCCATTAATGACATTGCGAGATGTGGTGATATTTCCAGGAGCTATTATGCCTCTTTATGTGGGAAGAAAGGGCTCTATAAAGGCAGTAGAGAAGTCTCTAAATGAATTTGATAGATGGATTTTTTTGGTAACGCAAAAGAATCCAGAAATTGAAATTCCTAAAAAACAAGACTTATATGAAATTGGCGTAGCTGCAAAGATACTTCAACTATTGAGACTTCCAGACGGAACTATAAAAGTGCTTTTTGAAGGAATAAAAAGGGCTAAGTGGAGCGGTGAGGATCCATTGTTTGATAAATCTGGAAAGTTTCCAATTGTGAGCATTGATGTTCTTGAGGATGTGGAATCTGTTTCAAATGAGGTAGAAACTTTAATTAGACTTACTAAAGATGCTTTGAAAAAGTTTGTTAAATCTTCCAGAAGAATTGCTAAAGATGCCTTAAAGCTAATGTTAGATATTCGTGAGGCTGGTAAATTGGCTGATGCAATAATTCCACATCTAAGGGTTGGCTTTGATAAAAAACAAGAAATATTGGAGGAATTAAATCCAGTTAAGAGGTTAGAGTTAGTTTATGGCTTTCTAGTAGGTGAAATAGAATATTTGGAAATTGAAGCGAGGATAAATGATAGGGTAAGACAGCAAATTGAGGTTAACCAGAAGAACTACTATTTAAATGAGCAATTAAAGGCAATTCATAAAGAAATGGGGTGGGAAGAGGATCCTTTTGAAGAGGTGGAATCTTTAATAAAAAAGCTGGAAGAAAAGAACATGCCTGAAGAGGCAAAAGAAAAGGCCCTATCAGAAATAAAGAAACTAAAACAAATTCCTCCGTCTTCTGCAGAATACACGGTCGTTAGAAATTATGTTGATTGTATTTTAGATCTGCCTTGGGATAATATCAAGAAAACTGATATCGATATAGAACAAGCGGCAAAGATTCTTGATGAAGACCATTATGGACTTGAAAAGCCAAAGGAGAGAATTTTAGAATATTTGGCAGTTCAAAAGTTAGTGGATAAGGTAAAAGGTCCTATATTGTGTTTTGTTGGTCCGCCTGGTGTTGGAAAGACTTCCCTCGCTAGGTCTATTGCCAGGGCAATGGATAGAGATTTTGTGAGGATCTCCCTTGGAGGAGTGAGGGACGAGGCCGAGATCAGAGGACACAGAAGAACATATGTTGGTGCCTTACCTGGAAAGATAATTCTTTCTTTGAGAAAAAAGAAATATAATAATCCTGTGATGTGTCTAGATGAAGTTGATAAAATGTCAACAGATTTTAGGGGTGATCCATCAGCCGCCTTGCTAGAGGTTTTAGATCCAGAGCAAAATTATGCATTTAATGACCATTATCTGGACTTAAACTACGATCTTTCAAATATCTTTTTTATAACCACTGCAAATACATTACAGACGATTCCTTGGGCACTTAGGGATAGGATGGAGATAATACACCTTCCTGGCTATTTGGAAAATGAGAAGATAAAGATAGCCAAATATTTTCTAATTCCAAAACAAATGGAAAGACACGGTATCAAAGATAAAAACGTGAGATTTTCTGATGGTGCTGTGATTGAGATCATCAGGAGATATACAAGGGAAGCGGGAGTAAGAAATTTAGAGAGAGAAATTGCCTCTGTCTGCAGAAAGGTGGCCAAAAAGTTAGTGGAAGGTAAAAATTTAAAGAAAAGGATTACAATAACAAAAACTTCAATTCCAACATACCTTGGTGTGCCGAAGTTCAGATATGGAGAAAAAGAAGAAAAGGCCCATGTTGGAGTTGCCACAGGACTAGCATGGACTGAATTGGGTGGAGAACTCTTAATGATAGAAGTGGCGATTATGGATGGGACTGGCAAGATTGAGATAACTGGAAAAATAGGAGAAGTTATGCAAGAATCCGCAAAGGCGGCACTAAGTTATGTGAGGAGTCGGTCTGAATTACTTGGGCTGAAGCCAGACTTTTACAAAGAGGTTGATATACATATCCATGTGCCTGAAGGTGCGACTCCAAAGGACGGTCCTTCAGCAGGTATAACCATGGCAACTGCCCTTGTTTCAGCCCTGCTTAATATCCCTGTTAATAATGATGTTGCAATGACAGGAGAAATAACCTTGCGGGGTAGAATTTTGCCAATTGGTGGACTTAGAGAAAAATTGCTTGCAGCTCATAGAGGTATGGTTTCAAAGGTTATTATCCCTAAAGAAAACAATAAGGATTTAAAGGAAGTCCCTAACACTATATTAAAGGATTTAGAGATAATAGAAGTAGAGCATATGGATGAGGTTTTGCCTGTTGCGCTAAAAGATATAAAGCCTCAAGAGGTTTTCAAGACTTCAAAAGAAATTACACCTATTTCTTATAGGCTGAGAAAGGACGAAATTTCGCAAAAAACCCAGTAAAAATAAAAAATTTACTCCTCAGCAAAAATATTTGAAAATTTGCTCTTAAAAGTAGAAAACTTTTTTTGTTTAATGGCCAGCCGTGCCTCTTTTATTAAGTTTAGATAGAAGGCTAGATTGTGTATGGTATTCAATCTATATGAGAGTAATTCTTTTGTAGTGTAGAGGTGTCTTAAATACGCCTTTGAAAAATTTTTACACGTGTAGCAGTTGCAGTTCGGATCTAAGGGAGAATCATCTTTTTTAAATTCTTTTCTCTTTATATTAATCTTACCAAGAGAGGTATAAAGGGTTCCATTTCTTGCATTTCTTGTGGGAAGTACACAATCAAACATATCAACTCCTAGTTCAATTGCATATATAATATCCATTGGTTTGCCAACACCCATAAGATATCTGGGTTTATCCCAAGGAAGAAGAGGGAGAGTGATACTCAGCATATCTAGCATTACTTCTTTGGGCTCTCCTACACTTAAACCTCCTATTGCATAACCATCAAAGGGAATTTCAGTTATTTGTATGGCGCTTTGCTTTCTTAGATCTGGGTAAAATCCTCCTTGGATTATTCCAAAGAGTAGTTTTGTTGAGTCCTTTCTGGCTAAATATGCCCTGTTGGCCCATTTTGTGGTTAATTTTAATGAGTTTTTTGTATAATTGTAGTCAGCTCCATAGGGGACACATTCATCTAATACCATCATTATATCTGATTTTAGATTTTCTTGAATTTCAATTACATTTTCTGGGGTAAATATGTGTTTTGAACCATCTATATGGGATCTAAAAACAACACCTTGTTCTGTAATTTCCCTGAGGGCAGACAAGCTAAATACCTGAAATCCGCCACTATCTGTTAGAATAGGTCTGTGCCAATTCATAAATTTATGAAGGCCACCCAATTCCTTTATTAATTTATCTCCTGGTCTTAGATAGAGGTGGTAGGTATTTGAGAGGATTATCTCTGCTCCAATTGAATACACATCGTGGGAAGATAGGGCCTTAATAGAGCCCCTGGTTCCAACTGGCATGAATATGGGAGTATTTACTATCCCATGTCTGGTCTTTAATCTCCCTACTCTAGCGTAACCATCTGTGTGTAAGATTTCGAAAATATCGCTCATTGATTTACCTATGGGGTTTGACATAAAAAAGGCCGAAACTGATTTTAAGTTTCGGCCTTATAGATGATTAATTAATATTTTTAATTTTATCCGCAATTGCTACAAGAGGCACATCCATCATTTTGCTGAAATGATAATTTTGATAAAACTCTAAATCCCCATGGACTACCGTCAATCTCAACTGGTGCTACCGCTTTCAAGAGGTTTTTGTCAATTATAAATGTATAAGGCTCAAAAACAAATACCTCATCATTTTCCCTTTGCTCATCCAGAGCAAGATTTAATTGACCCCCACCTCAGCCAGGCGCCAAATAGACTCTAATAGGTGGAACTTGCTTCTTGTTTTCAAAGTGCTGATCCAGTAATTCCCTCGCGTCCTCTGTTAAAGTTAACATATCTTCCTCCTCATTCTTTTCTAGAAAATTAATAGTATTTTCTATATATAGCAGACAAATTAAGGTAAAATAAAAGCTTTGTCAATTAAATATTGTAATGCTTAATTTTGATTTTAATCGGATATCCAAATAATGCTACCCTGTCTGCCACAAATTCCGTCCCTTCTATAGGAAAAGAATAATTCCTCCAGGCAATATGTACATAAATCAAGCCTGTAAATGTTATTCTCTGGTATGCCTGCCTCTTTTAATTGATCATAGGTTATATCCCACAGATTTAATTTCTTTGTTATTGGGTTAAAATATTTTTTAAATTTATTTGGAAATTCATTATCAAAGTTAATGAATTCACTGTGTTCAGGGCAAAGACTAGGACCCCTAACTGCAAACACATGGGAAGGTTTCAGATTATATTGGTGGCAAAAAATATTTATCCACTCTTTGATAAATTCACCTCTATTTGCACGCCAGCCCACGTGAAATCCACCAATAGCACTACCATTTTTGTCGCATATCAGTATTGGCTGGCAATCTGCTGTCTTTATTATAAGAGCTAAATCCTTTTTAGATGTGATACATGCATCTCCTTCAAGGGGAAATTGCTCTAAATCTTTTCTGTTATCTAAACATATAAGTTTGTTTCCATGCACTTGCTTTAGGTCGATTAATTTATTTATCTTGAGCTGTTGTTTTATATTATCTCTATTTTTTTTGACAAAGGTTATATCGTCTCCAACATCAAAGGAAAGGTTGGCAGATGAGAACCTTCCTTTACTATAGCCACCTTTTCTTGTGGTAAAAACGCATTTTACTTTTGATATTCCAGGAAATTTAAAAGGAATAATCTGAATCATAAATTGTAAGCCATTTTTTATATTAAGTAATACTTATGTGTGTTGAGTTGATCTGTGGCTTATAATTTCAAGTCTTAAAAGATTTAAAGCAAGATATGCAAAATAGATTTTGTTTTTTTCTCTAGTGCCGCAATCAAATGTAAATCTTTTTGAGCATAAATTTTTATTCCAGCTTACAGCTACACATAAAGTGCCTACTGGCTTTTCAGGACTACCACCTGTAGGTCCTGCTATGCCAGTAGTTGCAAGACCAATGTGAGTATTTAACTTTTTCCTTATGCAACGAGCCATAAATTTTGCTGTTTCTTCGTGCACTGCACCAAAATTTTTTATAATATCTTCTGGAACGCCTAAAATCTTTATTTTTGCTTCATTTGAGTAAGTTACAGCTCCTAACATAAAATAGTTTGAACTACCAGAGACTTGGGTAAGTAAGTGGGAGATAAGTCCGCCAGTGCAGCTTTCAGCAACAGATATAGTGAGTTTTTTTTCCATCAAATGATAGGCCACTTCTTCTATTAAACCATGTCCTTTGGTGCTTACAATTATGTCTTTGAAAGAGCTTTTTAACTCAGTTAATAGGTCCTGAGTTGTTTTTTCATGTCTATTTTTTGGGTGAATTTCAAAAATTATTTCTGGAAATCTATCTGTTTTTTTTAAGATTATCTGATTATACCTTTCCAAAGTGTTAATTAGGAGTTTGTATTTAGCCATATCATATGGAAATATGGTAATTGTTGGCATAGTTATATCCCCAATATAGTTTTAGCTGTTGTAAAGAAAATAAAAAGGCCCGTTATGTCCACTATGGTAGTAAGTGCAGGACTTGCTATTACCGCTGGATCTTTTTTGAATTTTGCCGCTAACAATGGAAGTAGCGCTCCTATAAGTGTAGAGGTAATTACCTGCAATGCCAGGGCAACGCTTACTGCTAATCCTATTTTGGATAAAGGAATACGCTGAGTTGGGTTTGTAAGTGCATAGAAATATACCCTGACAAGTGCCACTATCGCAAGTATTAAACCAAGTAGGAGAGATATATTAAATTCTTTATATAAGACCTTTAAAAAATCTTTTGGGGTTATTTCTCCTAAGGCAAGGGCCCTGATAACTAAAGTGGCGGATTGGCTTCCTGTATTTCCCCCAGTATCAGCCAACATTGGCATAAATGTGGCGAGAATAGTAAATTGCATTATCACATGTTCAAATTTTTCCACCACAAAGCCAGAGACAAAACCTAAAAGTGCCAAAAATACAAGCCAGCCACATCTATTTTTAAAGTGTTCAATAACAGGTGTTTTCATATAAGCTGCTGCCTCATGTTCACCTGTAATAGCCATTAATTTTTCCATATCTTCTGTATGTTCCTGTGTAATTATGTCCATTGCATCGTCGTAGGTAATGATTCCCACAAGGGCATGATTTCCATTTACAATAGGAAGGGCTATGAGATCATATTTTTGTATTTTTCTAGCAACCTCCTCTTGGTCGTCTAATACATGGGCATAAATTAGGTCTGTATTCATGATGTCTTTAACTAATGTATCAGGTGGGGCAAGTATCAAGTCTTTTAAAGACACAAAGCCAAGGAGACGTCTTTGATCGTCAACCACATAGCAATAATAAATTGTCTCTTTATCAGGCGCCTCTCTCCTGAGTTTCTCAATAGCTTCTTTTGCAGTAATATCTGGTGGCAGGGTAGCATAGTCAGAGGTCATTACTGACCCTGCTGTTCCCTCAGGATAAGAGGAGAGTTTTCTTATATCTTCTCTCTCTGCCTGGGCAATTGCAGGAAGAAGATTTTCTCTTTGATCTTCAGGGAGTTTTTTTAATAAATCGACCCTATCGTCAGGAGACATCTCAGATATTAATTGTGCCAATTCCTGTCGTGAGAGATTTTGAGTTAATTTTATTTGCAGATCTAAATCAAGATGACTGAATATTTCAGCCCTAAGATCAGGATCTAAGATTTTTAAGATATTCCAGATTTCTTGGGGAGATAAAGGAGATATAAATTCTGCAACTAATCCTGGATGGGTGTTAGTGCAAAATTCTTTTATTGTTTGAGTGTCGTGTTTTGATAAAAATTCTTTGATCTCTGGGACTAATAGAGGATTCTTGGTCATGGTCCACCTCCAGGCAACCCAGGACCTATCCCCAGGCCCTGGAGATGAGACCTTTGTTTATCTCACTTCTATGAAGGCCTGGTGATATGTCCTGATATATGTTTGTTTTTTGCTCTAGATCTTCGACTGTCAGGATCAACCATTCTATTTCCTCCACTACTTGTTACTGTTGAAAAACAAAAGTACCATAGGTCTTTTGTAAAAAAAAATCAAGTTTTTACTCTGGTTAGAAAGAGTTTATAATAATGAGAGAAATGGTTGTTGAATTTTCATTCTATATTTGTTAAATTTCCTAACTCTTATGAGAGTAAACAAAATTTATAAGGAGGCTGGATTAAGAGTATGGCAATAACACTTCTATCTAGAAATCTCTCTTTGAGAAAGACACCAAAGTTATCAAATGAAGAGTTTAAACAGTTAACTGAGTTTATATATGAAAAGACAGGTATAGCTATTCCTGCAAGGAGAAAATATTTAATTGAAAATAAATTGGGGAAAAGACTTATTGAATTAAATATAAAAACATATTCAGACTACCTAAAGTACTTAAAATTTTCCCCTCAAAAAGATGCGGAATTTAAAAAATTGTGTGAATTGATTACAATAAATGAAACCTGTTTTTTTCGGGATATAAAACAATTGACGTTGTTTAAAAATGTTATTCTTCCTGAGATTTTAAAAAAAAGGCAGGAGGAGGGAGTTAAATCCCTTAATATATGGTCTGCTGGGTGTTCAAGTGGTGAGGAACCTTATACTCTTGGCATTATTATTCATGAGGTTTTAAAGGTGTCTATTATTAGTTGGAAAATAAAGATTTATGCTAATGACATATCCCCTGCAATGCTTTTTAAGGCAAGAAAAGGAATATATAATGATTATTCTTTGAGGCTTACTCCTGAAAATATTAAAAGAAAATATTTTACAATTACAAAAGAAGGATACAAAATCCATCCAAAGGTGCAGAAATTGGTGAATTTTCAATTAATTAATTTGGCGGATTCAAAGGATGTAAAAAAAATTCCCAAAAGTGATATAATATTTTGTAGAAATGTAATTATTTATTTTGACGATGCAGTTAAGCAAAAAGTCCTTTCCCATTTTTATGAGAAGTTAAAAGATGATGGGTATCTTTTTTTGGGTTATTCAGAAAGTATTCATAGAATAACTAAATTATTTAAGCCACAAATCAAACCAGGTGGTATTGTTTACCAAAAAAATCTGTAAGTAATATTTATATAGGGGGGATAGTAGTGAAAAAGATTTGTGTTGAATATATTGTTCCTGGAATGATTCTAGCGAAACCTGTCCTGGGATTAGAGGGATCTGAACTTCTACCTGAGGGAATAGAGTTAGGAGAAAAGGAGAAAAAGATTTTAGAAGAAGCAGGGGTTGATTATGTGTATGTAAAAGCAAAGAGCAAGGAAGATGAACAAAGTTTATTTTATACAGTGGCACAAGAATATGCTTTTAAATTTTTTATGTATGTAAATCCTGATAGTAAATTATTTAGTGAGTTATTTAAAATTATTGTTGAGTTAATATTTGATGGTTTAAAAAAAGGCTTAGAGCTCCCCTGTGAAGATTATATTAGGGCAAAAAGTGTTGAGAGGATGAGGGATCTTTTTTTAAAGGATATGGGGGGACCAGAAGATATTGTAAAACATGAGCTCTCTCTAGCCTCATTTCCTGACGTGTATTTTAGATTAAAAGAGATATTGGAGAACCCAGCTAGTTCAGCCAAAGATATAGCTAAAGTTGTGAGTTCTGATGTGGCCCTGACAACAAAGCTCTTAAAATTAGTAAATAGCCCTTTATTTGGCTTGACTCAAAAAGTGGATTCTGTAGAAAGAGCAGTTAGTTTAGTTGGGGAAGAAGAGTTATCAAATTTGGTTTTAGGAATCACAGCCATTAGATATTTTAAAGATATCCCTCCTGAGCTCATGGATATGCAGATATTTTGGAAACATTCGTTAAGTTGTGCTATTTTTGCAAAAATTATTGCTTCTCACTATAAAGATGTAAATAATGAGATATTGTTTACTGCTGGTTTGCTTCACGATGTGGGGAAATTGATTTTATTTAAAAATATGCCCTATTCATCCGTAGAGACCCTGGTGTTTGCGAGAGAAAATATGGTTCCTATGATTGAAGCAGAAGAGTATGTCCTTGGATTTACCCATACAGATATCAGTAAGTTGCTTATGGAGAGCTGGCAATTCCCAAAGACCATTAACGATATTGTTTCCAATCATCATAGTCCTACAAGGGCCTCTTTTGAGAAAGGTGCTGCGATTGTCCAATTAGCCGACAATCTTGCCAATGCAGTGGGAATTTGTTATGGATATACTTTTGTGGTGCCTGGAATGGACGAAGAAACCTTTGATAAGTTAAATTTTCCAACAGACAAGTTAAAGACTATTATTCTGCAACACAACAGATTGTTAAATGAATTACTTAGTACTTTGATTTGATATATTGTGTTGTTGAGTGTTGTTTATAGATTTTTTCGATAATGTCTTTCAATAAAATAGTATTAAATGGATAATTATGCCCAGAAGCTATGATGTTAATTTTATTAATCCATTTTTAAGTGCTGTGATCAATGTGCTAGAAACCATGGCCAATGTAAAAGTTAAACCTGAGAGGCCATATATAAATAAACAAAGAACAACTATTGGTGATGTTACGGGTATTTTGAAGATTTCTGGCTATATGAATGGGGTTATTTCTCTTACTTTAACAAAGGATGCTGTTTTAACTATTGTAAATAATATGCTTTTTGAGAATTATACGGAAATCAATGATGATATTGCAGACGCAGTTGGTGAACTTACAAACATGATTTCAGGTCAGGCAAGGATATTGCTGTCTGAACAGGGTATGAAATTTCAGGCAGGAACACCTAAAGTTATTATTGGACAAGGTAAAAAGCTAGACCACATCAAAGATGCACCAATACTTGCTATTCCTTTTACTGTAAATAGTGGTGGTAAGATAGTGGTGGAGGTGAGTTTTGAAATGTAACTATCAAATATTTTATAATTTTGTGAACTATCTTAATTAATATAGTATTCCCAGATAAATATATTGAAATAGTGTAACCATAATTACCTAATTTATTCCTTGCTGAGATTTGCTATTATTTCTCAATTTTTTTGACAAATATCAGATAAGTGGTTAATATATCTCTTTTAAGTTATAAATTTTTTTACGTAACAAGCGCAAAAAATGCATTTTTTTGGAACTGTTATTAGGAAAAGGTTTTTATGAAGAAAGCCAGATTTAGTAGAAGGGAATTTTTATTTGGTTTTAGACAGAGATTTTCAGTGCAACTACCTCAAACTACTTCCTGTCTTCATAGTGATGCAAAAAAGGCAGATGAATATCTGGCTCAGGAAAATTACAAGGATGCAAAAAAAATATATCTAAAAATGATAGAGCAGAGGGCAGACAATTTAGTAGCACGACAAAAATTGGCTTACTGTTATTATAAACTGGGAGATATAAAAAATGCCTTAAAGGAGTTCCTTGAGCTCAGAAAAAGGGGTGTAAAGAGCAATTTTACATCTCTTTATTTGGGGCTTTGTTTTGCTCATATAGGAGATGTGGAAAATGCCATTAAATCTTTAAAAAATTTTTTTGACATTACTAAACCAATTGTACAAAGAGCAATAAACCTCCAAATTGCACTTTATGAGTCAAATATGGCAAAGAAAGATGATTTAATCAATTCTATTGAACAGGCCATAGAAGAACAAAGCAAAATTGAAAATTCAATGCTATAAAAGAAGAAATTTTAGATTTTACATATAAGGAGATCAAATGAAAAGCTTGGATATTTTAAAGAAGATTGCTGAAAAGATTGCATCATTAGATAATAGGATTGTTGAAGTATTTATACATTCTGATTCACCAAAAGATCCTTTAAAAAATGATGAAGTATATTTTGTATGTCATCTCTTGGATCCAGAAATAACTCGTAATTTAGATGTATTTGATGAGAAAGGAACTATGTGGTCCCTTGAAATAACTGAAAAATTAAATCCATTTTTAGAGGAAATAAATTTTGACCCCGAAATAGTTATTATGCCTTTTAATTATCAACTCTATTTACAGGGCGAATACGGCAAATATTATATTACCCTCTACTTAAAAGATGGGTATACCCCAATTTTAGAAACAGCAGATCAGCATCTAAAAGATAATATTATTTAGAATTTTCTTTTTCTAGCTGCTGTTTTACTCTGTATATGCCAGAACCAACCATCGCTACTAAAAATGTCAATATCCCAAGGACACCAAAAAATCCCTGAATTGTTGAGTGACTCATATTTTTTAAAAGCTCAATTAAAGTATGCATGTAAAAAACCTCCTTGGTTTATTTTGCATATAGAGGACAAAAATAGTAAAAACCAATATCTAAAGAAGAGTTATTTTTTACTGATCCAAGGATCTTTTTTATTAAGGGTTCCTTTTTTGGTGGACCTTCTATAATATCAATTTCTTCAGATATATTGCAAATTTTTTTTAGTATTTGGATGGCCCTGTCCATATTGCCTAGGTAGTCAACAAGGCCTAGGTTTTTTGCTTGGACTCCTGTAAAAACCCTTCCATCTGCAAGGGCTAAAATCCTTTTTTTATCCAATTTTCGTCCTTTGGCCACTGCTTCTACAAACTGATCGTATAAATTATTTATTAGTTTTTTTAGATAGACCTTCTGCTCTGGCGTTAGTTTTTTTAAAGGGGAGCCAGCCATTTTGAACTTACCACTGGCGATGGATTGGTCTTCAATTCCTATTTTTTTTAAAAGTCCTTTAATAGATATTAAATTTGCAACTACTCCTATACTCCCTGTTATTGTCCCTGGATCTGCCACAATAACCCTTGCACTACAGCTTATATAATAGGCTCCCGATGCAGCAACACTCCCCATGGAGACAACAACTGGCTTTACCTGATTTAATTTACGAACACTCTCATATATTTCTTGACATGGTGCTACTACCCCACCAGGTGAGTTTATTCTTAAGATTACACCAACTATATTTTTACTTTTTTTTAGTCTATTTATCCACTCTATGTATTTTCTAGAATCTGTTATAGTTCCAGAGATGTTTACAACCCCAATTTTTTTGGCAGACAAAAAAGGTAGAGAAAATTTATTTTTTAAAACTGAAAAAAAGGCCATGGTGCTAATTAACAGCACCATGGCCAAAATAATCAAAGATAGACCAAAAATAAATGGATGCCTCTGGCTGAATTTGGTTTTATTATTTACCATTTTCCAATTTTTGTTTTATAAGGTCGCCTAAATTAGCTCCTGCCTCTTTTTTTCGTTTCTTTTCTTCTTCTATTTTTTTCTTTGCCTCATCCTCTAAATACTGCTTTATTGAAAGTCCAAGCCTTCTCTCTTCTGCACTTACCCTTATCACCTTTGCAGTTACTTCTTGTCCAACCTTATAAAGTTCATTTGCATCTTGGATCTTTTTATCACTTGCCTCTGTAATGTAAACAAGACCTTCAATTCCTTCTTCCACTTCTACAAATAATCCAAAATCAGTAATATTAGTTATCTTTCCTGTTACATAAGTGCCTTCAGGATATTTTTCTGGGATCTTTAACCACGGGTCTTCGGTTAGTTGTTTAATACCCAATGTAAACTTTTCATTTTCCTTATCCACAACAAGGACCTTTGCCCTCACTATATCCCCTGGTTTATACAACTCCCCTGGATGGTGGATTTTTTTAGTCCATGAGATGTCAGAAACATGGATAAGCCCATCAATACCCTCTTCTATGCCAACAAAGAGCCCAAAATCAGTTATATTTTTTATTGGTGCTTCTACAATAGTCCCCTCAGGATATTTTTCAGCAACTATGTCCCATGGATTGGGTTTTACCTGTTTCATTCCAAGGGAAATCCTCTTTTTTTCAGTATCAATCCCTAACACTACCACCTCAACCTCATCTCCTACTTGCACCATTTGAGAAGGATGTTTTAGTTTCCTAGTCCAGGACATCTCTGAGATATGGACAAGTCCTTCTACCCCTGGTTCTAATTCAACAAAGGCCCCATAGTCTACGATGTTAGTAACCTTTCCAACCACTTTCGATCCTTCAGGATACTTTTTATGAATATCTTCCCATGGATTTGGGACAAGTTGTTTAAGACCTAAAGAGACTTTTTGTTCTTCCCTGTCATAATTTAGAACCATAAGTTCTAACGTATCACCAAGTTGGACCATCTCTTTGGGATGTTTGATTTTTTTCCAGGACATATCTGTAATGTGGAGCAGACCATCTAATCCACCAAGGTCAATAAACACTCCATAGTCTGTAATATTTTTGACCTTTCCTTTTACAATCATTCCTTCTTTTAAGGTGGAAATAAGCTCTTGTCTGCGCTTTTCCCTCTCTTCTTCTAGGATGACACGGCGTGATACAATCACATTACTTCTTTTTCTATTTATTTTTAGCACCCTAAAATCAAACCTCTCTCCAACTAGTGCATCCATATCTGGGACAGGTCTTAGGTCCACGTGTGAACCTGGCAAAAAGGCCTCAATACCTAAAACTTCTACAGTATATCCACCCTTAATCCTTTTCACGATTTTACCTGGAACATTTTGATTTTGCTGCTGGATCTTCTCCAATTCGTCCAATACCCTCATTTTTTTGGCGCGCTTATAGGAGAGCGAGATGGTCCCTTCTAGATCATTTTTGTGAATAACAAATACCTCCACCTCATCCCCTTCTTTTACTTCAAGATTACCGTCGCTGTCTTGAAACTCTTCAATTGGGATCTGTCCTTCAGATTTGAAATTTACATCTACCAATACCTTATCTGGATCAATCTTAACAACTTTCCCTTTAACAATGGTCCCTTCCTCAATGTTTAGAAAATCTTTTTTTAGGTAATCTTCTAGCATGGAAGAAAAGGTTGCATCTTCAGCTACTGGAATCTCTCCATTTAAAAATTCGCTGTGTTTAATAGGTCTTGTGTTTATCATTAATATTATACCCCCCTAACCAAATTTTGTCCATTGATAGCAAAATGTTTGTTTTTAGGCAATATTATTTTCTTGGTTCTAAGTAAATTCTTTTAGATTTAGATAATTCCAGAGAGGTCATAATCGTATGTTTCCTGGATAACAACATCTACCATATCCCCAGGGTGTAGTCCTTCTCCTGACAAATAAGTCACCCCATCGATTTCAGGGGCAAAAAACCAGGGCCTACCTTCATATAAGGTAGGCCACTCATCACTCTTTTTGTCTATTAAAATTTTTAGCTTTTTGCCTCTAAATCTCTTTAGAAAATCTCTACTTATACTTTTTTGTTCTTTCATAATTATTTGCTTTCTTTGTTCTTTGATTTCTTCTGGCACTTGATCAGGATATTTTGATGAAGCAGTGCCCTCTTCATTTGAATAGGAAAATACACCAACATGGGTAAATCTAACATCTTTGACAAAATTAACTAGCTGCTTAAAGTGTCTCTCCTTTTCTCCAGGGAATCCTACAATAAAACTAGTCCTAATAGCTGCATCTGGGAAAAATTTTCTTATTAGCTCTATAATCTTTTCTGGTGGAACCTGAAATGGTCTGCCCATTTTTTTTAAAATTTCAGGGCAGATATGTTGCAAGGGAACATCAAAATAGGGCACAAAAGGAGGAGTTATATCTTTTAAAAATTTAAGAAAATCTTTTGTTATCCCTTTGGGATATAAATATAGAAGTCTAAGCCAACCTAGACCTTGGAGCTTACATAGTTTATTTAGTATATTAAAAAGTTTTTTTCTATCTCCCAAGTCTATCCCATAAGATGTTACATCTTGTGCTACTAGAACTATTTCCTTTCGACCAGTTGAGAGGATATATCTTGCTTCATCTATTATACTCTTTTCTGAAAATGATTTAAGTCCACCTCTGATGCTTGGAATTGTACAAAAGCTACATTTGTGATTACACCCTTCAGCTATTTTTAAATATGCATAGGAAGGCGGAGTGGAGATAAATCTTTTATAACTCTTTTGTTTATTTAGAAAATCCTTTGCTATAATATCTCTTAATTTGTGTTGCCTTTCTATTTTTAAAAATAGATCTACTTCAGGAAATTCTTTTATAAGTTCCTCATAATATCTATTTACAAGACATCCTGTTACAATAAGTTTGGGCTTTTTATCTAAAGTTTTTATCTCTTCAATTATTTCAATAATTGTATCAACGGCCTCTTCCACAGCGTCTTTTATAAAAGAACATGTGTTAATGAGCACAATATCTGCCCTGTCTAGTTTAGGCGTGGGAGCACAAATATCCGCTATTGAACCCAATATCTTTTCTGTATCCACCAAATTTTTAGGGCACCCTAAACTTATTGTGTAAACCTTTGACTTGGACATAAATCACTTGACTTTATCTTGTTTTTTTTGAGATTAAGAAAAAGAACATATGGTTTGGGATTTAGTTACTGTATGTGTTTGTGTCAATCCAAATTTTGGGAGAGATTTATGGACCTTATTTTAGCCACAAGAAATAATGGTAAGATTAGGGAGATTGAGAATATAATTTTAAAGAAAAATTTAAATATTAACCTACTTAGTCTAAAAGACTTTCCAGAGATTTCTCACATACCAGAGCCAGAGGAAACATTTGAAGGAAATGCCTTGTATAAGGCCAGATATGTGTGCGAAAGAACTGGATGTGTAACTTTATCTGATGATTCAGGTCTTGAGGTAGATGCCTTAGATGGAAAACCTGGGGTCTATTCTGCTAGATTTGCAGGGGAGGGAGCTACAGATGAGGAAAATAATCAAAAGCTCCTAAAACTTATGCAAGGTATACCATTTGAGAAGCGGGGGGCACAATTTAGGTGTGTTATGGTGCTTTATGCAAAGACAAAGGACTACGTCTTAACTCAAGGTATCTGGCGTGGCAAGATTGCCTTAAAACCTCAAGGAGAACAGGGTTTTGGATATGATCCTATATTTTTTGATGAAAATCTGGGCAAGTGTGCAGCTATGCTTTCAATAGATGAAAAAAATAAAGTTAGCCATAGGGCAAAAGCACTTGAAAAAATGTCAAAACTAATAAAACCTTTTTTTGAAATGTTGTTTTTATAAAGTTGTAAAAAGAGGAGATATATGTGTGGAATTATTGGATATGTCGGTCATAGGCCAGCAGTGCCTATTTTATTGGAAGGTTTGAAAAGACTTGAATATCGTGGATATGATTCTACTGGCATAGCATATATTCAACAAGGGAAATTAAAGGTAATCAAATCACAAGGGAAGATTTCTATTTTAGAGGAAAAGGTATTTTCAGATGATCCTTTGCATACCACTATTGGATTGGGACATACGAGGTGGGCAACCCATGGGGTACCGAATGAACAAAATGCCCATCCCCAGGTGGACCTATCGGGAAATATATGTGTGGTGCATAATGGGATTATAGAAAATTATATACAGATAAAAGAGTCTCTTAAAGCAAAAGGAATAAATTTTAGATCAGATACTGATACTGAGGTCTTAGTCCATCTAATATCTGAAGAATATAGTAAGACACAAGATCCCCTAACATCAATAAGGTATTGCTTAAAACAAGTTCAAGGATCCTATGCAATTGGAGTGATGTTTTCAGATAGACCAAAGGAACTCTGGGCTGCAAAACATTCTAGTCCCTTAATTGTGGGGATAGGGGTTGGAGAGAATTTTATAGGCTCAGATATCCCTGCTTTTTTGCCCTATACAAGAGATGTTATTTTTTTAGAAGATGGAGAAATAGCTAGACTAACAACTGAACATGTGGATGTGTATTCTCTAGATACAGGATATAAAATAAAAAAACAAGTTAACACCATTCCATGGGATATTAGCCTTGCACAAAAAGGTGGTTATAAACATTTTATGCTCAAGGAGATAATGGAGCAGCCCAGGGTTATTTTTGATGCCCTTGCCGGACGTGTAGATTACAGGACAAAAAGGGTCTTATTAAATGAGCTTGATGATTTTGGTGTGCCTGAGAAGATCCATATAGTTGCATGTGGCACATCCTATCATGCTGGGTTTTGGGGAAAGTATCTCTTTGAATCTCTTGCAAAGATTCCTGTAGAAGTGGAGATTGCTTCTGAATTTAGATATAGAGACCCACTCATAAAAAAGAACGATTATGTGATGGTTATAAGTCAATCTGGAGAAACAGCAGACACGTTGGCAGGACTTAGAATGGCAAAAGAAAAGGGGTCTAAAGTGGTTGGAATTTGTAATGTGGTGGGATCCTCTGTGGCAAGGGAATCAGATAAAGTGTTATATACCCAGGCAGGACCAGAGATTTCTGTTGCATCAACTAAGGCCATGTGTTCGCAGATGGTAGTTCTCTTATTAATGGCCCTATATTTTGCTGAGAAAAAAAAATTAGGTTTAAGAAACTATAATGAAATTATAAAAGGAATTAAAAATTTGCCAAATGTCCTCGAAAGTGAGCTTCCAAAGATAAGGGAGAGAGCCAAAGAGCTTGCTGTAATGTATAGCTTTGCAAGGAGCTTTTTTTATTTAGGAAGGGGATTAAATTATCCACTTGCCTTGGAAGGAGCCCTAAAATTGAAAGAAATTTCTTACATCCATGCAGAAGGATATGCGGCAGGAGAGATGAAACATGGTCCTATTGCCTTGATAGATCCAGAGTTCCCCAGCTTTGTGATCGCTACAAAGGGTCAGTTATTTGATAAAGTGGTCTCAAATATGAAGGAAATCCAGGCCAGGAAAGGGCCTATTATCTGTCTAACCAATCCAGATGTTAAACTCTCAGTAGACCATATTTGGCAAATCCCTAATTTAGGGGGAATTTTGACGAGCTTTTTAATCTTAGCCGCCCTCCAGCTCTTTGCCTATGAAATGGCTGTATATCTTGGTAAAGACGTGGATCAGCCTAGAAATTTAGCAAAAAGCGTGACTGTGGAATAGAGAGATGATAAAAAAATTGGTTCTTTTAGTTTTCTTAATATTCTTTTGCACTTTTACTTATACCTCTTATTCAGCTTCATGTAGGAGCCTTTTTTATGAGGGATATAAGAGTTTTTATTCTCTAAAAAAAGATAAAAAGAGATCTAGATATAGAAAGAACTGGGTCAAAATTAAGGATCTCTTTTATAAGGCATATATATGCGATAAAAAAGGTCCTTATGCTCCAAAATCTCTGTATTATATTGGAAGGACCTATCAAGAACTCGGTAAGAGGTCGTATTTAAAAAAGGACTTTTTGAAAGCTATTAAGTATTTTGATCTCTTGGTAAAGAAATATCCTGGCCACTCATGGGGAGACGATGCCAAGCTCTATTCCGCCAAAATAAAGCTAAATAGGTTTAAAAATATTGAGGATGCATATATTGATCTCCTATACATCGTCAATATGTATCCTAAAGGGGATAAAGTAAGGGAGGCACAAAAATTATTAAAGGAACTAGATGATAAATATTTAAAAAAATTAAAGGGAAATTTAACTGAGAGGAAAAAATCAAATAGTAGCTTTGCCAAGAAGGCCAAAGGTCTTGCAAAAGTTGTAAATATTAGAAAATGGTCAGATAAAGATTATGCAAGGGTAGTTGTAGATTTAACAGATAAGGTAAAATTTAGAAAATTTGTGTTGAAAGGGAATCTCTATTCTAGGTTAGTAGTTGACCTAGAAGGCACATTTTTGCCCAAAAGTTTTTTGCGTATAAAAAAAATAGAACTAAAGAGAAAATTTTTGTATCAGGTAAGGTTTGCCCAATTTAGAAAAAATGTAGTTAGATTTGTTTTTTATGTGAACCATATAAAAGATTTTAAGGTCTTTGCGCTGGAAAATCCTTTTAGGGTGGTAGTGGATATTTATGGAAAAGGGGATCTAGGAAATATAAAATTAGTTAAAGAAGCTGTAAAAAAGTCCCAAAAGGTGTCTGAATCTTTGATTGAGCAACTGGGATTAGATATCAGGACAATCATGATAGATCCAGGTCATGGGGGAAAGGACCCTGGAGCCATTTATGGGAGACTTAAAGAAAAAGATATCAATTTAAGGCTGGCAAAGATCCTTGGGAAGATGTTGAAACAAAAGGGTTTTAAAGTATTATATACACGCACAACCGACAAATTTATCCCACTTGAAGAGAGGACAGTAATGGCCAACACAATGGGTGCTGATCTGTTTATCTCTCTTCATGTAAATGCCTGTAGAAATAGGCGTGTTAGAGGTATTGAGGTGTATTATTTAAATATAGCCAGTTCAAAAGACGCAATCAGAGTTGCAGCAAGAGAGAATGCCGTCTCTACTAAAAAGATTAGTGATCTCCAATTGATTCTAACAGATCTTATGTTAAATTCAAAAATAAAAGAGTCTTCAATATTAGCATCAAAGGTTTTGAATAAAATACTTTGGAGTTGTAGAAGATATCATCCTGAAAATAATGGTGTTAGACAAGCACCTTTTTATGTGCTCATGGGTGCAAGAATGCCCGCTATTTTAATAGAAATTGGATATATTACTAATCCACAAGATAGAAGGAAAATTAGGACATATTCTTATTTAAAAAGTATAGCAAAGGGAGTTGTTCAGGGAATATTGGCCTATAGAAAAGGCATAAAAAAATATGCTGGGCTATATTAAAGGGATAGAAGATGGATAAAGAATTTGATGTAATAATAGTTGGAGGAGGACCTGCTGGTTTATTTGCTGGATATTATATAGCCACTAACTCAAATCTAAAGGTCTTGATCTTAGAAAGAGGAGAACCTCCGAAAAAAAGAATCTGTCCTATGTTAAAAGATAATAAATGTAGAGGGTGTGAGCCGTGTAATATACTGAGTGGAATTGGTGGTGCAGGACTCTTTAGTGATGGGAAATTAAATTTTATACCAAAATTGGGTAAGACCGATTTGACCCAGTTTATGGATCCTAAAGATGCTAAATCCCTTATTGATGAGACAGAATCTATTTTTAATAGATTCGGTATGGATGGAGAGAGCTATCCAACAGATATAGAAAAGGCAAAAAATATTAGAAAAGAAGCAAGGAAAGAAGGAATCGAGCTTCTTATAATAAAACAAAAACACCTCGGAACAGACCGTCTCCCTGAATATATAGATGAGATGATGAACTACTTAATTTCTAAAGGAGTTAATATTTTGACAAAGATAGAGGTATATGACATAATTGTAAAGAATGACCATGTTATTGGCGTAATTACATCTAAAGGACGATTTTTTGCAAAAAATGTCATAGTGGCACCTGGCAGGATAGGTTCCGAGTGGTTAGTGTCCTTGGCAAAGAAATACAGAATAGGAATGTTCCAACGAGGTATAGAAGTGGGGGTAAGAGTGGAGGTATTAAATGATATTATGGAGGATATAACTAGTGTGATTTATGATCCTACTTTTTTTATCCAGACCAAAAAGTACGACGATCAGACTAGAACTTTCTGTACTAATAGAGGTGGCTATGTTACAATAGAGAACTACAAAAAGTTTGTTTGCGTAAATGGACATGCTTATATGGATAGAAAGTCAAAGAATACCAATTTTGCCCTTTTATCAAAGGTAGTCTTAACTGAGCCTGTTACTGATAATCATAGATATGGGGAATCAATTGGCAGTTTGGCCACATTAATTGGAGGGGGAAAACCCATTTTGCAGAGGTTTGGAGATTTAAAAAGGGGGAGGAGGAGTACGTGGAATAGGATAAAAAAGGGATTTATTGTCCCAACCCTTAAAAATGTGACCTGTGGAGACATTGCAATGGCGATCCCTGAACGGATTTTAACGAATATTGTAGAAGCTCTGGAAATGTTGAATAGAGTAATTGCTGGGGTAGCAAATGATGAAACC
>Ga0256842_1001259_pt1 | contig 20786 bp, 19 predicted proteins | sample 4559240metaG_FD_185973 | JGI IMG/M metagenome (GOLD analysis project Ga0256842, IMG submission 185973) | Hydrothermal vent microbial communities from Guaymas Basin, Mexico - 4559-240 | ecosystem: Environmental > Aquatic > Marine > Hydrothermal vents | place: Mexico: Guaymas Basin | collected... | reverse complement strand
CATTCCGAACCAGGAAGCTAAGCATCTCATCGCCGATAATACTGCCCCTTACTGGGGTTGGGAATGTAGGTCGCTGCCGGTTTGAGTTAATCTCTCATAATTAATCTAATCCTAAAGTATTGGTATTTTGTATTCTTTATCCAAGATAAGAGTTTCTCTATATTCTTTTTTATATTAATTCAATCATTAAAGTTTAAAGTAACACTATTATTATATAATATCATTTATAATTATAGTCTTTTTATGTACTACGAGTACAAGATTAACTAATGGTTGGAGTTTTAATGTTAATAGAGGTTTCAAGAAGAAAATTTTTACAATACTCAACTGCCTTAACAGTATATGGTGGAGCAAAATCCATTGCTATTGATTGTGATAATCGAAAATTTAATATACCTCCTTTTACTACAAAAACATCACTGCAAGATGCTAAAAAAATCCCATATCTTTGCAATATGTGTAGAAATAAGTGTGCAGGTTTTGCCATGGTTGATAAAAGCGGTATAGTTACCAAACTCGATCCTAATCCCTACTTTCCAAAAAGTAGAAATATGCTTTGCCCCAAAGGAAACAGCGGTATTCAAGCTCTGTATGATCCAGATAGATTAAAATATCCTCTTGTCAGAATAGGTAAACGGGGTGAGGGTAGATATAAAAGGGTAACTTGGGATGAAGCATATGAGTATATAAAAGATAGGCTCATAAAGATTTTAGATGAAGAGAAAGACAATCGCTCAACCATAGCCTTTTGCAACGGAGAGGGCTTTGAAAAAGATGAGATGATACGATTTTTCGGAGGCAAGATAGGAAGTGCCAATTTTATAGATGAAGGCTCTATCTGTTTAAATACAAGGCTCGGAGCCTATATACTTACGGTCGGAACGGTAGGGGAGCCTGATGTTGAGGGAAGCGACTATATGATATTTGCAGGAGCAAACAGGCTTGAGAGCCTTATCACTCCGGAAAGTGTAGATCTCTCAAGAAAAAGAGATGGCAAGGTTGTCGTTCTTGATCCGAGATATACCGTAACGGCTTCAAAAGCGGATATCTGGCTTCCTATAAAGCCCGGAACCGATCTGGCTTTTGTTTTATCGATGATCTATATAGGCTTGAAAGAGGATCTGTATAAAAAAGATATCGTTAAAAAACACTTTAAAGATTTTGAAGAGTTTAAAGATCTTATATTGAAAGAGAAATACACTCCGAAATGGGCTGAGAGCAAATGTCATATCAGTGCCGATAGGATAGAAAAAATTGCAAGAGAGTTCTTTAGAGCGAAAAATCCTCTATTTTATCCCGGAAGAAGAAGTGTGGGAAGCAGAAACGATTTTCAATTTAGAAGGGCTATGGCGATACTCAATGCACTTGCGGGAAGTTTAAATAAAAAGGGCGGTATCATTTACGGAAAGTCTTTAAAAGCACCTAAAATAGAGGTGAACGAACCTTTTTATGCCAACTCTGAGGGGAGATTTGATCTAAAAGGTATCGCTTACGGTTCAAATAAAGCGGGAAGTTGGCTCAATTTTAGAGAGCAGGTTTTAAATGATACCGCACCCTATAAAGTAAGAGCCATGTTTATAAGAAAGCACAATATAATGCAGGGAATTCCAAATATCAAAAAGACAAGAAAAATGCTTGAGATGATGGATCTTGTGGTGGTGATGGATACAATGCCTTGCGATACGGCGATGATGGCAGATGTGATACTGCCGGAGTGCACATATCTTGAAAGAGAGGATTTAGTCGTAGCTTTCAATAAGCTTGAACCCTCTTTGGCTCTTAGAAATCGGGTTTTAAAGCCTTTATATGAAAGCAGATCTCTTCATAATATTTTAAAAGGGCTTGGCAAAAAGCTCTCTAAGCCGCTTTTTGAAGTTAGCAAAAAGTATGATGAGGATTTGCAGGAGAATATCAAAGATATCGGAGAGGAGAGGGCTTTTAAAGAGGGCGGATATGAGCTTGATGAGTGGTATCAAAAGAGTATCGGCAAGAGAAATAAAGAGTTTGTCATCAAAACATACGGCAAAGAGGCTTATGAAAGTTTAATAAAAAGGGGAGTTTGGTATCCTGGTATCGATAAGTATCATAAAGAGATAGAAAACGGCTATTATGAATATTATCCTAAAGAGAAAAGATACTATAACACTAAAAACGATTATAAAGTAAACTGTAAACTGCCTAAAATGAAAAAGTACGGTTTGGACGAATTTCCAAGATGGAGAGATGAGTATGATTATAAGGTGGCGAAGGGAAAATTTAGAATGATAACCGGAAGAACTATATACAATACCCAAAGTGCCACGGCAAATAACGAGATGTTAAGAGATATTTATAAAACGAACCATCTATGGATAAATGAGAAGATAGCTAAAAAAATGGATATCAAGCTGGGTGATGAGGTTGAGGTTAAAAGCAGTATCGGAAAAGTTCGCATAAAGGCTTATCCTACAAATAAGATAGCCCCCGAGATGGTCTTTTTTGCCCATGGTTTCGGTGTCGGCTCTAAAGAGATGAATTATGCTTATAGAAACGGAGCGAGCGATAATGAGATAATTGAAGATAAGATGGAGAGAAGCTACGGAGATGCTATCATGAATGAAACTGATGTTGAGATAAGGAAAATATGATGGCCCAATATGCTATGGCATTTGATTATGAGTTGTGTATAAACTGTAGAGCCTGTGAAGTGACCTGTAAAGAGGAAAACGGTATCATAAAGGGTGCCGATAAGCATAGGCTTTGGATAGAGACAAAAGAATCTCTTGGAGATTATTTTTCTTTATCTCAAGATAGAGAAATGTTTACTCAAAAACAATGTCAGCAATGTACTAACCCTTTTTGCAAAGAAGTTTGTCCTGTTGATGCTATAAGTCATGATAAAAATGGTATCGTTGTAACTGATGCCGATAAGTGTATATTGTGCATGAAATGCATAGATGTTTGTCCTTACAATGCAAGATATGTAGATGATAAAAGACATTTTGCCGATAAGTGTATATTTTGTGCAGATACAAGACTTGCAAGAGGAGAGACAACAACGGCTTGTCAGATAACATGTCCTGCAAAACTTAGATATTTCGGAGATATAAAGAATCCAAACAGTGAGATAAGCAAAGTTTTAAAATCAAGAGAATATTTTAGTTTTCCGATAGGTAACAATGGGGTGCATCTATTTTATTTAAAACCCAAAAAAAAGGAAGAGAGAGTTGAGAGAGATAGAGTGTGTGGATGACAAAGAGCTTGATATCTTAATGAAAGCAGGAACGAAAGCGATAGATATAAGAACTCCCGCAGAGTGGCAAAATAGAGGTATCATAGAAGGTAGTATAAAGCTTATGTTTTTTGACGAACAAGGAAACTATGATGCTGAAAGTTGGCTAAATGAGCTGAAAAAGTATGTAAAAAGCAAAGATGAAACATTTGTTCTGATATGTGCTCATGCAAACAGAACTAAGGTGCTTGGAAGATTTTTAAGAGATAAATTTGGCTATAAAAAGGTTGTTGAGCTTTGCGGAGGCATCGAATATGGCTGGATATTAAAGGGGAGAGAGACGGTTGAAGCATAAAGCTCTTGTGATTTTGGCAAAGATTTGGCTTGTTTTTGCTTTGAGTATCATTTTCTTAGGTTATTTGCAAGCATATAATGATGGAGGATGGAGTGAAGTTTTAAATAAATTTTCAAATTTAAATGTGGGGAAAATTATAGGTATGGTTATAACGATAACTCCCGGATTTGTACTTCTTTGGTGGGCTAAAGAGTCTAAGTAGCGAATAGGGGTCAGTTGCCACTTTAAACCCCTATTAAATCATTAAAAAATATTGAAAAAATGGAACCGTAAACCAAACTGTGCAAACCATCTCTAACCCTATATCCTCAATTTGTATATTTTATCATAATATAATACCCCAAAAATCAAGACAAAAATTAATTTTTTTCTTCTACCAGCCTATCTAAAAGAGTGAAAAGTTTTTCGCTTGCATTTTCCATGTCTTCAAAGTTTCGAGTCAATGTGCCTTCATATTCTTGTCTTAAACCTTTTTCTTCGACTAATTTTGAATTATTTATGGCTTTTTCATGGACAGTTTCATGAGGTTGCTTGATCTCTTGGTATGCCTTGGTGTCTCCAAAAATATCTTTGCCTTCTTTAAAATACCATTTTCCAAATCTACAGTTATGACTATCTGTAAAATTGTTATCAGTGATATTTTCATTGATTATTGAAGAGTAAGTATTTGTTTTATAGATAATATGATCAACTTTTACAAGGATTGTAGAACTTTTATTTGCCATTGCATTGGATGACTTGGCAGTTTCGTTTGCATTTTCATTAAAATCAAGTAGAGTATTTTTGAATTCATTAACTGTTTCACCTGATGAAGTGGCTATATCATTTATCTCTTTGGCATTTGATTGGATGTCGTTTGTTTCTTGCTGAAGTGTTTGAATGTTTATCGCAATTTCGCTTGTGGCTTTTTGGGTTCTTTCGGCAAGTTTTCTGACTTCATCCGCAACTACCGCAAAACCTCTACCATGTTCACCCGCTCTTGCCGCCTCTATGGCAGCATTTAATGCAAGTAAGTTTGTTTGATCTGTTATATCTTTGATGAGGTTTACGACTGATGTAATTTCACTACTTCTTTCGCTAAGAGAACTTATCGCTTCAGTAATATTCATAATTAGCTCAATAAGAGTTTCTAATTTGCTAGAGAGTTCATTTGTTGTTTCTAAGCTACTGTTTGATTTGTTTGCAGTTTCTGTCGAAAGAGCCTGAATATTTTTAACCTCATCCATAAAAGAGCTGATATCGTTTTGTATAATGTTAAGAGATTTAACTACACCACCATTTAGTTTCCCGAATTTAGCACCCATTTCGCCTCTAAATTTCTCCTTATTTCCGACAATAATGCCTTCAACTCCTTTTTCTATATTGGATGCGGAGTAGTTAAATAGTCCTTGTAAGCCTTGAGGATATACTTTTCTCCAAGTTAAACCTTTGCTCGCATCTTCAACTGCAGTATTGACATCTCTCATATATGCTTCAACTTGGTCTAAAAGATCGTTTACTCCCCATGCGATATTGGCAAGTGGGTCATTCATATTGATATGGGTTATTCTGCCTTCAAGTTTTCCTTTTGAAGCTTCTTGAATAACTTTTTCTATCTGATTTTTTAAATTTTCGCCACCTGTTTCTTTTCTGCCTCCAAATAGACCGGCAAAAGCTATTAAGCCAAAAGGGTGTGAATCAAATGGCAAAATATGATGTAGTATCAATATTGCAAATAGAGTTAAAAATATTTGCATTTTTCTATCCTTGTATAGATGCGATAAATTCGTCATAAGTTACTCCTTTTTCATTTAATAGATTGTTTAAATATTTTTGAGAGGCTTCCATTCCGCCTCTTGCCTCTTCTCTAATAAGTTTTTCATATAAATCTTCAACAAGATGAAGATTTTTTTCATTTACTTTTCTTCTGACGGAGTAATATCCTACAATATTGCCTCTATCATCGATCGAAGGTGTAACATTGGCATATACCCAATAGTATCCCCCATCATGGGTTTTATTTTTAACAAATGCAAAAATTTCCTCTCCATTTTGAACTCTGTTCCAAAGAAGTTTAAAAACAATCCTGGGTACATCCGGATGTCTTACTATATTATGAGGTTTGCCGAGAAGCTCCTCTTCTTTATATCCTGCAACTTTCATAAATATTTGATTGCAATATGTAATTTTACCTTTTAGATCAGTCTTGGATACGAGAAAATCGTTCGATCCGATTTCGGTGCATTTAGAGTTAAATCCGCTCATTGGCTATACTCCTTTTAAAATTTTAACAACACATAATTTAAGCTAAATTAAATTTAAAAAAATTCTCAATTATCTTTAAAATATTATGATTTTCTATCGAAAACATATTAAGGCTTTTCATAAAAACTATTATACCAAAAATATCTTCAAGTTTATCTAAAATGTGGAATAAAATTTTAATCACTCTTTTCACTTAAGTTTGTCTTGGATACGAGAAAATCGTTCGATCCGATTTCGGTGTGTTTAGAGTTAAATTTGCTTATTGGTTATGCTCCTTTTAAAAATTTCACCAATATTTCAATAAATTAAATATAAACATATGATATACTACAAAAAATTTTTGGGGGATTTTAATGCTTATAGATGGTTTTGGAAGAAGGATAAATTATATAAGGGTTTCTGTAACGGAAAGATGTAATTTTAGATGTCAATACTGTATGCCAGAGAAACCTTTTTCATGGGTTCCAAAAGAGAACCTTTTAAGTTTTGAAGAGCTTTTTTTATTTTTGAAAGTAGGGATTGACGAGGGTGTTGATAAGATAAGAATAACAGGAGGAGAGCCTCTTTTGAGGGCTGATCTTGATAGATTTATAAAGATGATAAATGATTATAAAAGCGATATAGATATAGCGATAACTACGAATGGATATCTTTTAAAAGAGACTGCAAAAAGACTAAAAGATGCGGGATTAAAAAGACTCAATATATCTCTCGACTCATTAAAGCCCGAAGTTGCCAAACAAATTGCTCAAAAAGATGTTTTGCATAATGTACTTGAGGGTATAGAAGAGTCTTTGGAGATTGGGTTAAAAGTTAAGATAAACTCCGTACCTTTAAAGGGTATAAATGATGATGAGATAGTTGATTTGCTTGAATACTCCAAAAAAAGAGGTGTGCAGATAAGATTTATAGAGTATATGGAAAATGTTCATGCCAATAAAAATTTAAAAGGTTTGTATGGCAAAGAGATAGTCGATGAGGTAAGAAAAAAATATATAGTGAAAAAAGTTGGAAGAGAGGGTAGCTCTCCGGCATTTTTATATGAGCTTGAAGATGGATATAGGTTTGGTATCATAGATCCGCATAAACACGACTTTTGTGAGAGTTGCAACAGGATAAGATTGACTGCTGAAGGACACATTATACCTTGTTTGTATTTTGATGAAGCTATGAGTATAGCTGATGCTGTTAAAAAAGGGGATGTAGAAGCAGCAAGTGAAGTTCTGAGAGAGGTTATCAAAAATAAACCGGAAAAAAATAGATGGGATGAAAATCTAAATCAAGAAGATATTTCAGCTCGTGCTTTTTATGAAACAGGCGGATAATTGGAGGCAGGGATGATTTGTAAAAATATGAAACCATTTATAGTGATGGATATCGTCAAAGAGGCATTAAAATATGATGATACTATTCACTTTGAAATAGGACAGCCTGATATACCTCCCTCAAATGGTGTAAAAGAGGCTTTGAAAAAAGCAGTAGATGAAGATTTATTTTCATATACTCAAAGCTATGGTCTTTTGGAGCTTAGAGAAAAGATAGTCCAATACTATAAAAATGAATATGATGTAGAGATAGATAGCAAACAGGTGCTTTTGACTCCCGGAACCAGTGGTGCATTTCTTGTGGCATATGGTATAGCTTTAAAGCATGGAGGCATACTTGCTTTAAGCGATCCGTCATATCCTTGTTATAAAAATTTTGCTTCAATGTTTGGAGTGAAAACCACTTTTTTTAATATAGGAAAAGAGAATAAGTATCAATTGAGGGTAAAGGATATAAGCAAAAAAAAGTTTGATGCTATATTGATATCATCTCCTGCAAATCCTACCGGCAATATATATGACAGAGAAAATTTAAAAGAGTTGATTAAGTATTGTGACGATAAAAATATATCATTTATATCTGACGAACTTTATCATGGACTTACTTACGATAAAAGAGCCGATAGTGCTTTAGAGTTTAGCGAAAATGCTTTTGTTATAAACGGTTTTTCAAAATACTATTGTATGCCGGGACTTAGATTGGGCTGGATAGTGGTTCCAAAAAAGCATTTAAGAAGTGCTGAGATAATAGCACAAAATCTTTTCATTTCAGCACCTACGATTAGTCAATATGGGGCATTGGAGGCATTTGATAAAGAGTATCTAAAGGCTACAAGAGATGAATTTAAGCGAAGAAGAGATTTTTTATATAAAGAGTTGTCAAGATTTTTTAAAATAGATGCAAAGCCTGACGGAGCCTTTTATCTGTGGGCAAATATTTCAAAATATAGCGATGATAGTTTTGAATTTGCCAAAAAACTTTTGAATGATTTGCATATAGCATCAACTCCCGGGATAGATTTTGGCTCAAATAGGACAAATAGATATATTAGATTTGCTTATACAAGAGATATTCCTCATATGAGAAAGGGCATACAAAGGCTTGAAAGTTATCTCTAAGCAAATTTTATATATAATTTCATCTCTTAACCGAAAATAGTATCTATTTTACATAGTGGCCCCTTCGTCTAGCGGTTAGGACACTGGCCTCTCACGCCAGTAACACGAGTTCGAGTCTCGTAGGGGTCACCATTTTATGCTATAATTACATAAATGGATGGAGTCATTATGGCAAAACAACTTTCAATATTTTTTTTTATAATTTTTCCGACTATACTTTTTGGTAAAATTGTTGTAACTGTCAGCATATTGCCTCAAAAATATTTTGTAAAAAAGATTGCGGGTGATTTGACAAAGGTTGAAGTTATGGTGCCTCCGGGAAGTGAACCTGCAAACTATGAACCAAAACCAAAACAACTTGCCAATCTCACAAAATCAAAGATATATTTTACTATCGGTGTTCCTTACGAAAGAGTTTGGATTTCAAGATTTAAAGATATTAATAAAAATATGATTTTCTGCGATAGTTCCCAAGGGGTAAAAAGATACCCTATGGCTTCAAGTTACTCTTTTGTCAATAAAAATATCTCTCAAAATGGTATAAATAAAAAAGCTTTAGATCCCCATATTTGGCTTTCTCCGAAATCAGTAAAACAAATATCAAAAAATATTGCCAATGCTTTTGTTAGGATAGACAAAAAACATACAAAATTTTATAAAAGAAATTTACAAAATTTTCTTAAAGAGATAAAAAAATTGCACGACTATGGTGAAAAAAAATTAAAAGATTTAAAGCAGAGAGAATTTATAGTATTTCATCCCGTATGGGGCTATTTTGCAAGAGAGTTTCGCTTAAGACAAATACCTATTCAGATAGAGGGAAAGATACCTAAGGTATCAACTCTTATGAGATTGATAAAATATGCCAAGAAGAGGGGGATAAAGACTATATTTGTCCAACCGGAATTTTCTAAAAAAAGTGCTGAAGTGATAGCGAAAAATATCAACGGCAAAGTGGTAACCCTTGATCCTCTTGAAGAGAATTGGCAAAAAAGTATCAAAAAAGCCATAGACACATTTGGCGAAGTGCTTCAAAAATGAATTCAAACTCTGACATTGAAGTAAATCATCTATTTTTTTCATATGATAAAGAGTTTGTACTTGAAGATGTTAATATAAGTATATCCTCAAAAGATTTTCTTGCTATTATAGGACCTAACGGCGGAGGGAAAAGTACATTTTTAAAATTATTACTTGGCATACTTGAGCCGACAAAGGGTGAGGTAAAAATATTTGGTAAAAGACCGCAAGATATATCTTTGAAGCTTGGATATGTTCCACAAGATACAAATATCAATAAAAATTTTCCTATAAAGGTGATGGATGTAGTTTTGCAAGGAAGACTTGGGATTTCAAAAAAATTTTGGGGCTACTCTAAAGAGGATTATAAAATAGCTAAAGAGGCTTTAGAAAAAACGGGGGCATTGGAGTTTGCTGATAAAAAGATAGGTGAATTGTCCGGAGGTCAAAGGCAAAGAGTGTTTATAGCAAGAGCTCTTTGTACGGAAGCGGATATACTGCTACTGGACGAACCTACTTCAAGTATTGACTCTAAAGGACAAATCAACTTATACTCCACTTTAAAAGAGATAAATAAAAACTCAGGCATTATTGTAGTGAGCCATGATATAAACATAGCATTAAGTTTCGCCGACAAAGTGGCATATACAAATAAAATCGTATATATGCATGACTCTTCTATTACAAATAGAGATAAAATATTACAAAATATAGGGAAGAGTAATGAACATATTTGTCCAGTAGAGTTGATGTTAAATGAAGATATGTGTCTTCATCATGCTAAGGATAAGAAGTGATGGATATACTCTCCTATTCATTTATGCAACATGCTTTTTTGGCAGCTTTTTTGGTAAGTATCTGTATAGGTATTGTGGGTTCTCTTGTAGTTGTAAATAGAATGGTTTTTCTATCTGGGGGTATTGCTCACGGCTCTTACGGTGGTATTGGTTTAGCGATATATTTTGGAATATTTCCTCTTGTAGGGGCTAGTATTTTTGCAATCTTTTTGTCTCTTGTGGTAGCTATTGTTTCCTATAAAAATAGAGAGAGAATGGATCCTATCATAGGGGCTATGTGGGCAGCTGGTATGTCCATAGGAATAATTTTTACCGATCTTACTCCTGGATATAATGTGGATATTATGAGTTATCTTTTCGGAAGTATTATTTCTGTTTCCAATAGAGATTTGATTGTTATGGGTATTTTTGATGTGATTATTGTCTTGCTTGTGTCATTGTTGCATAAAGATTTTCTTGCCATGAGTTTTGATAGCGAATTTGCAAAACTTAGAGGAGTTAAAGAGAAAGCTCTATATTATCTTTTGATAGTTCTTATAGGCATTAGTATTATAGTGAGTGTTAGGGCGGTAGGGTTGATTTTGGTTATCGCTTTGATGAGTATTCCTACATTTATGGCCGAAAAGATTTCATCCTCTTTGTATAGAATGATGTACATAGCAACCATATTGACAATAATATTTACATTTGCAGGTCTTTTTTTGTCATATTTTTTAAATATTAGCTCCGGGGCTGCTATTATATTTGTAGCTTCTACACTGTTTTTTATCTTTGTTGTTTTATCAAAAACGAAGAAATACTTTCGATAACTTTTAGTGTTGTAAAATTTCACTCAAAAACTTTTTGGCTCTATCTGTTTTTGGATTATTAAAAAATTCATGAGGATTATCCTCTTCTACTATCACACCATGATCCATAAAAACTATCCTGTCGCCAACTTCTTTTGCAAATCCCATTTCGTGAGTAACACAAACTATCGTATAATTTTCCTTTGCCAACTCTTTCATGACATCAAGAACTTCGCCAATCATTTCGGGATCAAGAGCTGAAGTAGGCTCATCAAAAAGAATGATTTTGGGCTTCATTGCCAAACTTCTTGCTATGGCGACTCTTTGTTTTTGCCCACCACTTAATTCACTTGGATATTTGTTAGCTTGATGAGGTATTTTTACTCTTTCAAGTAACTCCATTGCTAATTTTTGGGCTTCGCTTTTGGAAATTTTTCTAACTTTCATAGGGGCAATCATGATATTTTCTATGATAGATAGATGAGGAAAGAGATTGAAGTGTTGAAATACCATTCCTGCCTCTTCTCTTATCTTGTTTACATTTACTTTGTTTCCATTTAAATTTATATTGTCAACTACAATTTTTCCTTCGTCAATTTCTTCAAGTTTATTGATACATCTTATAAGAGTTGATTTACCACTGCCACTTGGTCCGCATATAACGACAACTTCACCCTTTTTAACTTTAAAATTGATATTTTTTAATGCATGAAAAGTTCCGAAATATTTATTGACATTTTCCATTTCAATCATATAGCTCATTCTTATCTCCTTAAGCAAAATTGTAATATAATAATAATTAAACTCATATAAGGTGAAGCCATTGAAGTATTTGATAGATTTTTTAAAATCGGACAATGTTAAAGATAGTAAAATTTTTCCGTATTTGAAATGTAGTGATGAAGAAGCGAGAGCATTGAAGGTTTTGACACATAAATATATCAATGGAGTTGAAGATGTGTCGGTTTCTTCGTTGCTTAAAGAGATATATTCGGATGAAGATTATGAATATATGTATAAAGTGGAAATAGTAAAAAATCTTTTGGATTTGGGATGGATAGTAAAAAATACTTTAGGCGGATTAAAAAATATAAAGTTATCCGCACCGGAACTTTTAAATACGGATATATCTTTAAGTCAAACATTTTTAAAGCTATTGGAGGAGGGTAGTTTTGATTTTGAATTGCCGGATGAAACTCCTTATATCGATCATTTGGAGTATTTGAAAGATCAATTTCTAAGAATAGAGTTGTATAGAAAATTGTCTTCCATGAGAAATAGTTTCAATGAAAAATCTCCAAATATAAGCAGACTAAAAGAGAGACTATCTCTTCTTGAAGAGAGGATTTACCAAAGATTGCTTTTGAGCGATTGCGAACTAGGTGTGGAAAATCTTTTTAAAGAGAACGATTTGAGCCAAAAGGAAAGGATCATTTTTCTTGCTCTTTTGAAAGAAGAGTATAGCTCCGATATAGAGAGTTTGAGAGATATGAATGCTTTGATAGATTTGATTAGTGAGAATGATTATGAAAAGATAAAAAATAGAGCATTGTTAGAAGAGGGTTCAAAACTTATAGAGAATGGGATTGTAGATTTTGATGAAATGCTAACGGCATTTGGGGGAGTTACAAGAAGTTTTTATATAAATGAAGAGATAATTCAAAAAATCATAAGACCCAATAAGGAAAAAAAGAGTAAAAAAATAAAATTAACATCTTTGGTAAAAGAGCAAGATATTTTTGAGCTAATTGAGCCGAAAACTACCATAGATGATGTTGTTTTACATCCTAAAACGGAAAAAATACTAAAAAACATACTCAAAAGAATGGATAAAAAAGTTGTAAACAGATTGAAAGAGTGGGGTATTATAGATAAAAAAAGAGGACTTGAGACAAGGATGATTTTTTATGGACCTTCGGGAACAGGGAAGAGTATGACCGCACTTTCTTTGTCTAAATCGCTTAGAAAAAGTGTTTTGAGCTTTGATTGTTCCAAAATACTCTCTCAATATGTAGGAGAAAGTGAAAAAAATGTCAGAAAGATATTTGATACATACTATGACCTTAGCGAAAAGACAAAAAGCAGTCCTGTGCTACTTTTGAATGAGGCTGACCAGTTTTTAAGCTCTCGTTCAAGCGGGGCAAATAGTAGTGCTGATAAGATGCACAATCAAATGCAAAATATATTTCTTGATAAGATCGAAAACTTTAGCGGTGTTTTGATAGCTACAACAAATCTACTTGAAAATATAGATACCGCCTTCTCAAGAAGGTTTGACTATAAGATAGAGTTTAAAAAGCCGGATTTCAAGCAAAGGGTGATACTTTTTAGAAAAAATTTACCGGAAAATGCTTTCTATGAAGATGCTTTTGATATAGAAGAGCTTGCAAAATTTCCTCTTACCGGAGGTCAGATAAAGGTGGTTATCAAAAATACAGCACTAAATATAGCCGTTAAAGATGAGCCGATTTTTACAATGGACGAATTTAAAAATGTTATACAAAGAGAGCTTTCGGGATCATTCGGAGAGAGCAATTCTATGGGATTTGTTGTTACATAATGTAACATTATAATATTTATAATAATATTATGTATTTTGTGCAATAAGAAACTTCTTTGCAGCTATAATTAAAATTTTAAAAACATCTTTTGTAACTATAGGTAACACAAAAAGTCTGTTATATGATATTTTTTATAAATTTTATATGTAAAATAAGATTAATTTTTATTTTTATATAGTATCATGTTGTAATAATTATTTTCAAGGGGTTAAATTATGGGACATATGAATTTTGCTCATCCCTATTTTGGGGCATTTGTATTTTTGCTTCTTAGCTTCGTAGCATTTTTTGTCATTACGGTATTGGCTAGATTTGTTAGCAGAAAACTTGCAAGACTTGATACGGAAAAGCTAAAGCTTACTATTTACGAATGCGGCCCAAAAGTTACGAAACAGCCAAATAAAATCTCAGCACAATTTTATCTTTTTGCACTTTTGTTTATACTTTTTGATGTAGAGATTATCTTTATGTTTCCTTGGGCTATAGACTTTAAAGTTTTGGGAATGTTTGGATTTGTTGAAATGATTTCATTTATATTATTACTTGCTATAGGTTTTGTCTATGCATGGAAAAAAGGAGCTTTAGAATGGCACAGCATAAAGTAAACTATCTTCAAGAGGGAGGACTTCCTATCGCTTTGACTACGGTTGATAAGTTGGTTCAGTGGGGAAGAAGTAACTCTCTGTGGGCATTGACTTATGGACTTGCCTGTTGTGCTATCGAAATGATGGCAAGTGGTGCCAGTAGATATGATTTTGATAGATTCGGTACAATTTTTAGAGCCAGTCCAAGACAAGCGGAAGTGATGATAATAGCGGGAACTTTGACAAAAAAACATGCCGAGTTTACAAGAAGGCTCTATGATCAAATGGCAGAGCCGAAGTGGGTTATCAGCATGGGAAGTTGTGCCAATACCGGTGGTATGTTCAACACTTATGCTACCGTACAAGGAGTAGATAGAATAATACCGGTAGATATATATTTGCCCGGTTGTGCTCCAAGACCGGAAACTTTACAGTATGCAGTTATGATGCTTCAAAAACAGATACGAAAAGAGAGTGCTTTTCAAAAACAAAAACCAAAAAGGTTGGTATGATGAGAGAGTACAAAAATAGAAAAAATCAACAAAAAAAGGCTTACTATAACGATAGATTTTGGGTAGCCCCTACTCTTCCTAAGCTTGATCCTCAAGAGGATGAGATTTTTGAACAAGACTATAAAGCTTTGAAAAAGAGTTTTAAGATAAAAGAGGCTTATATCCAGCTTGGACAGCTTGTACTTGTTATAAATCCCCAAGACAATAAAACTGTTTTGGAGTTTATGAAAAATGAGCTTGATTATACTTTTTTAAGTGAATTGAGTGCTAGTGATTATCTGGAAAAAAGCGGTGAATTTGAGATATTTTATCAACTTTTATCTATAAGTAAAAGAAAAAGAGCAAGAGTAAAATGCAGGATAAAAGAAGATTCGGCTATCGAAAGTGTATATACCGTATTTAAAAGTGCCGATTGGGCGGAAAGAGAAATGTTTGATCTTGTGGGAGTTAAAGTAAATAATCACTACAACCTAAAAAGAATAATCATGCCTGATGATTGGCATGGACACCCTCTTAGAAAAGCTTATCCGCTACAAGGAGATGAGGCGGCTCAATGGTATGAAGTGGATAAAATATTTGGTAAAGAGTATAGAGATGTGATAGGTCCTGAGCAGAGAGATTCTGCTAGAGTAGATAAAAAAGATACGAAAAACTTTGCTAGAATTTTTCATGAAGTACCATATGGCGAAAAGCCAAGTGATAAGCCTACCAAGCAGGATTATCAAGAAGAGGACGGAGTGTTTTTTATAGATGAGTTTAAGAAAGAGAACTCCAAAGTCTTAAACACAAGAAGGTAAAGATATGCAACAAGTAAATAGATTAAAACCGTTTTTTGAAAATTTGAATTTTGATAGAGAAGACAACAGAATGGTTGTCAACTTCGGACCGCAGCACCCTTCTGCTCACGGACAGCTAAGGTTAATACTGGAACTTGACGGAGAAAAGGTAACAAAAGCTATTCCTGATATCGGATATCTTCATAGGGGCATGGAGAAGATGGCAGAAAATATGATATATAACGAATTTTTGCCAACAACCGATAGAATGGATTATATAGCTGCCACATCCAATAATTACGGATTTGCTTATAGTGTAGAGAAGCTTATAGGAGTGGAAGTTCCAAGAAGAGCTAAAGTAATACGAACAATGCTTCTTGAGATAAACAGGATTATATCTCATCTCTTTTGGCTTGCTACACATGCTCTTGATGTCGGAGCAATGACGATATTTTTATATTGCTTTAGAGAGAGAGAATTTGCTATGGATTTGATGGAGGATTACTGTGGAGCCAGACTTACACACTCTGCTGTCAGGATAGGTGGAGTTCCGCTTGATCTTCCAAACGGTTGGCTTGATAAACTTAGTGTTTTTATCAGTGAATTACCGAAAAATATAGCTGATTATGAAGGATTGTTGGATCAAAATAGAATATGGAAAATGAGACTTGAGGATGTGGGTGTTATCTCAAAAGAGGATGCTCTTAGCTGGGGATGTTCCGGTGTAGTTTTAAGAGGTAGCGGAGTAGAGTGGGATATAAGAAAAGAGGAACCTTATGAACTTTATGACGAGGTTGATTTTGATGTGCCTTACACGGATAGATGTGATAGTTATGGAAGATATAAACTCTATATGGAAGAGATGAGACAAAGTGTTAGGATACTAAAGCAACTTATACCCATGTATGCTCAAACAGAACCGCAGATAATGGCTCATGCACCCCAATATATTTCAGCACCAAAAGAGCAGATAATGACTCAAAACTATTCTTTGATGCAACATTTCGTACTTGTAACTCAAGGTATGAGACCACCTGTCGGAGAGGTGTATGCTCCTACAGAATCCCCAAAGGGTGAGCTTGGATTTTATATAAATTCAGAAGGAGATCCATATCCTTATAGATTGAAAGTTAGAGCTCCGAGTTTTTGGCATACGAGCATTCTTCAAGAGTTGTTGGTAGATCATTATATAGCTGATGTTACCGCTATCATCGGTAATTTAAATGTCGTCTTCGGCGAGATTGATAGATAATTGGAGTAAAAAGATGAAAAGATACGATTTGAGACCTTTGAAAGATAATTTTTACGACAGGATGATCAAACTGATAGATAAAGACTTGAAACCTGCCGAAATCGGTATATTTTTATTTGAAATAGGAGATTTTTCTTCCGTTCAAAAAAGTGCGGATATAGTAAAAGAGAATGGGCATGAGCTTATGAATTCTTTAAAGTACAATGAAGCTGATTGGACTATATCCGTTAAAAGGAAAGTAGATTGAATAGCTTGGTCTATTTCTCCACTTGGCAAGGAGAAGTTATCGACAATAGAGGAAAACCTAAAGAGGAGTGGAAAGAGTCCTCTTTTGCATTTCCTGTAACTCATAGAGAAGAGAATGATACTGATGCTTTTGTAGGCTGGAACGGTTTTGTTCTCTTTAAAGAGAATGTCGATATAGTAAAACTTGCTATGACTTATGCCTATCAATACCAAGTATATAGCGAAGCATGCGGTAGGTGTACTCCCGGAAGATGGGGAGGTAGAATACTATATGACTTGCTTGACAAGATAGCAAGGGGCGAAGGTGAGCTAAGTGATTTGGAGCATTTAAAAGAGGTAAGTTTCACTATGAAATCTACCGCAAAGTGTGAAATAGGCAGAACGGTTCCTGTGCCTTTGCTTGATATGATGAATTACTTTGAAGAAGATTTTATAAAATTGATAAAAGATAAAAAAAGCTCTAAAGAGTATGGTAAGGATATTTTAAATTATATAGCTGATATAACGGCACCATGCTCGGATATGTGTCCCAGTCATGTAGATATACCCGCCTATATAGAGGGTATAAGAGACATGAAGTTTGAGAATTCTTTGAAGGCTACTAAAAAAACTATGCCTTTGGCTCATGTTTGCGGAAGAGTTTGCCCCCATCCTTGCGAAGATGCTTGCAGAAGAGCCAATCTTGATGAGCCTATTTCTATAATGGAGCTTAAAAGAATAGGTGCGGATTATGAGAGTGATCATGGATTGGATTTTATATATCCGACTAAAAAGCATAAACCAATAGGTAAAAAAGTGGCCATAATCGGTGCAGGGCCTGCAGGATTGGCAGGAGCTTATTATTTGACTCTAGGAGGAGTTGAGTGCGATGTTTATGAAGAGCTACCGGTACTTGGAGGAGAGGTTGCTGTCGGTGTACCTGAGTATAGAATGCCATATGATAAATATTATAAAGATATAGAGAGTATTAAAGCTTTAGGGGTAAATTTTATACTCAATACTAAAGTCACCAAAGATATGATGAGGCAATTTGAAAAAGATTATGATGCCGTTTTGGTAGCTACGGGTACTAGAATATCCAAAAAAATAAGAGCAAAAAATGAAAGAGAAGAGATAAAAGGTTATTGGCCGGCGATAGAGTTTTTGGACCAGATAAACCTTAGTGTCAAGTGGGGTATAGGCGAACCGGTTGATCTTACCGGAAAAACCGTTGTATGTGTAGGTGGCGGTTTTACCTCTATGGATGTTGTTAGATGTGCGATAAGAGCAAATGCAAAAAAAGTTATACTTCTTTACAGAAGAGATGAAAAGGCTATTATCGGTAATACAAGTTATGAAGAGTATCATGAAGCGATAGAAGAGGGTGTAGAGTTTAAGTTTTATTCTGCTGTTGAAGAGATCATGACGGATGAAAATGACAATCTTAAAAAGTTAAAAATCAATACATTTGAATTGGTTCATCATGAAGATGGAAAAAGACCAAGTTTAAAACATATAGAGGGTGCGGATTATTTTATAGAATGCGACTATCTTATACCTGCAGTTAGCCAAGATACCAATATGGACTTTGTTCCGGAAGATTGGGAACTTGACTTAACAAGCTGGAATACATTTAAAACTTTTAACAATACCTATATGACAAACAGAAAAGGAATCTTCGCTGCAGGTGACTGTGAATATGGACCTATGACGATAGTCAATGCCGTAGGACAGGCAAAAAGGGCTAGTTCAGTAATACTTAGATACTTAAAAACGGGAGAAGTTTTCTTGAGTGACGAAGAGATCATGGAGGATCATTTAAGAAAATTAAGAGTTTATAATAAAAAAGAGAAGATAACCGGATGGATGCCGGGCATAAAAAGAGAGGTTAGCGAAAAGCTTGATGTGGAAACGAGAAAACACTCTCAACTTGAAGTAAATTTCGGTTTAACAAGAGATGAAGCCATAAACGAATCTCAAAGATGCATGAGATGTTACTATATCGCTATGGTTGCTACCTCAAACCCAAATCAAAAAGGTTTGGATAATGATTAGTTTGACAATAGACGGAAAAAAAGTAAAAGCTTATAGAGGCGAAACTATTTTGCAAGTAGCAAGGCGAGAAAATATCTATATACCGACTATGTGTTATTTGACAAAGACAAATCCCATAGCATCTTGCAGAATGTGTTCGGTTGAAGTTGAGGGTGTGGACGGGTTTATCTTGAGTTGTCAAGAAAAGGCGATGGATGGAGCTGTTATTAAGACAAATTCTCCGGAGCTTTTCAAACATAGACAAAATATAATGAAACTATATGATGTCAATCACCCCCTTCAATGCGGTGTATGTGATAAGAGTGGCGAGTGTGAGCTACAAAATAAAACTTTAGAGTTCGGAGTGACTTCACAAGAATTTTCGGCAAAAGAGCAAAAAAGAAAGCCTAAAAAGTGGGGAGTGTTGGGATATGATCCGTATCTTTGCATAATGTGTGAAAGATGTGTTACTGTTTGCAATGAAATAGTAGGAACTTCAGCACTTTTTGTAAAGCCAAACGGTTATCACTCAACCATAGATAACAACTATGAAAAATGTATTCAGTGCGGAGAGTGTATAAGTGTTTGTCCGGTGGGAGCTATGACTTCAAATGAGTTTAAATATAAAGCCAATGCTTGGGAGTTAACACAGGTACCGGCGACTTGTTCACATTGCAGTAGCGGATGTTTTTTGTATTATGATGTAAGGCATAAGAGTATCAACGATCCTAAAAAAGTGATAACAAGAGTAGCAAATGAGTTTGAATTTGCCTCTTTGTGCGGTGCGGGTAGATTTGGATTTGATTTTGCGAATAAAGATGCCCAAAAAGATGAAAAAGCTTTTCAAGAGGCGATAGATGCTTTCAAAAAAGCTGATACGATTAGATTTGCTGCAACCATTACAAACGAAGAAGCTCTTATTTTGCAAAAACTAAAAGAGAAATTTGGTTATAAATTAGTTTGTTATGGCACCAAAGAGTATAAAAACTTTTTAAATGAGTTTAGCAAAGAGAGTGCTCATGCTCTGTATCAAGCCGATTTAAAAAATATTTCAAAGAGTGATTTTATTTTGACATTAGGCACAAAATTATCATCAGACAATCCAATGGTTAGGTTTAGAGTTAGCGAAGCTACTAAAAGACTTGGCTCTAAAGTAGTAAGTTTTCATCCGATAAAAGACCAAGTTCTTCAAGATATAATTACCGATTTTGTCAGATATGAAGTTGGAAGCGAAGAGGGTGTCTTGGCGATGTTGGCAAAAGAGATATTGAAAAATAGTGATATAAATGATGAATTAAAAGAGTATTTTAACGATCTTGATGATGGCTATATAAGTGCCGAAACAAATGTGGGAGAAGAAGAGATAGAGGATATTTGTAAAAATCTATATAGATATAAGAGCAAAACCATCATCCTCGGTGAAGACTTATACTCTCACAAAAGAGCTAAAAACATAGCACTTCTTGCAGGGCTTATAGAGAAGTATAGCGACTTCAAAGTCCTCATCATTCCTCCTCAAACAAACTCACTCGGAGTATCTTTGATATGTGAGCTTGATGAGAAAGAGGGAGATTATACCATAGGATACAATGTAAAAGGAGATTTTACATTGAGTGCTTTGGGTGACGGAGATCTTGATATGCCCGCACTCAATCAGCAAGAGGGAACATTTACAAATATAGATAAAAGAGTAGTTCCTACAAATGCGGCAGTAAGTTATGAAGGGTATGAGCTTAATGATATAGCTAATGCTCTTGGAATTGAAAAAAGATATACTATAGACTACACAAAAGAGTTGCCAGCAAACAAAGGCTTTAAAAGCATAGAGTTTGATGAACTTCCGAACTATTTTGATAACTCTGGGGAAGAACACAGAGGCTATCTCTTGAAAAACATAACAAGAAGAACCAAAACAAGAATCCCCGAAGAGATAGAGGAGATAGATAGTTTTGACGGTGTTGTTGTTTATAGGTGTGAGCCGGT
>Ga0256842_1001258_pt1 | contig 20793 bp, 21 predicted proteins | sample 4559240metaG_FD_185973 | JGI IMG/M metagenome (GOLD analysis project Ga0256842, IMG submission 185973) | Hydrothermal vent microbial communities from Guaymas Basin, Mexico - 4559-240 | ecosystem: Environmental > Aquatic > Marine > Hydrothermal vents | place: Mexico: Guaymas Basin | collected... | reverse complement strand
TATATTAAAAATCTAAATCTTTTCTAAAGTTAAGTAATGTTTAGATGATAGTTTAATACTCCTCGCATTTAACTTGGAAGTAGTTTCGTGAGTGTCCGCATGAAGGGCATTTCTCCGGTGGTTCCTCGCCGTAATGAACATAACCGCATTTTCTGCAGACCCACCATACCTTCCGTTGTTTTCTGAAGATGGTTCCTTTCTCTAGTTCCTCTAGCAATTTCTTAAAGCGCTCCTCATGGTGTTGCTCGGCCTTAGCTATAGCTCGTAGCCTCGCAGCTATTAATGGGTATCCTTCCTCTTCCGCTATGCTAGCATACTCGGGGTACATTTTCGTGTACTCGAAGTTCTCGCCTGCGATAGCGGCTTTCAGGTTCTCTACAGTGTTGCCTAGTGCTAACGGCGCCACGGCCTCAACTGTTAATGATTCTACGTTTAATCCCAACGACTTACTTAGCTCTAGCGCCAGTTCATAGAGGGTCTCAGCGTGTTCCTTCTCGTTTTCAGCGGTTAATGTGAAGATCTCGGCTACTTGTTCATATCCTTCCTTCCTGGCTTTACTTGCGTAGAACGTGTACCTATTCCTGGCTTGGCTTTCACCTATGAATGCCTTGATAAGGTTCTCGAGTGTTTTAGGTTTAGGGTTACTCAATGCTTAATCACGTTCTAGAAAACACGTTTCGTAGTAATAAGTGCGGTGTTCATGCCTAAAACTAACCTTTCACCAGCTTAGTTAGGGTTTCCTCGAAGGGCTTTCTGGCTATGCCTTTCTCCGTTATTATTCCCTCAACGAGTTCCGGAGGTGTTATGTCGAAGGCAGGGTTGAGGACAGGAACATCTGGGACAGTTATCAGTAGCTTGCCAAGAACCCTCCTTACCTCGTCCGGATTCCTCTCCTCTATCACGACCTTCTCGACGGGGGTCTCTAGGTCCACGGTTGATATGGGTGCTGCTGAGTAGAAGGGAACGCCGTGCCTGTTAGCTAGCACGGCTATAGTGTAGGTCCCGATCTTGTTAATCACATGCCCCGTCCTCAGAACCCTGTCCGCGCCGACAATGACCTTATTGACTAACCCTTTACTCATGACGTACCCGACCATGTTATCCGTTATTAAGGTGACCGGTATTCCCTCCTTAACTAGTTCCCAGACAGTTAGGCGGGCGCCCTGTAGTACGGGCCGTGTTTCCGTGGCTATTACCTTGATTTTCTTCCCTGATTCCCATGCAGCCCTTATTACGCCTAGCGCGGTTCCGTAACCTGCGGTAGCTAATGCTCCTGCGTTGCAGTGTGTTAGGATTGTGTCGCCGTCCTCTATGATCTCATTACCTACTCTCCCTATGGCTTTATTGACCTTTACGTCCTCCTCGAAGATCCGCACCGCCTCTTTAATTATGGCTCTCCTTAACTCCTCAGTATCGCTGTAATCCTCCTCAAGCACCCTTCCCATGCGGTTTAAGGCCCAGAACAGATTCACCGCGGTAGGCCTCGTCCTACTTAGCCTTTCTAAAGCCCTTCGGATGTCCCCCTTAAGCCCTTCAACGTCCCTAGCCCCAGAGTATAGAGCTGCCAACGCAACGCCGAAGGCGGCGGCAACGCCTATAGCTGGCGCGCCACGAATCTCCATTCGCTCAATAGCTATTGCGACACGTTCGTAATCCTTTGTCTCAATATATTCCTCTTCCCAAGGAATTTTCAGCGTGTTTATCCACCTTACCTTATCACCTAGCCACTCAACAGGGTGTAACTCGGTCAAAATCAGCACCTTGGAGTAAACGTTGATTTAGAATAAATTAGTTTATGTGTAGGGTTCGAGGTCGATGATTAGGCGGGTAGTAAAGGTGAGGGGAAGCAAGGAAGGAAAGCTACTAGTAAGTGAGGGTGAGGTCTTATTAAGCAAGCTGGATTTGGGGCATAAGTCTGTCCTGAAGGGTGTGTGGGTGCTTGACGTTGCTGAAGCGGCTTACCTAATATTCACTGGGGCCGTTCAACTAGAGGATGAGGAAGGCCCGCTGGACCTAGCTAAATTATTTGCTAAGTACTCAAGAAGCAAATACGACTGGATACGCTTCGTGGTACTACTAAACCTCAGGGAGCGAGGGAGGAGGGCCAAGGTAGGTTTCGGCGTTAACGACATCATCTACGGTAAAGGTAATGACAAGACAATGGTCTTTGTGATCGAGGAGAACTCACCGCTCAGGGCAGGCGCGCTCATAGAGTGGACTAGGGACGCAATAATGAAGGGGTACGAACCAGTGATAGCAGTGGTTGACGCACACGGCGACGTAACTTATTACTCCACGCGAGTCCTTAAGGTAAGCGACCTCGGGGAGGTGGTCAAGAGTGCCTAAAATAAGGCTCGAACCTGTTCGAGGAATGCGCGACATAATACCCGAGGAGTCAACAGAGATACTCTGGCTTGAGAGGAAGTTTGCTGAGGTGGCGGAGCTCTACGGGTATGAGCCCGTAATAGCGCCCACGGTTGAACTCTTTAGCTTATTCGAGGCAAAGTCCGGTCCTGAAATCAAGAGAAGTATGTACGTATTCAGAGACAAGGCAGACCGGACAGTATGCCTCAGGCCTGAGTTCACGGCTAGCATGGCTCGCATATATCTTAGGAGGCTTCAAACACTGCCTAAGCCAGTGAAGATATTCTACTTAGGGTCGGCGTTCAGATATGAGGAACCCCAGCGAGGTAGGTATAGGGAGTTCATCCAGGCAGGGGTAGAGTACTTGGGTGAGGAGGGTGTTGCGGCGGACATAGAGTTGCTACTACTGATAAGGGACTACTTGCGCGAGATAAGGTTCGTGGACTACAGCATTAAGCTCGGCCACATGGGTCTCTTCAGAGACCTGTTCAACATGTGGGGTATTCCGGAGGACGTACAAGATGAAATAATACATTATATTGATAAGAAGGAGTTAGAGAAGGCAACTACGTTATTGAGCGAATACCCTAAGGCGAAGCCGGAAGTAATTAATGAACTATCAAAATGCAAAGGTAATGATCCTCAGAAACTTATCTCATGTGCAGAGAGCGCGGGTCTTCCGGAGGAGGTGATGAAGCATGTGGAGCTGCTGGCGCACGTTATCAAAGTAACTCAATCACTCGGTATTCCAGAGGTTTATGCTGACTTAGGTTTCGCCAGGGGACTAGCTTACTATACTGGCCTAATCTTTGAGATCATGCCCAAGAAGGCGCTAAGCCTAAGTGTTGGAGGCGGTGGCAGATACGATACGCTAGTGTCGCTTTACGGAGGACCCGCGACCCCAGCAACAGGATTTGCTTTAGGTATGGACAGAATTCACCTAACGCTCAAGGAATCCGGGTGGTCCTTGCCTGAGCGGAAAATTAAGGTAATGCTAGTGTCCTTAGAGAGCAACATATACGATTACGTGGATCGCGTGGCCGCAACCCTTAGATCCTCCGGAGTCATTGTTAACGTGTTTCCAAGACCTAAGCTCTCCTCTGCTTTAAGGGTGGCGTCTGAGAAAGGGTATGACTACGCGGTAATAATTGGGCGTAAGGAAATTGAGGGCGGTTACGTGACGCTGAAGAACCTTCGGGAAAGGAAGCAGAAAATAGTTGCTGTAGAGGAACTCACTAAAGAGGTGATTACTATTGAGTAAGTTACCGCAAGTCAAGGACGCGTTCGTAAGGCCGGACATGACAGTGAAGGAACTTGTGGAGTACTATGGGGAAATCCACGGCTTCACGGCAGGGGACATTCACCGTGCAGTGCAGATACTTAAGGAAGGTGTAAAGGAAGCCGATCTACGCTTCCTCTCATTCACAGGCAACATCGTCGCGACAGGTCTTAGAGGTGTCTTAGCCCAGTTAATAGATGCGAAGCTCTTCGACATTGTTGTAACTACCTGTGGGACGCTGGACCATGACATAGCTAAGTCTATGGGCGGGAGTTACCTTAAGGGGTTCTTCGAAGCGGATGATGCGGAGCTCAAGAAGGAGGGGTATCACAGGCTAGGAAACATATTCATACCATTTGAGTCCTACGGGTTAACCGTGGAGCAATTTGTTAGTAAGTTAGTGCCGGAACTTACTAAGATGAAGCTAGAGTGGGGTGTTAGGGAGCTTATGGAGGAGGTTGGCAAGAAATTAGCCAACGATAAGCACTCAATACTTGGGGCAGCGTACCGTTCCGGTACTAGGGTGTACGTGCCAGGCATAGTTGATGGGGCCTTCGGAACGAATCTCTTCATTCAGTCGCAATTCACGGGACTTAAGATAAACTTATTTAAGGATATGCAGGAACTCTCTGACGCAATCTTCTCATCTAAGAAAAGCATGGCGCTATGCTTAGGCGGCGGGATAAGCAAGCACCACACGATATGGTGGAATCAATTTAAGGAAGGTTTAGACTATTCCGTCTACATAACTACGGCAGTGGAGTGGGACGGGAGCCTAAGCGGGGCTAAGACTAGGGAAGCGATAACGTGGGGTAAGTTGAAGCCTGAAGGGAAACATGTAACTCTTTATGGAGATGTTACGGTGCTCCTACCGATAATTGCGGCGTGCCTGTTATGACAGCCGAAATAATAATCTTCACCCTGCTGATGGCTTAAAAGCATTTTTGCCCTTAACAATTCAGGTGGTGTGAGGGTGGCATCTGAAGCTACTGCTGAGAAGTTCAGGGCGCTGACTCCCTCTGAGTTTTTCTACAGGAATAGGGAGTTAGCGGGATTTAGTAACCCCGCGAGGGCCTTATACCAGTCGGTAAGGGAGTTAGTTGAGAATGCATTGGACGCCACCGACCCTCATCACATACACCCAACGATAAAGGTGATCCTACAGAAAGTCGGTGGCGAGAGAGACAACATATTCAGCATAAGTGTTGAGGATAACGGCATAGGAATACCCTCCACTCAAGTACCCAGGGCATTTGGCCAGCTCCTCTACAGTTCGAAGTACGTTCTTAGACAGACTCGGGGAATGTTCGGACTCGGCGCTAAGATGGCCGTACTCTACGGTCAAATGACTACAGGCAAGTCTGTTGAGGTACTAACCTCTACAATAACTGCTAAGAACATATACTACTTCAACATAGCGATAGATGTTAAAACAAACACCCCGATAATTCACGAGAAGGGCGTCTATAGGAAGAATAACGGATGGCATGGAACGGTAGTTAAGCTTTACCTGGAGGGTGATTGGACTCGATCGAAATCCAAGATCTACGAGTACCTTAAACGAACCGCTATAATTGCGCCATACGCGGAAATAGTCTTCGAGGACCCGGATGGAACAATAACTTATTTCGAGCGAAGCACCCGTAAAATGCCTCCCCCACCAAGGGAAGTGAAGCCTCATCCAAAGGGCGTGGATATAGAAATGATGAAGATGATGTTGAAAGCAACGAAAGCTAAGACACTCCTAGAATTCCTCATAAAGGAGTTCCAAAGCATAGGTGAGGTAACCGCAAGGAGGCTAATAGAGAACGCTGGACTACTTCCTACCATGAAACCGCGTGAGCTAAGTACGAAGGATGTTGAGAGGCTTGTTCGGATAATCAAAAGCGACACTAAGATAAAGCCACCAAGCGCTAATCACCTTTCCTACGTGGGGGAGGAGATAATTAAAGTTGGTCTAAAGGCGATCTTAAAGCCTGAATTTGTGACTGCGGTCACTCGCAGACCCTCAGTGTATGAAGGTCACGCATTCATAGTTGAGGCTGGGCTGGCCTACGGCGGTGAGATACAGCCCGAAGATCGCCCAGTCCTCTACAGGTATGCCAACAAGATACCATTGCTCTATGACGAAGGCGCCGACGTAGCTAGGAAGGTCGTAGATAGGATCGACTGGAGTCACTACGGCGTGACGTTCCCGGCACCGCTCGTTATACTAGTGCACATATGTAGTACTAAGGTACCCTACAAGGGCGTGGGTAAGGAGTCAGTAGCTGACGTGCCGGAGGTCGAGCATGAAATAGAGTTAGCCGTAAGGGAAGTCGCTCGCAGGCTAAAGCGCTACCTCTCAAAGAAGAGGCGAGAAAGGGAGGAGGCTGAAAGGGCAGTGGCGATCGCTAAGTACATACCCGACGTTGCAAGGGGATTAGCCAAGATCGTCGGTAGTGTAAAGGAGGAGATGATTGAGAAGGAACTCCTAAAGATGCTCAACATGAAGCTAAAGTCATTCAAGATTAATTCGGTGTCAGACGTAGTGGTAGGTATTGAGTGAGGGGTGAATGCAGTGTCCTACATGTCCGCAGTAGACGTCAAGGCCCGGAAAAAGGCTCTTAGGAAAATAGAGAGGGCGTTCTCAAAATTAGTTAAGGACATTCTTTCGGGGAAGACACCAACACTCGTGATAAGGAAGAGAACTCTAGCTAACACAGTATTCGATGCTGAGAAGGGATTGCTTCGAATCGGTAACGCCACACTGAAAAGGTCGTTCTTGAATGCTGGTGAAGCCAAGAAATTCATGCAAACAGTCTTGATCGCTAGCATAATACATGAGGCTCTGAAGAATAATGAGTACCCAACAATCAGGGATCTCTACTACAGAGGCAAGCATACCATAAGGTTCAGGGACTTAGCCACCAGCAGGATAAGAGAGGAGAACACTTGGGACGAACAGAAGGAATCTGACTCAGTAATACGAGATCTCGAAGTACTCATAGACATGTTGCGTGAAGAGATGTTGATATTAAGCAAAGAGAAGGGCAAGGTAGTAGGCGATATGAGGATAAAGTCCGGCGACGACATAATAGACTTAAGCAGGATGGGTCATGGGGCCTACTCCATAGAACCTACGCCTGACTTCATAGAGTTCAAGGACGTCAACGCGGAGTTCGTACTAGTTATAGAGAAGGACGCTGTGTTCCAACAGCTCCATAGAGCTGGTTTCTGGAAGAAGTATAAGGCGTTACTGATAACGAGCGCTGGTCAGCCGGACCGTGCCACACGAAGGTTCGTTAGGAGACTTAGCGACGAATTGGGTCTACCTATCTACATACTTACCGACGCTGACCCGTATGGATGGTATATATACAGTGTATTCAAGGTTGGTTCAATAACCTTATCATACGAAAGTGAGCGGCTAGCTACACCATCAGCACGGTTCTTAGGAGTTTCTATGATCGACATATTTGGGAGCAATAAGCTAAAGAGGAAACCCTACCTCACGGAAGCTGAACGCAAGAACTACATAATCAAGGCAACAGACACCGACATAAAGAGGGCTAAGGAGCTGAAATCATATGAGTGGTTTAGAACGAAGCGCTGGCTAGAGGAGATAAACATATTCCTTAAGAAGAAAGCTAAGCTCGAAATCGAAGCCTTAACAAGTAAAGGATTAAGGTTCCTCATGGACACATACATACCGGAGAAAATAGAGACAGGGGATTGGATTGCGTAACATGCCAGTAGAAGTTACTCAGGAATTAAAGGCAATATTACCAAGCATTAATGCCCGTATAGATCAAACGCTTCTTAAGTACGATAGGTCTTGGAAGGACTACGAAAAATTTGTTGAGGAATCCGATCCGTACGGATTCAGAAGCCTAGTAGTACCTCCAGTAATGGTGCAGTTCGTAGCCAGCATTGCCAAGACACCTGTAGCTGGTGTCGCAGGCTTTCCCCACGGTTACGTGCCCGTTGAGCCCAAGTTAAAAGAAATAGATGCGATAGCAGAGGGTGGCGGAAAGGAAGTTGATGTAGTTATTAACGTGATAAACGTCAAATCTGGTAAGATTGATGCTCTGAAGAAGGAGTTAGAGAGTGTTGTGAGCCATGCCCATGAACTCGGCTTGGGCATAAAGGTAATAGTAGAGACGAGCGCCTTGAACGATGAGGAATTAAGAGCAGTTGCATTAGCTGTGGCGGAATCTGGTGCTGACTTCATAAAAACAAACACAGGGTACGGCGCTCGAGGAGCATCGTTAAGGGACGTTGTCCTACTGCGGAGATTCGTTGGGGGTAGGATTAGGGTCAAGGCTTCCGGAGGAATAAGGAATGCTGTGGACGCAGGGATGTTTATCCTTGTCGGTGCGGATGTAATAGGTACGTCATCTGGGATAAAGATTGTAGAGGACGCGAAGAGAATCCTAGAGTTACTTTGAGTTTTAATTCATGGTGTAACAAGCTTGAGAGTTACGTAACGTGTTAGGTCTGTTAACGTTACAATACCTCTAATGATATCTTCCTCCATGATTAACACACCACGTATGTTCTTTTCTATCATAAGCCTAGCTGCTCTACCGACGCTCTCGGAAGGGCTTACTGCTGGGACGAGGGGACGCATGATGTCACCAACTCTAACGCGTCTTAGGAAATCTTTGTCGCCACTGTCGGCAAACTCATCAATAATATCTACAAGCGTGTTTACGAGTTCAGTTAGCGTAACTATGCCTACTGCCTCGTTATTAGACGGGTTAATCACCGGTAAGGTTGACAGTCCGTTGTCTATCATGAGCCTCCTTACCATAATGAGTGAGTCTGTCTCTGAAACCTTAGTGACTGAGGATGTCATGATCTCCGTTATTGGTGTTTTGTCCTCGTAAAGTAACTTGGCGATATCCCACTTACTAAATAATGCAACGATCTTTCCTTCCTTCTCTGCAGGAATACTACTGATATTATTCTCAAGCATTACACGAGCTGCTTTCGCCACGCTGGTGTCGTAGGGCAACTTGATTAGCGGATAGCTCATAACTGATGAAACATGTAGTGTCGAAACAGGCATTCTCATGCTCTTTGTTGAGCCGATCTTAGATACGATGTCTTTCAGAGTGACCATGCCTTCGGCTCCATGTTCCCCGTAGACCACAGCTCTATCGACTTCATTCTTCCGTAGCGCTTTGATTAAGTTATAGAGTGAATCGTTCTTATGCACACGCAGGAAGTCCTTAGTACCTACCTCGGAAATCGTTATGAGGTCTATCGCCATCGATTACATCCTCCTGATGGCTTGAATAATATGTTTCTTAGTAAGTATACCTACTAAATAATCATGTTCATCAACAACCGGTAACGTTCCTATGCCATTCTTTACCATAACGTCGGCAGCATGCGCTAAGTCTTCATTCGGCCTGATCGTGATCGGGTCGGGAGTCATGATGTCTCCGGCTAGTGGTAATGTATATATACGTATAACTCCCTCAAAGCCCCTTCCAGTGATTCCAGAGCGCTTGTAGTACTTAACTCGCTTACGTGTTACGCTTTCCATGTTAAGGAACATTATGTCGGACTTCGTTATGACTCCCACGGGTTTATTGCCCTCAGTGACTACAACCTTACCTAGACGGGTCTCGTTCATGAGGTCTATGACGTAGTAAAGGTTGTGTGTCTTCTGAACTGTTGGGACCTTCGGTTCCATGAAGTCGTTTACCTTTGCCTTTCCATGATACCTTTCGGCATATGCCCTGATTAGGTCGGCCTTAGTTATTATGCCTACAGGTTTCCGTGACTTCTCTATAACAAGTAATGAGCCTATATTCCTTCGCAACATTGCTTGGGCTGCTGCCTTAATGGTTCTGCCGGGCTGTATTGCGTACACTGGGTAGGACATGATTTCGTATGCCATGATGTTGGATAATGGTTTAATGTAGCGCTTCCTATTATAGACTATCCTGACGAAGTCGCTTTTGCTTATTATTCCAGAAACGTTTCCGTTGTTGTCCGTAATTACAATCTTGCCTATGCGGTGCCGCATCATTAGGTTCCTTATGTGAGCTAGGTTGTCGTTCTTATACGCGGTTATTACGGGACTACTCATGTAAGTGACTACACGAGGCGGCATGATCTACACCTCCGTTAACCCGCTACTGTGCCGTAAAGGATGTCCCTTGCCGTAATTATTCCTTTTAGCTGACCTCCTTGAATCACTAGTAACGACCCCACTCTCTTCACGTTCATTATCGATGCGGCCTCACCTATGTCGGCCACTGGGCTTATGGTTAGGACGTCGGTACGCATGACGTCAGAGACAGGGAGGTTAAGTAGCTCATCTATGGTCTTTTGCTTTAGTGTCGTGAACACCTTATGGCTACCTATGAACCCTGTTATGTCCTTACATGACAGCATGCCCGCCACGACACCGTCTTTAACTACTGGTAACCTCCTCACGCCAGTATTTACCATGGTCTTCATGGCTTTACCAAGGTTCGTGTCTACCGTTACATAGATTACGTTCTCGGTCATCACATTTTTTACTAGGACCCCTGTTACCTTGCCTGTTAAGTATCTTATCAACGACCTCTCCGTTATGAGACCAACGTACTTCCCTTCTTTATCAGTTACGGGTACCGCGCCAATACCGTACTTTATCATGACCTCTAGTAATTGAGGTAACGTCATGTCTGTTGAAACTGTGATTGGATTATTCCTCATTACGTTATCTACGGACACATCTAGCGCGTCGTAAATGGAGTTCAGGTTACGGCTAAGTATTATATTGTAGCGAGGCCCCCCACCTAGGTAGTCGATTATATCCATCCCTGTAACTACACCGCTCACAATGTTCTTGGACGACAATATTGGTACCATCCTGTATCCTGACTCATACATGAGCTCCGTAATCCTCAGAATGGGGGACTCTTCAGAGGCGACAGGCACGTCCCGCATTATTACTGGCTGAAGTTCGGATGGTTTCTTATGTATTCTGTCGTTGAAGTTTGGGGTTCCGTCGCTACGTAACCAACGATTTCTTTCACGTATCCTCCTATATACGTAAACCTTAACCAACCCTCTCAAACCTCCAAACAACTTTATTTGAGGTAGGCCGAGCATGCGTCGCCTCTGTCTATGATTCCTATTAATTGTCCCTTGTCGTTAACCACGGGCACGCGTCCAATATCGTTTCTAACTAATATCATTGCTACCTCCACGAGCTTAGTGTAGGGCTTCACAGTTATTGGAGGGGATCTCATGGCTTCGCTGACTTTCGCCCCATGTCTGGGGCCGGACTCAGACTCCAGCTCTATTCTAGTATATCCTTTGCGAAGCAGGTCATGTTGCGTTATGATTCCCACGACGTACATGTCCTTACGCCTGACTACCGGGAACCCACTGTAGTTGAGTTTAACCATTTTCCTCCAGAGTTTACTTATGAAGTCGTCTGGGTACACGTATTCTACGTCAGTAGTCATAATGTTCTCGGCCTTTAGGTTGTGCTTAGGGTGATCCCTGTTAAGTACTTCCTTAAGGTAAGACGTTAATGATAGGACGCCGACGTACTTATTCGAGGGTTCCTTGGTGACTGGAACGAACCACTCGTCAAGCTCTATCATCACCCTAAAAGCTCGTTCACCATCCTCGTCCGGCTTAAACACTAGTCTAGGATTATCCATTACGTCCTTCACTAGCGCGTTTGACCTAGTGGAAGAGAGGGCAAGCACCTCCTTCCTCTCAATTATTCCTACAAGCACGCCTGACTTGTCAACGACGGGGAGCATGCGGAGAGCAAGGTCACGCATTAAGGCTCGAGCGTGCGTAAGTAAGTCGTTAGGGGAAATCTTAGGGTAGAAGCGATCTACGAAGGAGAGTACACGCAATTTCACACCATATTATCATCGTTTCCGAGGCATTTATCGTTTAACACCTAATAATACAGTACTCTGATCTATGGAAACTTTTTAAGGATCCTTGACGGCCCGGGTATGAACTTAAGGATGCTCTCAAAGTTTAATCCACTGAGCTTATACGTAGTTTCTTTAAGAGTCGCTAAGAACTTGCTGGCTATCTTTTCTGGAGAGGTTTCTCCTGGTACTAGTACGAAGTACATGAAGGATCTCCTGCGTACTAATTCTTCGGGCCCTGCTATTATGGTATAGTACTTATTCTCGATGATTTCCACGCCTATTGCTAGCCTAAGTGGTACGGCATGTATGTAATTGCGCTTACCGTACACCATGAATGAGCCTGTGGGGAGGTACTGACCAGGAGGCGGGGATTTACTGACTTGCTTTCCCCAAACCCAGTAAGCATCAAGGGCGGCAACGCCTTCGAGCCATGCCTTACTGTAGGAGACGGCGAGCACGGAAACTTCCCTGAGGTCCTCTAGTGGTGGTTGTTTCCCTTTACACTTAATAACAAATACAGGGGCGCCGTGTATGTCTGCGTGGAGGAAGATGTCGTTATCGCTTAGGTACTTCCTAACGACCTTCTCGTTTTGCTGGGCATTCCTCCCCCCTATCGCTAAGAATCCGTTAGACGTTATTATCCAGTGGTAATGTGTGTACCACTCACTTCTAGGAAGTAACGTAATTTTGGATTGCTCTTCCTTAAGGCGAGAGAGCTTCTCACGTAATTTCTTCTTGAGATCCTTTATCGCTTGCTTTGACCTTTCGGCCTTCTTTTCGAGTTTACCGTATTCTTTGCGCATGTTGAAGTACGTGGAACTAATGTCTTGGGTGACACTAAGCGTAATTTCAACACCGTCGATGGTTACGGTGAATGTGCCCTTACGCGGGTCGAAGGAGTTTACGCAGCAAGCGTTCTTGACGAGGCTCCACCCACTCTTCCTGACGGCGTTACGGACACACTCCCAAGTCTTCTCGAGTTTCGGGTAGTTCCTCTCGAAGACAACCAATACCCTCTTTAGATTCTCGGCACGTTCCTCGATGGATTTTAATTCATTAATGGCGTTTTCGATAGTCCTCTTAATCTTCTCAACCTCTGCGTCAACTGGTGAGAGTATCCTTTGTTTCTCAACCTCTGTTTCCAGCCTAGCGAAGTAATCGTCGATAGCTGCATTGAAAGATTCATAACTTAGAATGCGACACGACGCAGGAATGGTGCTCGGCTTAAACGGATGGAACACCACGGGTTTTCCGTTACATTCAATTATTACGGGGTTCGGATTTTCCAGAACCTCAGCTATGAACTTAACGATAACGTCATGTATCCTTATGACATCATTGAGGCTAACAGTATTGGCACGTAACATACGGAGTTCCTCGCTTAACGTCTCATTAACCACCTCGGGAGGAAGACCCAATCCACGTATCAGGGCTGAACCCAGTGAACCTTTTGAGGAGACTAACACCTCGTACCATTTTTCAGGTGTCTCCTCTAGGGGGTTCGGGAGTGATGGAGGATAAGCGTAAGGTTTGCCGGGTCTTATCACTCTATCCTTAACTGTTAAGTCGGCAGTCGATACGACTACTTTCCCCGTACCTTTACTCACTAGCGCTGCTACGCCTCTAGGCATTAACTCCACTATTAAGATACCAGACCGCACACCTCCTCCGTTAACAGTTAGCTCTACAATGCGCTCGAACCCATGCTGACGCACCTCTGCTATGCGGGAGTTCCTTAGGAACCTCCTAAAGATAGGTACGCGTCCACTAAGCCCTTTGTCGCCAACATATTTCGTTACGTTCATTCTCACCCCAGGGTCGATACGTAGGAACAGTAACTTACCATCACTTGTCCTAACCTTTAGAAAGAGCCTGTCTCTGGAGGAGCCTACGGAATAAATGTTATCTATGAAAGAATTCGTGAGAGTTTCTGCTAACTCCTTAGTTAGAACAGCAACGTCCAGCGCTGATAACCTGTTCTTGGTCTTAATACCCGTCATTACTCACCCCTTAAATTAACGCTATCCTTAGGTTGTTCGCACTTAATTATTTGTATAAGTTCGCGCCCGGTCCTTATGACGGTCTCGTAGAAAGGATTGGAATTCCCGTAACACGCTTTTCTCTTCACTCCCTCGCCGCAAACTACTGTGAGAACCATTACTCCTCCGTCCCTACAGAGGCGTAAGGATTTCCTAACAAGCTCGTCTACGGGATCTTTGCATCTGAAGACAGATATTGAGAATATCATATCAGCTATCCCTTCTCGGAAAGGTAAGCTGTTAGCGTCTCCTGCCACAAGGTCCGCTATTATGTCTAAGTTATTTATTCTGTTTTTGGCTATTTCTAGGATATTCAAGCTGATGTCAATTCCTGCATAGTAATACGACCTTGTAGTGAGTAGCTTGTTCAACTCCTTGGCCATTAACGATGTTCCGCATCCAACATCAATTATTACTGGATGTTTCCTGTAGGGAATGTTACCTGAAGCTAGGAGAACATCAAAAATGTGATAATACTTACGTAACTGTTCATCACCGTATAGTTCATCGTAAGAAGGTGCTATGGCGTCATACCAAGTCATAACATTATCTACCTTACTAGAAGAGTTCAGCGCGGAGTTATCCCTCTGATTGAATTTCGCAGTCATGTCAGTAACCTAGCAATTATTTCGTACGTAGCAACCCAAGCTAAGAACTCCAAGGAGTAATATAGAGTTGTGGCTTTCTTCAGACATCCTTGAAGTGCTATTTGCCGACAGAGAACATAGGTTATTGGGAAGTAACTTACGGCGAAAAGTCCAAGTAATAAGGCGTCACCTGCTGGGCTTCCTAGGATGTTATGAATCGGAGATGTAATAATGGCTAGTATGACCCCACACACAACAGCAAGTACGGATTTCCGAATCACTAGCGTGCGCACCGCACGCTCTAGGTCTTCTGAAGTCTCGCTCATTCTGGGTCACCAGACAATGCCACTATGTATTACACTGCCGTAGTAGGCTAACAGCATCCTTTAATTGTTTTAGTACTCTTTTGAGTCCGCTGGTATCATTACAGGCAAGACGAGCGGGTGCTGGTGGTGATGTCAACAGGCGCATATCAGCGCCCTCCCCGATTGGCAGTACCTGCGTGGCTCGTCGACGGCACACAACAAGCGTGGTACCATTATTGGCCTTAAGCAGCCCTCTTCCCTCGTGAGTACTTCTAACGTACTTAACACATATTCTCCTAAGACACCTCTCAATTCTCTTAGGACATCCATGCTTCGGTGTTGCTTCCGTGTAGGGTAAGTTCTCATGCGGTATTATGGCGGCGACAAGTACTTCGCAATATGAAGAGATTTCATCGATCCTGCGAACGAACTCTTTAATTCTTAATAACGTATTCTCGTCTAGATCGCTAAAATGCATGCGTGCATAGAATGAGTCAGATGCAGGATCGGTATGCTTTATTGAAGCATGGTATTCCCTGCAGGTTCTGTAGAGCCTCACAAAACCTTCTTTGGAGACCCCCATTATTTCCATACGCAGGATTACTCGCATCCTCCAACGCCCTCTAAGTAAGTCACAGCATTTCGTATTAGAAGAGGTAGTAGCTTCTTAGGCACATTATAGTAAACCAAGGAACGGTCCCCGTAAACCGTGCTTACTTTAAGTTTGAATATCTCAGAACTATCTACCTCATCAACTAGCCTATTAATGGAGTTGTCATTAAGCCTAACTAATATTGATTTCCCTGAGTCATACCTGTCAGTGTATACCGTGATAACATATGGTGCCTTAGACGTGACGCTGAAACAGTCCTTGAAAAGATCTGAAGCTAATTCAGGTAATTCATCAGCCAATGCCCACCTTTGTTGTCCGTCGAAGGTATCATAGAAGTGAACAACGCGTAGGTTGCCTCTGAATCTCCGCATGGCCTTTAACTTTCGTTCAACGTACTTCTCCGGTAAACCAGTAATTTCCGAGATCTCTGCTACTGTAAGGGCCATTCCACGTAGAGCCTCCGCTATGACGTGCCATGAACCCCCATACCATGGCCTAAGTAGTGGCGCATTAAGTACAAACTTAGCGATAGAGGAGAGCCCACTTAGGTAAGTTAGTTTAACAAGTATTTCACCACGCAGAAACATTTTCACCTTCTCCACGTTGTCTACTCCATCGTCAAATTCCCAGAGTACCTGCCTGATCGCCTCTCTAACTACTAACGGATGTTTTAAGGTAGCGAATGTTGGCAATAGTTCCCTTAACTTCATTTGGAACTGCGGAGAGATCTTCACAGCTTCTTCAATTATGGTGCTAGGCTCTAAAGATAAGCTCTTCATAGTCTTGAGGATTTCCTCAAAGGCTTCAACAGCTATGCCTACTGGAGAAACCCTAAGCTTAACTGTGCCCATACCGCCAGAGAGGGCAATGTATGATAGGACATACCCAAGAAGTTCGAAGAACTTATGTCCCTGTGGACCATGAAGTATGATCATGTCCTCGTACTTTTCTAGGAGCAATTGATTCTCATTTATACAGAACATTCTAGGATCCACGTTATTAGCTGTTCTAGCGTTGTTGAATGAGTGATCGTTACAAGCTTGGCATGCATTACAATCGCAAAGGCACGTAAAGAGGTGTTCTGTTATTAAGTTGCTGTAGCTTAATAGGGCACCACGCCATGAAGGTATTTCGCCCTCACCCTTGGCTGGCCTCACGTTCACAACCCTATGGATTACATCAATACTAACGATGTCCCATACCTTACCTCCAATTTTGATCCTATCCCATGGTCTTAGGTACTTCATTACGTAGGCTGTGTCTAGGCTCCCTATTTCCTTGTCACCTACCTTCACTATGAATTTCTCATCGTTGTTCGGTATTAACGAGAAGAACTTTCTTATATCGCCGCCTGCCCCCTCTTTACTCCATAGTTTATAGAAGTAACCTCCGATGCTTAACCTGCCGTTAGCTATCCTTATGATACCTTTATCCTCAAGTAATTTCACGACTTCCTCAACATCAATGTCCGCGCAAGGCGGTATAGAGTTTATTATTGATCGAAACTCATTTACACTAATTCCTTCCTTGCTTAGTGCACACCCAATTGCCTCCCTAGCCACCACGTCTAAGAAACAAGGTAATTTGGGCGGTGGTTCAAGCGTTCCTCTCTCGGCTAGCGATTTCACCGCTAGTGAAAGTATGTAGTCTAGGTCATTGTCCGTCACGATTATGGCCTCGCTGACTTTACCTACGGCATGACCTGCGCGTCCAGCACGTTGAAGCAACGACGTAACAGATGTTGGGGGTCCAACATGTATTATTCGATCAACGTTACCTACGTCCACACCTAGTTCTAGGGTTTTCGTAGCTACTACAACGTCTATTTCGCCTTCTTTCAGCTTATGCTCTATTTCTTCCTTGCTGCGTCCAGAGATCGAGGAATGATGCACCGCGACTCGTGAGAGGTCACTTAGGTAACTATGTATTCTCTCAGCCAGGCTACGTGAATTGACGAATATTATTATTCTCTCCCCTTTATACTGTGAAATAACTTTCCGTAACGCAGTCTTTAGATCCTGATCCCGTATGACCTTGATGGAGTACTCTTTGCGTCCCCCGACCACCGCCTTAACTTTGCGTTTGGAGGAACCGAGGAAAGGCTTAAGCATACCTAGTGGGTCGGGTATTGTAGCGGATAGGGAAATGACTTGGAAGTCCCCGGATATGCGGCGTAAGCGTTCGAGCAATACTGCTAGCTGAAGCCCTCTCTTCGTGGTGGCTATCTCATGTAGTTCATCTATAACAACCCACCGTACGTTCTTTAAATAACTTCGGATTGTCGGCGACATGTCTAAGTCTATTTCCAGGCTCTCAGGCGTTGTTATCAAGACATGAGGTACTCTCTTGAGCCGTTCTTTTCGCTCCTTAGCTGAAATATCACCATGCTTCCTAGCAACGATGAAGTTGTGGGGTTCGAAGATCCTTTTCAGTCTTCTAGTGAGGTCATTGATTAAAGCTCTAAGAGGCGTTATGTACAGTAATGCTACGGGCTCAGCTCTTTCCTCCAACATTTTTGCTAGAACTGGTATGACGGCAGCCTCAGTCTTACCGCTGCCTGTGGGTGCGGAGATTACTACGTTGCACCCATTAAATATTGCTTCAGACGCCACTACCTGGTGAGGAAATGGGGCTATCCCTAACTCCCCGAAGAGTTTGAGGCACTCCCCCACGGCGTCCTTGCTTACACTATTCTTCCTATCCAACTTCACTAAACCCCCATTCTGAAGAGATAAAATGTTGTTGGAGCAAATAAGGATGTGGTGCCATTAATGACTGAGAAACTGGAGTGTATCGTATGCGGCCGTAAGTTCCCTAGGGGGCAGGGAGTAGTCCTTGTCGTTGCAGGGAAAGAATACACATTTCATAGCAAGCGATGCGCCCTTAAGTTTCTGCGGAGGGTTCTCGAGGAGATTGATGAAGGTATACTTACCAAGGCCTTCAGCAATGTCGCTAAGGAGTTCGCGGAAGAGTTGAAGGAACTGAGGGAGAAAAAGGCGAAGAAGATCGTGTAGCTACGGAGCCGTACCGCAGATTAACATTCAAGAACTCCGCAGACAGATTTATGACGTGGCGGATGATGTGTGTGGCGGTCACGGATTAATGAAGACTTAGGAGCCCCCTGACGCCCTTAACCATTCACTAGCCCGAGGAGCTTTGGTAACGTAACTCCGCGCTGTCCTTGATAACGTCCACTATAAGGTTTCTCAACGGGGTTTAGCGTCTTAGCGAATATTATATGAGCAAATCTCTGGCCTGTATAGACCTTAACAGGGAATGAGGAACCTTGAATCTCTAAGGTTATGTTTCCTTTAAATCCGGCATCAACTATTGTTGGCGGCATCATTAAACCTAGTCTGGCGAACGAGCTTCGGAGTTCCACGAAGGCCATGATATCTGCTGGTAACTCAACGTACTCAAGCGTAGTGAGTAGCACCTTCTCGTGAGGGCGGATTATGAAGGATTCACCTGATTCAATTCTGTAGAACTTTGAGAGGTTCACATTAGGGTTGGCTGTATCAAGCGCTTCCTCCGTAGGGATCAGGCGAGCTATTTGGTTCCCGATCCTAAGGTCAACGCCGTTCTCCCTTACTATAACATTATTGAAGGGCTCTATCACTAATCTTCTACTCCTAATATAAGCGAGCAGGTCGAAATCTGAGAGTATCATTGCAGAGCTTCCCCGCAAGCTTCCTTTAGGAGTTCGGGCATCTCCGGTATCACTTTAGAAGCCTCCTCGACCATTTTTCTTACTAGTTCCCTTATTTCCCACTGAGCCTCACTCCTAAGCCTTAGGCAAGCTATGTGCAAAAGTTCCCTAAGGTTAAGTGTCATGAGTACCCTGGTCTTAACGGCTTGAGGTAAGATGTATCTGGCGTCCTCATACGGGATACCCGAAGAAATAAGTTCATCATACAAGGCGTACGCTTCACTGATGAAATTCCTTACCCTCCTGGAGAACTGTGATGACTTTATAGAGCTAGGTATGACGGGCCCGTCACTCACCTTGGCATACCTCTGGGATTCTTGGGTGTATGAAGCTATTCTATGCCTGACTAATTGATGTGACGTCACCCTGGATATGTCCTCTATGAGGAAAGTGAATACTATATGCTCTTGAACCGACGGAAACTTAATGGACTGTAAAATCCAGTCCCTCACTCTGCTGTCAGGGTATTCCTCAAGGTAATAGTCAGGGTCCTTCTCGTTAAGCTTTCCGCTTGAGACCTTAGCTGCTAGAACAATTAGTCGCCTGGGATCTTTCACTTTCCCCCCAGACCAACTTATTAGTTTAACCTTAACCAATCCTGCCCCTTAGGAGGGTTTCCCCTACGTAATTTCTTATAAGCTGTGACGGCATTGACGCGTAATGAAGACCGTGGCTTTATCCAAGGTAATGAAGTAAGGTTAACTACGGTTTGAAGAGATGCGTGCATTTGGACTCATACTCTTTCCTAAGGTCACGCTTAATTACTTGCCCCCCTGGCTGCTCTTCCCTGAAAGTTACGGCACTGAATCTAAGTAACTCAGACTCGTTATCTAACCAGCAGTCTGGTTGTAGCCCGGCCTTAATACAGGTCTCGGAGAGGAAGGTTTCTTCATCCCAGCAGTACTCTACAGGAACCTCTGGTAGGAGAAGACCGCTGTAGAATCCTTTCCTTATTATTAATCCGTCCCTCCCTATAATGAAGCCCTTAACCCTATCCCTGCCTTGAAGCGGCACTGGCTTTGGATCCGAAAGAACAGAGACTTCAAAGACTATATGCTGAAGCTCATGAGGCCTTACGGGAGGAAAACGTGGGTCTTCGGTTGCAGCTGCTATGGCAGCGTGAATTACGCTATCAACTAGTGGTTCCATAGCTTTAACGTATCCTATACATCCTCGTAATTCTCTCTCGCCCGCAGGTATTATTTTTAGAAGGGTCACGAACGCAGCACCCTTCTTTAAGAGAGTCTCTGGTGTTTCCTGAGGCCTCGAAGGCATCTTCCAGTTCCTAAGGTAGCTTGATACGGCATTTCTCGCGAGCCTTACGATGAATGTACCTTCCTCTAGGCTAAGATCCTCCGGGTTTACGACTTCTTCCACCTCTCCTCACCCTCAGCTCTAGGAGTTTCCTGTTTGCTTTCTCCAAGACAGTGCTTATTGTTTTCCAGTGGTTTCCCTGCCAGTAAACTCGCTTGCATCTGGGACACAACCAGAACTTATCGTACTTTACGGCTACTTCCGGCTTCACTAGAGAAAGTGCTTCAGCCTTGCTGATGCTTACGAGCTTAACGTTACAGTGAGGGCACCTTGTCCTGGAGGCGTTGAACCTCAGGTCAATACCTGACCGGAACGCTATCTCAGCAAGCACGTCCTCTATAGGAGCATGTTCCACAAGTATCGCATCAAGTTTCTTCCTGCGTGCCCTCCTGAAGAGACTTACGTCTCTCGTCAGTATTATCCGACCGTCCTTCTGAGCGATACGCAGAATTTCCCAGTCCTCGTAATTGCGGGAATAAAGGGTATCGTACCCAAGTAGTCTAAGCCACCTAGCTACGTCACCCAGCATTGAGTCGCATATGAACCGCATGCCGCAACATCGTATTGAGTACGTGATTTAAAAGTAAATATTTGTAGCGACAGAAGCTTATAAAGGCGCTCCAAATTAGTTGTGGGGTATAGGCGATGGGTCAGGAGGGGACGAAGATACTGGAACTGGGCATTGGTATTGTGT